>Ga0302122_10001013_pt1 | contig 17709 bp, 9 predicted proteins | sample CB21_SCM_MG_FD_203115 | JGI IMG/M metagenome (GOLD analysis project Ga0302122, IMG submission 203115) | Marine microbial communities from Western Arctic Ocean, Canada - CB21_SCM | ecosystem: Environmental > Aquatic > Marine > Oceanic | place: Canada: Western Arctic Ocean | collected 2017-09-28
ATGCTCATTTCTTTCATAATTTCATCTGAGATATGATGTGGGCCGTAGATCGCTTGAAGTGATGAATTCATTCCATCCGCATGCCAAAAGGAGGTAAATACACTTTTACCAAGACCATCGGTCAAGATAAGCGGCAAGGCCTGTTCTCCCGGCGTCATCGAATCAGGAACCGTAAAATTACCAATCCATACCCCGTTCAATTGAATCAATGGCACGAGGCCACCTCGTGATTCTCTCAAATCAATCATAACACTCTCAACGCCATGACCATCGTAGGCTTGAGCATTTACAATCATGACTGCACCACGTGGGCCAGTATCTGGCAGTACCTCAAAGGCATACAATCGTGGGCCTTGATTGATGATTTCAATATCTCCAGTACCCGTTGTGACCAGACCCCATGTATCGGTCGCCGTCACATTGAGTGAAACGTTTCCAACTTCAAGGCCCGGAACAAGGATTTTGGTAGTGAAGCGATTATCCCCAATGGTTGCATCACCATCAAGCCCACGGTCGTTCAGATCCACAAGTCCACCGCCAAGGGGTGAGAGGTCGACTGTTACAGTGTCTACATTCAATTCGTTATCATTGATGTGTGCTACAAGAGTACCGACACTTCCTCCTTCTCCATAGATGATGCCCTCTTCGAGGTAGAGTTCGACAAGGGTAGGTGCGGTGTTGTTTTCAGCTGTGATAATCGAAGGAGAGAGGATGCGTTCAACCATTTGACTTTCGGTGAAATTGGCAGTTTCGTTTTCATCGCCATATGGGATTTCCAACACTCTGTTCACACTTGAAAGAAGACCCATGAGCGGTCCTTGGTCAATGATAGATCCAGTTGCATCTCCATTTCCACCGTATGAACCAATCCAGTTGACCACATGTAGGTTGAAACCATCTCGGGGGTCATTGCCGGTCGATTCTGCTGTTATGACCAGTGAGAGGCCTTCTTGGTCGGCAAGTCGAATCGAATCACCCGGGATAAGAGGGATTGGCATCAGGCCAGTTTCTCTTGAAATCGTTATGTCTCCCAAGATGTCTTCCGATTCTGGTTGAGTCGCGTTGACTTGAATCGGGCTATTCTCAGGGCGCTCATCGCCACTTGAGGGGTCGGCTCCAGTTTCTTCCCATACCATTCGAATGGTTCGGTTTTCCCATTCTGATTGGACCACTTGGTAATCCCATGATTCGTTATGGTTTGCTCCAACGCCTTGTCCATCGAAGAAGTTACCACCGTTGACTCCAGTGAGATTGAACCAAGTTTCTTGGTGTATGACGTTGACTAAGAAGACGACTTGTGTGGCGTTGGCTTGGTTTCCAGTTTCTTCAATCCCTCGAACAATTCCAAAGGTGCCTTGTGCATCACCAGTAATGACGCCATCAAGATGTAAGTCATCTTTCAGTGTAATTCCATCCTCGGTTAACCAATGTAAATCATGAATGGTTCCGTTGACCAGAATACTTGAGTTTTCATCTTCTTCGTTGACTCCAAATGTACCTTGGCCGATAAATTCGCTCTTTTGGTCGGTACGAACACCATCTTCCCAGCGGTCAAGAACAGTCAATCCATCCAAGGAGACATCCATGCGCAACCCTTCCTCGCTGAGGACCATATCTGCAAGTGCCTCAAATTGTGTGTGTTGCAGCCTTCGAACTCCATTTTCATCCCATGTTTCCAAGAAAAATACGCTGACTTCACCCGTTACATTGAGGCCTTCATTTCCTTCATCATTTTCATCATTGATGAGCAAGTCCCCGGTTGCTTCGATTCGAAGGCGTTCGGAGAGGTCTCCATCAATCATCGAACGATTAAACCAGCCTTCAGATACATTGGCGGTCACTTCACTCCGTGCTGCCCCATCGAGCGTGACTAAATGGAGAATACCGCTGCCCCGGGCATCAAAGACTTGGGAGGTGAGTACACCTGATTGAATCGTTTCGTTCTTCCATATCGAATCAAGAGTCAACGTGAGGTTCGTCGAACTGTCATTGGTATTTTCAAGGGTTGAGAGGTTCCCGTTTCCAAGTTCCCATGAATTGAGTACTGTTCCTTGACGCATTTGCCAACCTTGTCCATCGAAATCTAAGGAGAATCCTTGTTCTCCGTCTTCAGTCATATAGGTTTGATCGAGGTCCCATGTTGTTTTGAGAAGAACTTCATGGTCTGCCATGGGTTGATTCCAAGTGCCGACCGTGAATGAACGAGTAGTTTGGACAGGTTCCGCAAGTGGCGTACCATCCCAAGCATTGATTGTGACAGTGATAGCGAGTTCATCTTGCCATTCCAATGTTGTATTGAGTTCGGCATGGGCGACTCGGTGGTCGTCGACTGAACTCCAAGTGATGAACACATCATTGACCAAATTTGAGCCATTACGGAGATGCGTCACGTCCACATCAACATCATACGAACCGTTATCACCAAAAGTGATGAGATATGCATGTTGGTTTTGGCCGTTCTCTCCTTCAAGCCAAGCGGCGTTGATGGTTGGTTGTACAGGTTGGCCATCGGCGGTTGCGATGAACACCAACGGAAGAATCATCATCAACAGAAGTGCAAAGGCAATCCTCGGCTTTCGCATGCTCATAGAAAGAGGTAAAGTCTGCTCCTCTTCAATACTTGTGCTGCACTGTGCATTTAGAAAATGTTTGAGAGGCCTTTACTTACAGGTCCAAAACATATCCGAACAGAAGAGGTGCTACGAGAGTTGCATCACTCTCAATGACGAATTTTGGCGTATCAATGGCAAGTTTACCCCAGGTGATTTTCTCGTTTGGAGGAGCTCCAGAATAGCCTCCATAGGAGGGTGAAGACTCACTGATTTGGCAATACCAAGCCCACAAAGGTACTTTTCGTTCCAAATCTTGGTGCAACAGAGGAACGACACATATCGGGAAATCACCAGCAATGCCTCCTCCGATTTGCAAAAACGCCAAAGAATCTGTTCTTGATTCGTACCATTGTGCCAAATGCATCATGTATTCAATGCCATTTTTCAGTGTAGTCGAGCGAATTTTACCTTCGAGGCAACGTGCAGCAAAAATATTACCAAGGGTTGAGTCTTCCCATCCAGGGACATACAAAGGAAGATTCGTTTGTGCAGCAGCAAGTAACCACGAGTCTTCTGGATTTGCTTCATAGGTCGGTTCCAATACTCCACTCATCAATAACTCATAGAAGAATTCGTGTGGGAGTTTCGAGATGCCAGCCTCGTCAGCCTCTTTCCAACAGGAAACGATATGGTGTTCGATTTTACGGAAGGCTTCCGCTTCTGGAATACAAATGTCGGTAACTCTGTTGAGGTTTTGGCGAAGTAATTCAGCGTCATCCTCTGCCGATAAGTCACGCCAATTCTCGATTGAAACATAGGAGTTATGAGCGACTAAATTGAATACATCCTCTTCGAGGTTTGCACCGGTGCACGAAATGCCAGCGATATGGCCTGCTCGAATCATTGGCGCCAAACTTCGACCGAGTTCAGCGGTACTCATAGCACCGGCTAAGGTCAGGAATATTTTCCCACCATCTGCTAAAAATTGAGTCAGTGAATGTGCTGCTCTTGCGAGTTCACCTGCATTAAAATGGCGATAATGCTGGTCCACAAATTCTCGAATTAACATTTCATTCCTCCTCATGTAAGAAGCGAGGAAGGTGTTGTCTTCGCTTGAGTGATAACGACGGGATAAATTCGATGAGTTGTTGATGTATATCATCGGCTAAGACATTTGGGTCAGAATCTCCACAGGTAAAACAATCCAATGCGAGCCACCCCTTTTCAGAATAACAATGGGCGGAGACGTGGCTCTCGTCAAGTAATACCACTGCTGCAAACCCAACGGGTGAGTGCGAACCATCAAATTGTTCGACATGCGAATGGACATTCCGAGCATTACTTCGTTCAACAGCTTGTTCAAGAACTTCAAGTATCCACTCTCCATCATTCACTTTTGGCGAAATATAGCCCGTATAATCGAGGAATACATGGGCTCCATGGGCTTGAATAGTTGTCACGACACTCACTGTTCCTTTCCTTTGGCACGCACATTCTTTTTTGAAATTTGTCTTTCCATCACTTCATTTGTTGGCTGAAAAAAGTTGATTCACGCAGGTTGCGATTACGGCCTTCTTGCAGTCCATGAGGTTCCCATCGCCCCTCCGTTCGAGCCTTGAGATGGGCTGCGATGGCTTTGGTTGCAAGCATCGCTGCAGTGAATTGAGTGAGGGGTGTATTTTCTTGGGCCACAATCTCATTGACATCTGCGCTGATGACTGTAGCATCTGGAGCAGAAAAGACCGCTTCAATCGTTTCGATGGCTTGCCAAAACGACAGTCCACCAGGCACAGGAGTGCCAGTGGCAGGGACGAGACTCCCATCGAGTCCATCGATGTCAATGGTCAAATGAACTGGTCCTGTGAGCGTATGGAGTGTCTCGAGCCATCGACTCCATGCTGCTTTCCCATGGATTGTGGATTGTATATCTCGGGCGAAAAAGGTCGTGATTCTCTCATCACTTTGAATCAGTTCAGATTCTTGTTTTGAATAGGCGCGTATCCCTACTTGAAGTAAACGCCCAATACCCAAGTCAAGACTTCGACCTGCTGCACATGCATGAGAATAAGTCTCGCCATTGAGTTCTTCACGAAGATCTGCATGTGCATCGATTTGGACAACAGTGAGGCGGCTGAGATCCCCATCGACCAGAGGGTGGTGTTGAGCTGCAAGAACCAACGGTGGTAGAATACCATGCTCACCGCCGAGGACCATTGGGAAGCAATCACCGATATACCATGGTTGTAAATATCCACTGATGTTGTCCAATTGTTGACCTAAATTGTTTCCTTCGCCATCCCATTCGGGTGCAGTATAGATGTTGGCTCCGGCTGGTATGTCTTGCCCAAGTGAAGCATCAAACAGTTCGACTTGCCCACTGGCGGCGATACAGGCAGCGGGGCCTTGTGCTGTACCTTGCCCATAGGATGTGGTGAGTTCGTAGGGTACTTGCAACACAACGACATCTACATTTTCACCCTGTTCGGGCAAACCGAGGAAATTTCCCTCAACATAGTCTTCGCTCACAACCTTGCCCTTGCACGGGTGTTCTTGAGGCTGTTGTTTGATGTTGTTTAAGTTGAGTCGCCGGTTGGGCTGTATGTCGGGGGGCATCCGTTGCCTCCATATTTCGGTGCCTGGGGTGACAAAAATGACTGATTTTTCTTCTTTTCATGAAATATCAGCGATGGGTCTATATGGGTCGGATGACAATACTAATATGTGTCTGCGAAGTAATTTAGCAGCGGACAGGGGGAATAGAAAATGACAATGACATTATCTGAACTTACTCGAGCAATTCAACAACACATCGATTTGGAGATGGATGAAGAAGTGGCCCAAGGTATGGCGGAACACGCTCTCGGGTTCTTTGGATTCTATAACCGAATTATCGACAACGCTTTGGAACCAACTGACCGTAACTTGTTCTACATGTTCCAAGATTACGACTTGCTTACAACTGAATCTGAAGAGACAACTCTTTGGGACGGGCGTGAGTGGAGAATCCACTATTGGAAATTCAAACCAGACCTACGTGAACGTGTCGAGTCTTATATGCAACGAAACCGTGATCCTGAAGACATCGATCCTTTTGCAGATATCTACGGTGGTAAAACCAATATCAATTCGATCTGGACACGTGAATCCGAAAGGGTGACCAATCCAAATGCGTTTACTTCGGATTGGTAATTCGTTGGTTAAGTTCTTCAACGACCACCACGACCGTAGTCCATGCGCGTTTGGGCTCTTTGTGTTCTTCTCTTAGCCAGTGCGTCTGTGCCAATGCTCACAACTGCTCAACAACCTGACCTTTTACAGGAACATTGGTATCACACGTATACAACACTCACCGTTGATGTAAATGCCTGGGCTGATGACTACCCAGATATCGTAGATTTGACTTCCGCTGGCCAAACTGAACTCGGAAAGAATCTCTGGGTTGTACGAATTTCTGATTGGAGTAACGAAACAAAGCCCGATGGAACAGACAAAGAAATTGTCTACATTGATGGTGGCCATCACGGTAACGAGCATCTTGGAACCGAATTGGCTTTCCTTACGGCAGAATTCTATATCGAAGGATGGGCTGCAGGCGAGCAAGAAGCCATTGATGTTCTCACCAACACTGAACTCCATATCCTCATTATGCTCAATGCGGATGGCAACGACCTCGATACCCGTTGGAACATCAATCAAGTCGATTTGAATCGAAATTACGACCACCATTGGAATGAGCAAGACGAAACTCAACCAGGTAGTGGCCCCTTTAGCGAAGCAGAAACGGCAGCCAATGCAAATTACATGAACACCGTTGTACCGAATGCTGACTTGTATGTCACGATGCATACCGGTGTCTGGATAATGCTACACCCTTGGGGCTATATTCCAGACCAACCGATCGATTGGGAATTGTTCCATTTCATTCGCGATGATGTTCATGCCAACATCTCGGAGATACCGATTCAAAATGCAAATCAAGGTCTTTATCCGAATTCCGGAACATCCCGAGATTATGGCTATGGAATTATGGGTTACCCGACTTTTACTTTCGAAACCGATGATGAGCAATGGTTGTTAGGGACGGCTGAATCTCTTTCCGACCGTTTGGGTGAAGAGTTGGAGGTCATGCGATATCTCATTGATAATGTGTGGAGTTGGAGAGCCCGTTTGGAAGTCCAATCCATTACGCTCAGTGATGGTGAATTGACGTTAGACATCAACAATCTTGGCCGTGCAACCACTGCAAATGCAACGCTGCAATACTTTGATTCCGCAGGGGAAATGATTTGGAATTCTACTAATTTTTCCGTGAATGCAACGAACTCAACATTTGTATCGTTTGATGCTTCCTCCTTTTCAATGACCAACGGTGGAACATGGGAGTTGCGCTACCAGGTTCGAATCGTTGAATCTGCTCGCTGGATTTCCGAGCCTATCGAGGAAAAAATGGTGAATTTTCTTGAAGATGATGACTCAAATTTCCTTATCGGCTATGGATTGTTTAATCCTGTGACCATCATTGCTGGTTTTGTGGCTGTTGCGGCAGTGGTTCAAAGTGAACAAGAAGACGACAATTGAATACGTGTTCATCTTTCTTTGCTGAAAGTTCGGCGCGAGGTTTCAAGTGCTACAAGGACTACGCAAGCATAGGTGAACCCATGAAAGTAAGCGTAAGCCCCGGACACAACATTAATGGAACTTTGATATTGCCCCTTTTCGAAGGTTCAGAAGCAGTTCCCGACTCTCATGAAGCAGGCCTTCATACCGCTTTGAAGGGCCAAATTAACCGTATTCTCCACGATGGTGATTTCAAAGCAAAACAGAAATCGACGCTGTCGATTATTGGTGGCGAAGGTGGAAAAGCAATGCTTGTCGGCCTTGGAAAAGAAAACGATGCAGATATTCACGCCTTCCGAAAAGCAGGTGCAGCAGTCATTGCAAACCGGAAGAAAGCTCATGGCACAGATTTGACCGTTCAATTCAGCGGTGCTTCAATCGAAGCAATGGGTGCTTTTGCAGAAGGTATGCTTTTGCGTGATTATTCCTATGACCACTACAAACAACAGGATGAAGATGAAGACAAAGAAGGCGAAATTGATGTTCGAGTCACCTGTGATGAAGGACAAGAAGATGAACTCGAATCCGTCATCAAGATCCATGCTGGTGTCGCTTCTGGCGTACATCTCTCTCGTGACCTTGGAAACTGCCCTCCAAACGACATGTACCCGGAAGCATTTGCTGACCAAGCATGGGAATGGGCAAAGCAATACGACGATATTGAAGTGACCATCATCAACTATGACCAAGCAGTAAAAGCTGGAATGGGTGGATTGGTTGCAGTCGGTATGGGCTCAGCACGCAAACCATGCATGGTTATCTTCGAACTCAATGGTAAAAAGTCTGGTCGATGCCCTCTTCTTGTCGGTAAAGGAATCACCTTTGATACGGGTGGAATTTCACTTAAGCCAGGTGCTAATATGGACGAAATGAAGTATGATATGGGTGGTTCTGCCACCGTCTTTGGTACCATGCAAGCGCTTGCATCAACTGGACACAAAGGCAAGGTCGTCGCTATTACTTGTATGGCTGAAAACATGCCATCATCCAATGCTCAACGCCCGGGTGACGTCATCAAAACGCTCTCTGGGAAAACTATTGAAATCCTCAATACCGATGCTGAAGGACGCCTCGTTCTAGCTGACGGATTGTGGAAGGCCGGTGAATTTGACCCTGAATACATCATCGACTTCGCAACACTGACTGGTGCATGCGTCGTTGCCCTTGGCCACGAAGCAACCGGCCTTTGGTCCAATGATGATGACTTCCGAACTCGGATTCATGAAGCTGGAAACGCAGTTGATGAACTCGCTTGGCCTATGCCACTCTTGCCTGCCTTTGAGAAGGAAATGACCGACTCAAAAATTGCTGACACCCGAAACCTCGGTGCTGGTCGTTGGGGCGGTGCAAATACCGCAGCGGCTTTCTTGAAGCAATTCGTTCCAAACCGTAACTACGAGAAAGATGGTGAACAAATCACTTGGGCTCACATGGATATCGCAGGAACATACTGGGGTGCAAAGACCAACTCAATGGTTGGAAATGGTGCTACAGGGATCCATGTCCGCACCATGTATCATCTCATTACCAACGGATGAGGCACCCGTTTTGAACGGGTAACTCACATCGTTGTGTAGCAATTCCAGTAGTATCAATCTCATTGGTGTAGTCACGGGTTTTTCTTGAGGTCGTGGTTTTCGATTGTGTTGTCGATGATCCATTTTAATGCCAACTTCCAATCAGTTTGAAATTCAGACACACAAGCGTTTCAATGAACACATTTCGTCGGTGTGACATTCTTCAATATCGCTTACGCACAATATGATGAATCGAGGTGCGGATAGCGGGAGTTGAACCCGCGACAAGAGGTTGGAAACCTCCTATGTTGCCACTACACCATATCCGCTCGATGTGTTATTCCTGCCGAGTCGCCTCTCCTCTTTGAGTGAATCGGTCTTTCAATTACCAATTCAAGGCATAGGTGGTGGTGGTGGAGGCATTGGAGGAACTCCTCCATTGACACCAAACGCTTGACGAAGGCCATCATTTGAAGGCTCATTCATCCGATTCACACGGGCAGTGATTACTTCTCTGGCATGTTCAATACGTTCTTTTGCAAGACGCGCCTTCGATGCATTACCTCGAATTATCAACATACCCATGAGGAAGAAGAGAACAATACCGCCGATCATTGCCTGAATGATTGGCATATTCATGACCTTGTTCAATCCACTGGTTTCATCTAAATCCAATTCACTTTCATCAACGATTCGAGAATCAAATACATTCAAGTCGACTGAAGCTGAATCCATTGCTGCATCTACACCGGGTTCTTTGACGGTTACATATAATTCGAAGTTCCCATTACTTCGGCCCTCTCCACTGAAGAGTACAGTTTGTGTCAAACCAGTCGTTCCAGTGAAGGTCAATACATGAATTTGTTCCGAAGCGATAATCGAAGAAACTTGCTGCCATTCTACACGAATCGTTATGTCACTGAGTACACTTACAATGGTGCAACTGAAGGAGAAATAATCTTCTCCAGCAAGGTCGAGTTCAATGCTTTCTGGAGTACACGTGAGTTCGGCCTCAGCTACGTTACGAGCCGGGTCAGCCGGCCAGTGGTCAGGTCTTGATGCTCCAGATGACTGATTGTCACCGAATCCATCGCCATCCGAATCGGCCCATTGGGTCGGTTCACTGGTGAACTCATCTTCTGAATCGGCATAGCCATCTCCATCATTATCGATGCATCCATGAGCGTTTCCGAGTGCAGAAGTTCCATATACAGTTGGGCAAGAATCCCCATCAGTACCTTGCCGGTTGTCACCCCAACCGTCACCATCAGTATCGAACCATTGAGATGAATCATTGACCCACAAGTCATTGGTGTCACTTGCTCCATCACTGTCTGCATCTGGACATCCATAGACATCAAGATGAGATGTTCCGATGACCATTGTACAATTGTCTGGTTGCGTTCCGTTTGGATTGTCCCCATATCCATCTCCGTCAAGGTCTTCCCACTGTGTTGGTTCATTCGGGAATGCATCATTGCTTTGTGATGCCCCATCGTTGTCATCATCAGGGCAGCCATAGGTGCCTACATTGGAGTACCCTTCAACGCCAGGGCAAGAGTCAGGTTGGGTTCCGGAGGGGTTGTCTCCATATCCATCGCCGTCACTGTCACTCCATTGTGTTGGATTGAGTGGAAGTGCATCAGCACCATCTGAACTGTTATAGCCCGATTCATTTCCAATTGGAAGTGTTGGGTCTGAATATCCGTCACCATCAGTATCTGGGCAGGCGTTACGATCAATAGTCGAATTTCCTGCTGCGTTGGTACAATCATCTTCGAGGTCATCAAATCCATCACCATCGGTATCTTGGGTGCGGGATGGGTCGTTTGGGAAAGCGTCGCTTTCATTTGACATACCATCTCCATCATCATCGACACATCCGTAGCGGTCAATCGTAGAGTTTCCAGCTATTCCTGGGCAAGCATCAGGTTGAGGTCCAGTTGCGTTATCGCCGTATCCATCTGCGTCTTGGTCAAGCCATTGGTTTGCAAGGTTTGGTAGTTGGTCGGCAACGTCGTCCCATCCGTCACCGTCTGTGTCAGGGCATCCCATGCGATTACCTAAGGTGGAGTTTCCAGCGATATTTGGGCAAGCATCAGATGTTGGATGACCGAGGTTATCACCAAAACCATCGCCATCAATATCCGACCATTGGCTCGAGTCATTGACATAAGCATCTTCTTGGTCAGCCCAACCGTCTCCGTCACTATCGACACAGCCAAGGACATTGTTTTGCCATGAAGTTCCAAAGATGAGTGGACAATCATCGGCTAAATTCCCAAGGGGATTGTCGCCGAATCCATCGCCATCACCATCGTTCCATTGTGTAGGGTCCGTTTTGAATGCGTCTGAACCATTGTCAGTCGGTGTCCAATTCGGTCCGGTGTCAGAGATTCCATCACCATCGGTATCAGGGCAGCCAATACGGTCTGTAGTCGAATTCCCCCAGTAGGTTGGACAGTCATCATCGATTTGGTCTGAAATCCCGTCACCGTCGGTGTCGGACCAACGGAGTGGGTCGCTTTGAGCATTGTCAGCTCCATCAGTCGCCGTCCAAATCGGGCCGTTGTTGCCAAACGGGTCAGGGTCGGAATATCCGTCGCTGTCCGAATCTGGACATCCGTATCTATCATTCGTAGAGGTACCAAGAACGTTCACGCAGTGGTCGGGTAATACTCCATTTTGATTATCACCATAGCCGTCTGAATCAGTATCAACCCATTGTGAAGGCTCATTCGGCCATACATCAGCACCATTTGTAACCGTCCAAACTGAACCGTTGTTACCAAGCGGGTCGGGGTCAGAATAACCATCGCCATCCGTATCCGGGCAACCCCAACGGTCACCGCCAGATGAAGGGCCAACGGAAGTTCCTAAAACGTTGACACATGCGTCGGCATTTACACCGCTTGCTTCATCTCCGAATCCATCACCATCGGCATCTCTCCATTGTGAAGGTATGGACTGGAATGCATCGGCAAATCCAAGTGGATGTGCGAGCCAATTTACATCTGGGTCAGAATATCCGTCACCATCAGTGTCGGGGCAACCAAGGCGGTCTATCGTCGACCGAGTTCCACTGCCAAGGTCATTGACACATGCATCGGGATTTGTTCCACTCTGGTTGTCTCCATATCCATCACCATCTGAATCGAGCCATTGAGTGATGTCATTTAGAAAGGCATCTGCCGTTCCGGTTGGGTGGGCTAACCAAGACAATGTAGCATCAGAATATCCATCTCCATCCGTATCCAAACAACCTGTTCGGTCTTCTGAAGAACTGCCCGATATTGCGGGGCATTCATCACCTAAGGTGGCAGGTGGGGGATTGTCTCCGAATCCATCACCATCGCCATCCGCCCATTGCGTATCGTCTTCAAGGAACGCATCAGCGCCATTGGAAACAAGCCAAACTGAACCGTTGGTACCGCTTGGGTCAGGGTCGCTGTAGGTATCTCCATCTTCATCAGGGCAACCTGTTCGGTCTCCACTTGATGGTCCATATACACTTGGACAACTGTCCGCTCCGTTCGATATCGTCCATCCCATGTCGGGAGATGAAAATGTATCTAAATCGGGGTCAAGGCACCCATAGCGGTCACCTGTAGAAGTACCAACCTGAACTGGACAGCCATCAGGATTTAATCCTCCAGTATTGTCGCCGTATCCATCACCATCTTGGTCTCTCCATTGGGTAATTTCGTTGATGAAAGCATCTGCACCATTCGCAATACTCCAATTGTTTGTGGGGTCGGAATACCCATCAGCATCGGTGTCAACACATCCTTGACGGTCAATGGTCGAAGTCCCAGCGGTGAATGCACAATCATCAGAACTGTCTTCAGTTCCATCACCATCAGCATCGAGGGTAAGGTTGGCAAGGTTGTATTCTGCATTCATTGCAACCGCAAAGAATTGAGGGCCAATAGCGACAGTCGTTCCCAAAATGTGAACTTCCCACGAACCTTGAGCAGGATTGGCGAACGTGAGTGAACGAAGATTGTTGAGGTCGTCAGATAGATTTGTCCATACACCTGCTGGGTTTTTGATTGCAATATCAAGGTCATTGACTAACTGAGGGGACGCACTAACTGAACCAGCAGGATCGGTGTAGGAGAGTGCTATCTTGAGTGTAGGCGCTGATGCTGGAACGACAAAACTCCATCCTCGGTCATCGCCAGTGGAAAGTGATTCTTTTTGTACAAAAGAGGCGTTCATTGCCGCCCACAAATCAATCAGTCCATTCCCTTCGTGATTGTTAGGTGCATCACGCCCCGCTCCAATCGATGTCGATGAATATTGACCCATCATATCGTGTGCAGAGGCTGCAAAAATTGCCTTCACAAGTGCAGATGTTGGGTTTGCAAGGTTCCGATTTTCAATCAGATGTTCCAGTAGAAGTGCAGTAGAACCTGCAGCAATTGGTGTCGCCATACTTGTCCCACTCATGGACTCATAGTTTCCAGTTCCACCTCCACTTGTTGAACGGGAGCGTGTCGAGTAAATATTTGTGCCAGGTGCGGCGAAATCGGGCTTCACTCGGCCATCATCTGTGGGGCCGGTGCCTGAAAAGGTGGCCATTCCCGACCAATTGTCTGAAGCCCATTGTCCCCATGACATTCCCGTGCCACTTCGCAAATTTTCACTTGCTCCAACCGTAATTACATTTTTCGAAGTTGCTTCATAAATGATTGTATCTGGGTCTCGATCGCTGTCGGTGTTCAAATCCCTACCATCATTTCCGGCTGCAAACAAGATTACAAGTTCGTCATTGGTCCTTGCAGAAGTATCGATTTGCATCGAACGTGCGGAATAGACTCCCCAATTAATGCATTCATCGAGCGAATTCATGGCGCAAGAGCCCCATGAATTTGTATGGATTCGACTTCCATTTGCAACTGCTAAGTCGAACATATCCCCAAGGTCGTTCGGTATCCCTCCTAGGCTTGCTCCATTGTTTTGTCCTATTGCATGGAAGAGTAATTGTGCTTCGGGGGCAATTCCTGCATTGACTCCACTGCTATCGGTACCGTCTCCAAGAACCGAGCCGGCTACATGTGTGCCATGACCATTGTAGTCCGTAGCACCATCATCGCATGTCCCAGGAGTACCGCCTCCACCATTCCATGAACACTTTGATGAAGGAATTGGGAGTGAAAGAATCCCCTTGATGTGGTCTTTAAAATCGGGGTGCATATTTGTATTATTTATTCCATTATCCAACCCTGTATCTCCAACTGTTACGACAATTCCACTGCCATCTAATCCATTCCAAGAAGAGTCTACATTCGCCATTTTTGTTGAATCTTGAACATCATCTGCCTGGATAATAGTTGCAGCAACTGCATTGGAAACTCTTGCAATATAATTCAAATCAATAAATTCAATTCCGCCTTGATTGGCCAGCCAAACAATTCCACTTGTTTCAGCCAGCACAGTTGCGAATCGCCCACTTGAAGAATCCAATACAATGTCATTACGCTGAAGTAATCCCTCAGGCAATTCATCTCCTGAAAGAACCAGGTCGACAATGGCTTTCCCTTCAGTGGAATAAGAAAAGGCACTGTAATCTTCGGTACCTGTTATCGCTTCAATGAGGTCATTGCGGACTTTATCTGAGGGGTCAAGTTGTACAATTCCTTCGACTTCAAGTTCTGCTAACATCTCAATCGAAGTATCATGAATTTCACAATGAAATCCATTTGGAGGTAGGAATGAGAAACAATCAATTCCAGCATCATCCAGTTGGTAAAACCATTCGGTTGGCACTGGGAATTCGTGTGTAAGAACAAACCATCCGTTCAATTTCGATGTTTGTCCGGTCCATTCGCTCCAGTCTTCTAGAGCCACAACACCAGCATCTCGATGCAACAAATTGAGTTCACCAGCGCCTTCTCGAGGCTCAAACCAACCATTGGCTGGCGTTTCACTCGGCGAAAGTCCAACTTGGCTAAACAATTCCAAATCAATGTCAGTTTCAATGAGAATCGCGGGCTCAGAAGAAGGTGCAGCGTAGGTAATCGGGGCAAGAACCTGAATCAACATCAATGCTGAGAAAGTAATGGCTCGCATGCGGTGGGTTGGCGTCATAAGGAGAGGATGTCGCGCCCCCCACATGAATGATTTGTTTGTCTGTCACTCCGGTTCCTCTGTTGAGAGGGTTCAAGAAGCACGGATTCGGCGCATGACTTATGTCAGGGCATGGTAAGGGGAGCTCGAAGGTTCAATCACTTGAACCCGAGCAAATCAATGAGGGTGCTCAAGTACTCGGAAGTCAAGTTTGGAGAGTTGTACCGTATGCTTTCAGATATCCTCGACGTTTAGTTGCAGGATTTCTAGGAAATGCCTGTGCTCGAGTTGTCGATTTAGTTCCCTTTGTAGCCATTGGATGGGCAGTTGATTATTTCACATCCGATGTAATGGTCGGACCGATGTTTGTTCAAGATGCAATTAATGCCATTCATTCAGAACCAGCCATTGGCTACGGTGTCATGATTTTCACAGGGTTTGTGATGCTCGCTTTTTTCCAAGGTATTTCGGAATATTCATGGCAAACACTTGGCTACAACATTCAGCACGATTTGCGCATGGATGCAACCCGTTCACTTATCGCCATGGAAGCCTCCTACTACGATATGCGTCAAACCGGACAATTGATGTCGATTCTTTCAAGTGACGTCAATCAATTAGAAGATGTGGTATCCGACTCATCAACATCGATTATTCGGATCGTCTTCACCTTTCTCACTGCATTTGTGATCTTGGCATCGATGTCGCTCAAATTAGCTGGAATCTTGTTTGGACCGATTCTCCTCATTATTCCATGTGTGTATTGGTTTTCAACTCGAGTTCAACGCAAATACCGGAAACAACGCGAATCGACAGGCGATATTCACGCAGTTTTAGAAAACCTCATCTCAGGAATTTCTGTTGTTCAAGCATACAATGCACAAACATGGGAATCTGAACGAGTCGCTCGCGAATCAGGCAATTATCGAGACCAAGCAATGGGTGCAAGTCGCGACCGGAACCGGTTTTTACCAATGATTTACGTTATTGCAGGAATTGCGTTTGGACTGCTGGTTACTGCAGGTGGATTTTTGGCCGCTGAAGGAGAAATCTCAACCGGGGAACTGGTGACCTTTTTGCTTATTAGCACAAGAATGACCATGCCTATGTTCATTTTTGGTATTCTTATCAATCAACTTCAACGTGGCGAAGCAGCCGCAAAGCGTGTCTTTGCTACAATCGATTTAGAACCAACTATTTTCGATAAACCCGATGCTATTGAGTTAAATGAAGCGATTGTTTCTGTTGAATTCAAGGATGTTCACTTTACCTATCCCGGTACTTCAATTAAAGTATTGAGCGGAATTTCTTTCAAAGCAGAAGGCGGAGATTTCCTCGGGGTAATGGGGCACACCGGTGCAGGTAAAACTACAATTCTCAAACTTTTGATGAGCTATTACGTACCTGACAATGGTGACGTTTTAATCAATGGTCAATCGCTCAACGATTTCACCCTTCATTCTGTTCGTGATAAAATTGGATTCGTCAGCCAAGAGCCTTTCTTGTTCTATGGGACTGTAAGTGACAATGTACGGTATAATCAAGAATCGACCGATGAAGAACTCAATGTTGCTCTTAAACTTGCAGGTGCTTGGGATTTCATACAAGAGTTGGAAAACGGTTTGGATACGATGGTTGGGGACCGCGGAGCAAAACTCAGTGGTGGTCAACGTGCTCGAGTTTCATTGGCAAGAGCTCTGCTCAAGCAACCAAGTTTGTTAATTCTCGATGAAGCCTCCAGTGCACTTGATGCAGAAACTGAACGTCGAATCCAAGAGAACCTCTTGGCAAGCGGTAGTGATAGAGCAACCATCGCAGTTGCTCACCGTTTGAGTACTATTCGTAATGCAAATGAAATCATCTCAATGGTAGATGGTGCTGTTGTTGAACGTGGCAAGCACGATGAATTAGTCGCTGCTGAAGGAGTCTATGCCAGTCAATGGACCATTCAAACTGGTGATTTGGCTGGGCTTTCTTCCGATGAAGACGAGTCTTAGAGTCGTTCCCGAATTGGGCGAAGTAATGTAGTTTCCACGATTCCAGGCTCCGCTTTGTTAATGATACGGTCGCCCAAAATGATTCCCCACGAGATGAGAATGAACAAGGGAATGCCGACGATAAGCGCCCACAAGGCCATTGATAAATCGTAGATGAAATAACTCTCCATCAGTTCTGATACAGCGATAATCGTAACAAAAAGCACGATTCGAAGAATGACGAGACTCAAACGAATGAGTGACCAAATTTCCTCTTCATCAGTCGCATAATCGGGTGTATCTAATTCCGAGAATCGGCGTTGAAGTCGACTGGCCATGTCTTGACTTTACATCAATCAATCAAAGGTCTTCCCCCTTTTCTTTGGAGTTTAAGTGCCCTTTTGACAGGATGTCGAATCATGCCGTGCGTATACGGTCGTCGATTTGTGCACCTTCACCGGCTTTACCACCAGTGCGGCGAACTTCTCTCCATGCTTTGATGACACCTTGGCCATAAGCCCATTGTGCTAAGAAGACAAAGAGTGGTGCCAAGAATACCGTTCCAATCGAGCGATGAGGTGATGTCCCAATCGCAGCTCCAAGCCAACAGATGCCAATGTACAGGCAAACCAAACCGAGTGGTATGTGGAACGCGATGCGAGAAGCATCCCAATCACCTGCAAGGGTGAACCAGAGTTCTGCATCTGCTCCACCAGTAAGGGCGCCATAGAGCATTGTAAGTAAAGCCACGACGACAAGTGCTGGGAAGAAACCGATAGCAGTATGTGCCCATGTGGAAATTTCAGGCCATCGCTTATTGGCAACCATTCGAGTGTAGCCATAGTTTCGCATTTGCTTCATGTAAGGCTTGAATGGCTTTCGACGACGATGAGGCATGACGTTTGAAGGGTCGATGAAAAGTTTGTGTCCCGCACGCTGAATTTTAGCGTCCAATACGACATCTTCTGCACCAAT
>Ga0302122_10001015_pt1 | contig 17685 bp, 11 predicted proteins | sample CB21_SCM_MG_FD_203115 | JGI IMG/M metagenome (GOLD analysis project Ga0302122, IMG submission 203115) | Marine microbial communities from Western Arctic Ocean, Canada - CB21_SCM | ecosystem: Environmental > Aquatic > Marine > Oceanic | place: Canada: Western Arctic Ocean | collected 2017-09-28
GCGGCGCAAAACAGCTTAAATGCTAGTGGCGCAAAACTCACTAGTGTCGGCGGCAGTTTCGCGGCAGCATGGGCTCAGATGGTCTTGAAAAAGTGCTCATCGGAACGCTGGGGCCGAGAGAAACGTTTTTAGGTGGGGCGAAGAGGCGAGCGGCGAAGAACAGCGTTCTGGCGAGCGGCGCAAAACACACTAGGGGCTAGTGGCGCAAAACCTACTAGGGCCTGTGTGCCCCGTACCGTTAACGGTACGGGGCATGCGGGAGTGCCCCGCGGGCCTGGCGGAGAAGCTGGACACGCCCCGGTCCCTGGCCCTGGCGGTGCTGCGGTGGTCCCGCGTCGTCTTTAGTGACCACGCGGCCGCGATCCGCACGGTCGCCCAGGCGGCGCGCGGCGCGTCGGCGCGCCGGACCGCGTGGCTCCCGCCCGTGGACTTGCGACTGACGGACGCGGCGGCGCTCCGGTGCCAGTGCTCGGCGGCCGTGGAGCCCGAGTCCGCGGGAAAGGGGGCCGCGCTGTCCCTGATCGTCGCGGCGACGGTCGTGGCGGTCTCCGGCGCGGCGGTGACCAGTCCGCGGCGCCTCCCCGTGGTCGGGCCGCCCGGCGCGGGCGTGGCCTGCGCCGTCTCCGGCGACGAACGGCCCACGCGGCCGCCCTCGCCCCTCAACGACTCCGTGCTCCCGTGAGCACCTGCTGTTGCCCCTCAACGACTCCGTGCTCCCGTGAGCACGTCAGGTCGCCCCTCAACGACGCCGTGCTCCCGTGAGCACCCGACGTGCTTTCTTCCTACCACTCCTAATCGGATTCATGTCTTAGCGCCCCCTCCTAGGCGGTGGCCGCCACGCCGCCGTGCGCCTGGGCGATGGCGACGAGGTCGTCCGAGGCCTGGTCGTCCGTGAGCTCGCCCGCGATGAGCGAAGACGCGGGCCCGTGGCGCCGCGCGGGCGACCGGCGACCGTCGTCCTTGGACCGGAGGGCGCGCGTGTTGGCCTCGGGGGGGGGCTCGCCGGCCTGGGCCGCCTGGCGCTCCGCGAGCTTGGCCTCCAGCGACGCGACGCGCCGCTTGACCTCGTCCTCCGACGCCTGGACCTCGGCGTCTCGCAGCTTGTCCAGCGCGGCCAGCTGGGCCCGGTGCGCGCGCTGGCTCCGCGCGACGCGCGCGTCGCGCGCCGCGAGCAGCGGGGCCGCCCGCGCCAAATACTCGGGGTGCGTGCCGGCGTCGATCGTCGCGGCTTCTGTTTCAATAGCGCGCAGCGCGGCCTCGTAGCTCGCGACCTGGCTCCGCAGCGCGTCCGCCTCGCGCTTCCGCAATTCCTCGACCGTCGGGCCCGTCGCGGGCTGCGTAATGTCGACGCCCGCGGGCGGCTCCTTGCGCTCCCGCGCGCCGGCGGGCTCCTCCTTGACCAACTTGGCGAGGTCCGCGTCGGCGAGGAGCACGCTGGACATGGTTGCTAAGGCAGGCGCTCCGCGGTAACTTGTATGCTACGCCGCTCACAGCTCAGCGCAAGAGACGGCCAGCAGTATGACTACTGAGGTTCGCGCAGCGAATCGTGCGACGACGTCCTTGCTTGTATATTGCTCGCTTCTGCAATTTGGCGGCGGCGGATCTGCTGTATTTGGCAAAACAGCCTGTGATTAAAACTAGACCACGGAGAGTCGAGGGCTAAAAGCGACGCAGACCTTTCGCCCCCCAGCACTCGTATCTCACCTGGCTACACCCTGTAAAACGAGTTTTGCTTAAAGGTGGGGAAAACGGGTTTCTTCATCAAAAATATAGCAAGGTTTCGCTCTTGAATCGAGCCCTGATAGCCCGGTGGTTCTAGCTCGACGGTCTCGAGCAGTGCTTGCCGTAGCTACTGGTCCGACGCCGAGCAGAGATGCTCGACGGCCTCCAGCCGCAGCAGGACTACGGCGCGCTCTCCGTCGGCGCCCTGGCGCGATTCATACGCGAAGAGCGCCAGCGGGCCCCGGACCGGGACCTGCACCTCGTCCTCGACGACGCCGCCGCCGAGGCCGTGAGCTGGGCCGGCGGCGTGGCGTGGTGCCGGAGCGTGGGCGCGACGCAAGTCTCCTCCCTGAACGCCGGCGCCGCCGGGGGCGACGACGCGTTGTGCGTCGTGGTCACGAACGATGCGAAGAAGGCGCAACAGTACAAAGGCGCGTGCGTGCTGGCGACGGCGCCAGCCTTCGCCGCGCCGTTCTGGCGCGACGACGATACGTTACCGTGCGTGGTGACGCTCGCCAACGCGTCGGACGCCTTCCCGGTGCGCCCGTGGGAGGCGCCCGCGCAATGGCGCGCGGCCGACCTTTCGCCCAAACGGCGTCAGGGCCTCAAGGACGTGGCAACCGCGCTCGCGGCGCTGTGCGAGGATTTGAAAATAGACGCCTCCAGCAACGTGTGGGCGCTCGGCGCGACGTCCCGCGTCGTGGGCGCGGCCGTCGAGGCGCAACTGAGCGCGGGCGGTCGCCGGGCGGCGCTCATCCTGCTCGACCGCACGGCGGATTTGAGCGTGATTGGCGCGCCGTCAGAGTGTACGTTAGAACGGGTCCTCGCCCACGCGCCGGGACCGCTGCTCAGCGCCGCGGCGGCGCTCACGAAGACGTATGCTCTGCCGTGGTCGCTCCAAGCGGCGGACCGGCATTTGTTGCGGCGGCTCATCGCCGCGGAGACGCACGACGCCGCGCTCGACCTTTTGAACGCCTTTGTGGCCGAGCGATTACGACGAGACGGTCTCGCGCCGCCGCCGCCGAAGAAGCGAGGCCGCGGCGCCGAGCTCGCGGCGAACCTCGAAGCCTTGACGAGTATGCAAGTGCGGCGGGCCACGCACGCGTTCGACGCGCCGGCCGCGCCCTTGCGCGACGCGAGCGACGTGGTCCCGCTGGGCATCGCGGTGGTCGAGGGGACGCAGCGCACCGCGAAGCGCCGTACGTCGCTCGAGGACGTGCTCAGCCTGGACAAGCTCCTCGGGAATTTGATCGAGCACTCGCACGCGTCCCTTTTAGAATGCGCGGACGTGATAAGTGAGACGTACGAGCGGCCGCAAACGTCCTTGTCGGCGTCAGACGCGGCCTGCGCCCTCGTGCGGTGCCTGGCGCGGACCCGGAACGGCGCCGACGCGGCCGCGGCCCGCGTCGCGCGGGCGGTCCAACAATGCGCCGACGCCGAGGACCGCGACGCGGCGCTGTTCGTTCTGGGTCTGGTCGGCGTGCTGGCCTCGACCGAGCCGCCGTCCTGCGCGGGCGAGGCGCCCACGCTCGTGGGCCGCGTCGTCCAGGCCGTGCTCCAGGGCAGCGAGGACGGCCTCGCGAGTTGCAACGGGTCCCTCGCGTCGCTCGGCGCCGCCGCGCTGGGGTCGCTCAGCGAGACGGTGGGCCTGGGCGGCGTCTTCGGCAAGGCCAAGGCCGCCGTCGCCCGGACGCGGCGCCGCGCGGGCGACGGCGGGGCCCTGGTCGTGGTGGTCGTGCTCGGGGGCCTGACCTTTGCGGAGATCCGGGACGCGAACGCGGTCCTGCGGGAGTTGGGCGCGCGGGACCGCGTCGTCCTGGGGGGCACGCGGCTCTGCACGGGGCAGGACGCCGCCGAGGCGATGTTCTTCGTCGACGACGACGGTGGAGTAAGCTAGTATGTGTGTGAGTTTGGCCCCTCGTTCGGAATCGGGTTTTAATCACGGGTTTTTCCAGCAACTTCCAGCCATGCCTTTGCACAGTCGCCCAGTGGTGCTAGACTGACGCGTTTACCAGCAGGCAAATAGCGTCCTCTCGTGCTCAGCCTTTGCGCTCACACAGAGGTGGTCTTCAAACCAGCCCCCAAGGAGCCAAGGGACAGCAGGGGCATGGCGGACGCCACGCCAGCCGCAGCCGCGCCGGCTCGCGTGGAGACCGTCGACCTCTCCGACGACGAGTCGGAAACCCCCGCCCCCGAGCCGCCGCGCGAGCTCCACAAGACCTGGACGCGCCTCACGCACAAATACCGCTGGCCCATCCTCGTCCTGACGGTCCTGTCCTGGGGCCTCGCGCCGCTCGCGCCCGGGCTGCTGCAGGAGTGCTCCAACGCCGTGAGCGCGGCGGCGGGCTCGCCAAGCGAGCGGGCGGGCCGGGCCATCTCGAAGTACTTTCCCGCGGCGGCCAAGACCGCGACGCTCGTCGTCCTCGCCGAGGGGCCCCTGCAAGCCTCACGCAACGAGTGGTGCGCCTTCGAGCGCGCCTTCACGGACGCGGTGCAGGACGAGTACTCAAAATTCCTCAAGGCGCCGGTCGCCTCGTACTGCGCCCTCGCCGACCGCAACCTCACGTACCTGGCGGCGCACTCCATTTCTGGAAATGCGGCCCAACTCGTCGTGAGCTACGATGGAAGTCGCGGTACGGACGAGACCGCGGCCTTTGTCGGGTTTATCGAAGACCACGCGCAGCGGCTCAGGCCCCCCCGGTTTACGGTCGGCGTGACGGGCTTCGACGCCTTTTCCAAAGCGTCGGTCGCGGGCGAGCGGAAGGACCTGGAGGCCGTGGACGAGGTGAGCGTGCCGCTCGCCCTCCTGGTCATGGCGCTCACGCTGGCGTGCGTGCCCTTGTTACTGTTGCCGATCATAAACATGCTCACGGCGACGATCCTCGAGTTTGTGATTGTAAGAGTGCTGGCGCGGTACCTCACCATCGCGCCCTTTGTGCCCTCGATCATGCTCACGGTCACGCTCGCCATCTCCTTCGACTACTCGCTCTTCGTGTGCTCGCGGTACCTCGAGGCGCGGCGGGCGGGCGTCCGCTCGGAGTTTGCGCGCATCGACGCGGTCAATCGAGGCGCGGGCCGCACCATCGTGGTGAGCGGCTCGACGCTGATCGCGTGCTTCCTCGGGTTATCATGCTTCCCGAACGCGATCCTCCGGGGCGTCGGGGCCGCGGTGGCCGTCGGCCTGGGCTGCGCCGTGGCCACGAACCTATTGGTGTCGCCGGCGCTGCTGCACGTGGGGGGCGAGCGCCTCTGCCGGAGCCAGGACGTCGTGCTCCAACGGCTCGCGGCGTCCGTCCGGCGTAGTCAAACCGACTACGCCGTGCTCCCCGGCTCGCCGACGGCGCCCCCGCGCAATCGAAACCCCTTCCGCGTCCTCGCGACGCTCGCGTGGCGCGACCCGCGCTACGCCCTTACCGCGCTCGGCGTCGTGGTCGCGCTCGCCGCGCCGGCGTGCGCGCGCGCGACGCACCTGCGGACGGTCGCGGACCCCGTCATGGTGGCCCCGTCGCCCTCGGCGCCGCAGCACACGTTGGAGCGCCTGGCCGCCACCTTTGGCGCGGGCGCGGTGGCCCCGTACACCGTGTTGGTCGAGGGCCCCTTCACGGATGCCACGCTCGCGACAGCGGATGAGTTTCTCATGGAGCTGGGCGAGCCGTACGCGGGGCCGACGCGGCTGAACGGGACGCGCCTGACGGTGAGCGCCTACGCGGCCTGCTTAGGGCACAAGGACCCGTATTGCATGTCGTTGCAAGCGTTGTACGCGACGTCCGTGGCGGAGGGCGCCTTCCGGTCGACGGTGTCGCTCTCGGAGAACCCCTACTCGCGGCGGGGCCTGAAGTGGCTGAAGCGTGCTAGAAAACGGTGCCCCGCCAACACGTACGTGACCGGTCCCGCCGCGGGCCTCTCGGACGTGGTCGACGCCCTCTACGAAAGCTTTCCCACGGTCATCGGCTCGACGCTGGGCGTGGTCTTCGTTTTATTGTCATTCAGTTGCGGCTCGGTGGCGGTCGCGCTGCGGAGTGTGCTCTGTCTGGCGCTCACCTTGTCGTTCGCGTTCGGGTGTTGCGTGCTCTGCTACCAGGACAGCGCTTTGGGTATCGCGTTCCTCACGACGCGTGGGGCGGACCGGGGCGTCTCGTGGCTCGCGCCCCTACTCTGCTTCACCATTGTCGTGGGACTAGCCCTGGACTACGACATCTTCTTCCTGGCGCGGGTCCACGAATACAGGTTCGTGGGGCGCTTGTCGGACGAGGACGCGTGCGTCGAGGCGGCCGCGCGCACGGGCGGCGTCATCTCCAGTGCGGCGGTGATCATGGCCGTGGCGTTCTCGGGGCTCTTCTTCTCGACGACGACGATCCTGAACCAGGCGGCGTTCCTGCTCACGAGCGCCGTGCTGTTCGACGCCTTCGTCGTGCGCACGCTCGTGACGCCGGCGTTGCTGGCGCTCAGCGGGACGTACGCGTGGTGGCCGTCCGTGCCGCCGGCGCCCGGGTCGTTGCAGGAGGGCCTCGCGCGCGTGGCGGACGACGAGTCCGACGCCGCCGACGTCGTCGATATCTAGCTTGTAGTTAACTGTGTTCAAGTTATCTTACATCACCGGTCCCGAGTCCTCCGAGTCCTCACACACACAATTTTACTCCCCTTCAGCCGAAGGAGGCTTCGGCGGCGCGTCGCCGTCGTCCGCGATGGACTTCGCCCACCATCGACGGCGCCGCTCCAGCTCGGACCGGTCCTCGTCGCTCAGCAGCGACGCATCAACGCCGTCGAGGCGCCGCGCGACCTTGCTGAGGCGCCGAAACGTCACCGATATTCGCGGCCCTCGCGCCACGACGTCTCCGACGGTGCACGCGGCGGCGGCGCAGTTGTGCACGCGCTCGTCGACGACGTCCGCGCGCGCCACGGCGATGCCGTGCTTCAGCGACCCGTACGCATGGTCCGCGAACGCCACGACGCTCCGCGGCCGTAGCAGCACTGACGCCACCCGCTCGTTGCCGTCCACAAAAAAGTCGAGGCGCGCGCTCGACTCGAGGCTCACGATCACGGCGCTCGGCTCGTACAGGGGCCCGTCCGCGTGCGGCGCGATGCCCGAGCCCTCGCCGTACTCGTTGATGAGCGCCTGGTCCGGGAGCCGTCCACCGGGGAAGAAGGCGGCCGCGCGCCGCGCGAGCCCGCGCAAGCACTCTGGGAGCGGCTCCGTCCACGCGCCGTCCGGGTGCGGCGTGCCGCCCACGCTGAGGAGGCGCCGCCGCGGCAGCGGCACCCAGCCGTCTAGCGTGCGCAGCGCCGCCGCGAGCGCGCGCGCGTCCCGCTCACCTATAAAGTCGGGCGCGTACCGTATCGTGGGCGGCGCCGCCGGCAGCGGTGGCGGTACTACCAGTGCTGCGGCGGTCGGCGGCGGCGGCGGTTTTGCAGCACTGCGCCGCGCCTCGCGCTTCGCGGCGGCGAGCGCGGCGCCGAAGTCGAGCGCCGTCGACATGCGCAGAGCCTTTTTTCACTCTTTAGGTGAGAGGCTTGCAAAAGACCAGCGCGGCTCGTCCACAGCGTTCAGTAGGGTGTGATCGAACGTATCAGGACAGCTTTTGACTAATGAGCACCTTAAAGTGCATAGAAATCGTGATTCACAAAACTCGTGAGATAAAACCCGTTTTATATACCCAACATTCGTTCGAGCTTCCCCAGCTCGCCCCTCCGGCTCCCCGGACGGCGCGGGGCTCGTCGGAGGCGTCTCCTGGCCGAACGGGGTGAACAAGTGAAGTGGGAAGAGGCCCGCTAGGCGCGATGACACGTCGATCGACGACGCGCCGTTCTTCCGCGGCGGGGAATGGTGGCGCGGTGGATCAACGCCGCCCGACATGAGGTCCTGGTTATAGTATAGTTACATGGCTCACGCGTCCTCCGTCGGGTTGTACTTCTGGTTGAGGTGCTCCTCGACGCGGTGCATGCCCACGGCGCCCGTGACGACGAGCGTGAAGAGGACCCCGAAGGCGAAGAAGATCCACAGGGCCGTGTCCTTCTCGTCCGTGTCCAGGGCCGCCTTGAGGAGTAATGTATAAATGCCAATCAATGAAGCCCAGAGGACCGTGAACAGGGCGCAGATGATGCCCAAGTCCTCGCAGCTCAGGTAGCAGGCCACGTTCCACTCGCACTGCGTGCCATCAGAGCGGTTGTAGAGGCACTTGTAGGGCACGTAGCCCGCCGCCGCGTTCATCTCCCGGAGCGTCGAGGGCCGGCTCTGGCGGCTGTCCTTCACGCCGGGCTCCTGCGGGGGGGAGGTCGTCTGGTGCTGCGTTGCTCGTGTGTGTAAACGGCGTGGCTTCCGGTTCCGTCTCGCGCCGTCCCGGCGGGCGCTCGCGCGTCGAGCGTTCAACCCGGTTCCCGCTCTCGCGCTCTCGCGGGTGTGGCTCCCTCGCCGCCCGCGGGTCCGCCCCGCGCCTCGCCGCGGCGCCGGGGGCGCCGGGGCGCGGGCCGGCCGCGTTTGCGTTCCGCGGGGGCTGCCCTCCGCCGGACCCCGTCGTAAAATGTGCGCCGCCGTAGTATGTCGCGGCGCTGCGCCGTACCAGCAGCACCGCCTCGCCCTCAGTTGCGCCCATGGTGCCTAGGAAGCCTGGGCAATCGCGGGGCGTCAAAGCCCGTCAAAAGCGAGAGGCGTCGCGTAGTTAGGCTAGACCCGTACGAAGGGCCCCTCCGGGCCCAATTCAACACCGGGGCGAGGGGTGGCAGGGGTCCCCGACCCCGGAACGGAGACACCCTTTTATTTTTTATTCGGGTTTTCCGGACCAAATCCTACCCTGTTTTATCGCGGTTATACCACGTAGCACCATGCGTCTCGCACTACTGGCTGTTGGCTGCGGCGCCCTCGTGGCGCCACCATCAGCGCCGGCCTGGGCGGCGCCGCGGCGCATGGCCGAGGGCGGCGAGATCGTGGCCGTCAACGATGCCAACATTAAGTCCTCGTCGGCGCTGACGGGCGGCGCCGCGGGCTTCTTGATCGGCGGGCCCGTGCTGGGCGCCGTCGCGGCGGCCGCGGGCAACTACGCGGCGAAGCAGGAATCCGAGGTGCGACACGGCGTACGCGAAACAGTTCGGGCCGTCGAGGCGTTTTTATCAGCTGGGCGCTGCGCGCCGCGGCGCCGCCGGCGTGGATCGGCATGCGTGCGTCCGTGGCAGCACGTGGCGGCTGCGGCGCGCCGCGCGACGCGGCGGCGGCCGCGCCACCTGGCGGCGCGGCCGCGCCCCGGCGGGCGCGGCGCCGCACCTGCGTGCGTGCGCACGTGGCGGTGCACGGCACAACGCACGCGCGCCGCCTCGGCTCACTCGTCCAACCGTAAACCCCGCAGGTTGGCGAGGTCGTGCGCGGCGTCGGAAAGGTCTCGCTGGACGTGTACAACTTCCTGCTCAAGATCAACGGCAAGTACGACCTGACGGACAAGGCCGGCTCCCAGCTCAAGGACCAGCTCGACAAGCTGAAGGCGGGCAACTCGGGCGAGACCATCGCCAAGGTCGAGGACGCCCTGTCCACCGCGACGTCCAAGTTCGCGGAGCTCGACAAGGAGTACGACCTGCTCGAGAAGGGCAAGCAGGCGATCGGGTACGCGGGCGACCTGTCCGCCAAGGCCATCGACAAGGGCCTCGAGCTGAACGCGGAGTACAAGCTCACGGACCAGGTCGTGGAGAAGGTGACGGAGGCGACGAGCGCGGCGGCCGCCAAGGCCACGAAGAAGGCGTAGGTTTGTAGGCGGGGGCAAATAAGCAGCTGTCCGCGTTTACTTACTCGTCTACATGCCTTTCATCTGCCGCGAGAGCACCGTCGCGGCGGCCTCGACGCGCTTGCCCGCGCGCTCGAATCTTGCCCTATCTTCGCGGGACGCGCCGAGCGTCTGCTTGGCGCCGTCATAACCGCCGGAGAGCTAGAGGAGCGGGCCCTTGGGCAGGGACGCGCCGTACTTGCCCGCCTGCGCGTTCAACGCCGCGCCGGCGCCCGAGCTCGCTGAGGCCGCGGCGTCGGCCTGGGCCAGCGCGGCCGCCTCGAGCTTGCCGACGGGCGGCAAACAGACGCGGTCGCCGTCGGCGCGCTTCAGGGCGGCGACGATCGGCGTCGCCCGATCTGTAAATGTCTTGACCTTCGAGGCGTCCGCGCCCTTCGTGGCTTCGGCGGCGAAGGCCTCCCACGACGCTTTGGTCGGCAGCGGGATGAGGTTGCAGCTCGACGGGTCCAAACCGTCCATCGCGGCCGTGACCGCGTCCAAGGTCTTGGCCACGTTGGCATCCGGAACACTATTAAACCAAGCGAGCACGGCGTCCACCGTCGGGGCGAGCTCGGGCGTCTTCACGAGGATGGCACTCACTTTGCCGACGAAGGGCTGGAACGCTTCGGGCTTGACTTGTTTGAGAATGGGGTAGCTAGCGTCCGCAAGCTCGACGACGTCATCTCTTACTGCTGCCTCGGCCACCGGGGTGCCGCCGAGCAATGCGATTGCGGCGGCCGTCGGTGCGACAACTTTGCGGAATACTGCTTGCACCGTCGCGGCGGCCTTTTCGCATCGCATCGCATGCACCGGTCGCAACGCTACGACGGCTTTCAAGAGGCGCATAATCGGCTTGAAGCACTGTAGTATTGCAATTATATATGCCAACGTGCTGCAAAATCAACTGTAGCAATCAATCCTGCAATCTCTCGCAAGACTTTGGGCACGCTGCTCGATCACAAGCGCGTTTAGAGGCAATGCAAATCCCACGTTCAGGATCTGGCACATCCCAAAGTAACTGTCCGTGAGCCGTAGGGCGCATTATGGAGGAGTCAAATTGAGTCCCTCACCCCGAAGAAACTTGCGAACTTGCAAAACGGGTTTTCGTTCGGGTTTTCAGGACGGGTTTTGAGCTACGATCTCGAAAACGCGCCAGAGGCTGCGACCACAAGACAGCTGGGTAGCAAGGAAACCGCGCTCCACCGAGTTGTCGCGACCCACCGCACGGCCGCCCGCAGCGGTACCGTACCAGCCACCGGCCATGGCCGCCCAGCTGGCTCTGGCCAACCAGTGCGTCTGCGACGACAACCCGGCGCAGGCCCTGGTGGCCTTTGCGCGGTCCATTGAGGAGGCCCCGACGGCGGCGGCGTACGCCGGCCGCGCGGCGTTGTACATGAAGGAACGGCGGTTCACGGACGCGCTCCAGGACGCGACGCTCGCTTTGAAGCTCGAGCCGCGCCACGAGCCGTCGTTGTACCGGAAGGGCGTGTCGTGCTTCGAATTGGACGAGTTCGAGAGCGCCCTGGACGCCTTCCAGGCGGGGCAGGCGGCGTGCGACCCCGCGGTCATGGAGGCGAGGAAGTACGGCATGTGGCTCCGGAAGTGCGCGGCGGAGCTCGAGGAGAGCGACGACGATGACGAGGCCATGGCGCCGGCGCCGGTTGCCCAGCCGCTCGCGACGGCGCCCCTGACGAGTTCGGGCCTGAAGGTCGTGCCGTGCACAATCAAGTACCAGTACTACCAGACGTCGACGCATGTTACGATAACATTGTTAGCACAACAAATCAAAGAAGAAGAGGCCCACATCGACATCCGGGAGAAGACACTCGTGGTCAAAGTGCGAAGGAACGGCACGGAGATGACGGTGATTAGCGGCGAACTGTACGATCCGGTCATTGTAGACGAATGCAAGGTCAAGCACTACAATTCCAAGGTGGACATCAAGCTGAAGAAGAAGGAGCAGTTCAACTGGAACGAGTTATTGAAGGGGGACCTCATCGGCGAGAAGAAGATCGTGCCCCCGACGGTCCGGGCCATGGCGTCGACGACCAGTACGGCCACGCCCTACGCCACGGGCAAGGACTGGAGCCGGTTGGAGCGGGAGATGGAGGAAGAGCTCGAGAAGGACAAACCGGAGGGCGAGGAGGCGCTGAACAAGTTGTTCGCCGATATCTACGGCAAGGCCACGCCCGAGACGCGGCGGGCCATGAACAAGTCCATGCAGACATCGGGCGGGACCGTCCTCTCGACGAACTGGGGCGACGTGGGCAAGACGGACTACGAGGACCCCTCCGTGCGCCAGGCGCCCGCCGGCATGGAGTGGAAGGACTGGGAGGGCAAGAAGCTCGGGCAGAAGGACTCGGGGTCCTAGAGGGGCGTAACGGCGCGTGTTTTTTACCAAGGCGCCGACGTCGCGTCGAAGGCGGGGGGACGGCACGAGAGTGCGTCGCGACAACTTTGGTTATTGGTGTATGGTCATAGGACTAGAATAGAACTGTCATATTAATTTTAGGGCGGCTAGCTTTTTTCTCGTGCGGGTTGTGCAAACCGCGCTGCGCTAACAGCGGCGCTAGCTGTGCTGCTAAGGCCCGTGACCGCCTCGTCTTGATGACGCTGCCTCCGGGACCCGACGCCTAGGCTGCCCCGCCAACCAGGGCAAAAGCAGCAAGGACTACGCCGCCAAGCCTACCGTCCAAGCCCTAAGCAGCCAAGGCATGTGGCGCCGCCCGCGGCAGGCCAAAAGCGGCAAGGCCTACCCGGACCCCGAAGGTGACGCGCGGGCGGCGGCATGTCTCAGCGACGTGGCGGCCTTCGCGTCGCCCACGTCCGGGAGCGACGACGAGGGCGACACGCTCGAGACGCCCCTGAACCCGCCCGTGCGAGTCAAGTACGTCCGGTACCCGAAGCCACTGAGTACCGATGGCATGAGCCAGATCACCCTGGCCGAGACCGAGGCCGAGGCCGAGCCCATCGAGACCTATGCCGACCTGGACAAGCAGACGTCCTCGCGCTTGCTCTGCGAGGAGTGCGAGGTCCGGCCGGCGGTCGCGCGGTGCACGACCTGCCAGGAGACGCTGTGCGCGCGGTGCTTCGTGCTGACCCACCCGCCGCGCCCGGGCGGCAACGAGCACGACCATTTGCGGTTCGGGAAGGTGCGGGCGCTCTGCGCGGACGACACCAGTGGCGCGCTCGCCGGGACCCACCACGGCACCCTGAGCAAGGGCGGCGCGCGCCTGTGTTTTGAGTTAGGGAACGGCATGACAAGTGAACTCACGGAGGCGGACTTGGAAGCGAGGGGCGTCGACCTCACGGTACCGGTGTCGCTGGAAGCGCCGCTCATCAACTACTGCGCCGGTGATATCGAACGAGACGTGTACAAGGAGGCGTGGCGCCAAGGGGAAGTCGTGCTCGTGGTCTCGTCGGAGGCGGACCGGGAGGACCAGAGCTCGGACGAAGAGGTGGCGGGCAGTGGCGTGTTCGCGGCGCGTAAGAAGCGCGGACCGAAACTGTTTCGACGGAAACGAGAACGGTGGGGGCTCTTGGTGGACGTGCCCGGGCGCACCTTCACGGAGCCCACGAAGGCGGAGACGCAGTACGCGCTGCCCAAAAAGCCTCCCGTGGTCATCGGGGACGGGGCCGTGCGCTACTGCCGGGTCCAGATCTGCGGGCCGTGCTCCGGCGACTACGTCAAGGAATGCACCGCGGCGTCCGACGAGCGGTTGATCCACCGCGTGAAGCTCGACGACGCGCGGCGGACGCGGACCGGCTTCGTGAACGCGGCGCAGAAGGGGTACGTCGAGGTGCTCTCGCGGGATTTCCGGGCGCCGCTCCCCATCCGCGTGCCGGCCGAGTTGAAGTTGGAGTTGGTACGCGAAGAATTCGTCGAGCGGCCGGAAACCCGGAGAACTTTACTAGTGGAAGCGCGACGAGTGGCCTGCTCCCAGGTCTTGAGGGGCGTGGACCGGCGCTTCTGCAATCAAATAAAGCAGGGCTACGTGAACGACTGGCGCACGACGGCGCGACGATTAAGAAGAGCCGAGCGGACTGCCGCGTCGGCAACAATCCAAAGGAACTACAAGAATATGAGAATGTGGCGCATGCTGGAGGCGTTGGAACAAGCGGCGGTGGACGCCGCGTACGAGGCGACCCGCAAAATCCACAAGCGCTTCAATTACGTCACGGACTCTCTTCGCTTCTCCGAGTGCTACACGACCGACGGGAGCGTGTACTTCGAGACCCAGGTGGAGTTGAACGAGTACATGCATTGTTTGCGAGAAAAGTGTAACTTGGTAGCGACAAAATGGACGGACCGCGGGAAGCAGTTCGTGAAATTGTACTTCTTGCGGTGGCGCCAGGAGGCCCTCTGGGCGCGGGACCAGGAACTGGTGGGCGAGACGCACTTTGAGTCGTTGACGACGAGGCAACGCCGCGAACTGGAAGAGGCCATTCTCCATGATAAGGAAGCAATGAGGGAGAGGGTCCCGTGGCACCCCGCCGTCGGCATCGACCTGCCGCCCCTCCCGGAGATAGGAGGCCGCCGGGGCCAAGCCAATGAATTAATCGTGGAGGACGAGGAGGTGCACTTTGACTTCACCATGAAGATGAAGGGCCCCGCCGACGTAAGTAACTGGGTCGTGCCCGGGTTGCTGAGCATGGGCGCGTACCCCTCGGGGCCTAAAAGGTTATGCAGCCAGCGGGACTTCGATTTCGAGGAGGACGAGATCGGCTGCGCCGGGTCCCTGGTCTTTAATGGCGCGCGCGTGTTCGTGGACTTGATGCCCGAAGACGAAGCGCGCATCCACGCGGACGGTTTGGGGGACCAGTGGGCCCGCATCGAAGGAGCGGGGCGGAAGTTACTCATGCAGGACGAGGCTATTTCGCGCGAGGCGCAAGTGGTGTTCGGGGAGCCCCAGGAGGGGTTGGGCGCCGTGTCCTGCGCCCTCCAGGCCATCTTGGATCGGACCCACACGCACGAGAGCGGGGTCCTCGTCAAGGCCTCGACGAACCACATGTTCGCGCAGCAGGAGGTCAAACGGTGCGTGCGCTACGAGGCGAGCGACCCTCGCTTCGAGGAAGCGGAGAAGGCGTATTACACGTGCATGGCGAAGTTACGGTTGGCCCACAGCACGATGTCGTTCGCGCAGCGGCGCCTCAAGAAGCTGCCCCACCGGCTGCGGACGATCCGCTATGCGATTCCCCCGGAGCACTGCGGCGAGGAAGCGACCCTAATCAAAGTGTGCGAGAGCATTGAGAAAGAGTTAAGGAACGGCGTCGGGGTCTACGTCTACTCGCGGCTGGGCCACGGTCGGTCAGGCATGCTCTGCGCGTTATTACTGGGGCGCTTGTACGGTTTGCGCGCCTCGGAAGCGTTGTGGCGGATCCAGCTCTACCACGACTGCCGGAGGACGGTCGAGGTCGCGAAGAGTGCCTTCTCCTGCCCCCAAACTCTGGGCCAGCGGGCGCTGGTGGAGCGGTGCTTGCTGCACACGGATGCGATCTACGGCACAGTCGAGCGGAACAGTAGGTGGCAGGGGGCCAAGTTCTCGGGCGCTCCTAGAAATAAGGGCGTCCCGACGGTCGAGGATTTGAAGGTACGCGACGAGCCGCGCGATGCGAGGGATCGGATGTCGTACCTGATCCGACGGTCCGAGCAGCGGCCCTGGCGAAGCCAGGGGAAGTTTGACGAGGGCGAGCTGGTGGAGGAGGCGCCGTCGCGGTTGAAGTTACGCGCGTCGCCCGTCAAACTCGTGCAGTCGCCGACCATGCGGAGCCTGCGGCCGCGCACCGTGAAGCAGGAACTGGACGTGGCCAAGAAGAAGCTGTTCGTGCGGTCCAAACTACCGAGCGCCGAGAAGACCATCGAAGCACTCGAGGCCGAGGAGGAGGCGGAGCGGGAGCGGGTGAACACGACGGGGTTCTCGCCGTACCGGTCCAAGAAGCGCGCGGACTCCGTGGAGAACTGGTAACTGTCTGTGAACTAAAATCTTATTACAACTTGAAGTTTTGAACGACCCATGGTCACACTAGCGGACCCAGCCCTCGTCGCGCAGCAGGTCGACAGTGTCCTCGCGCGCGCGCTCCGAGCCGAGCCACGCGCCGAGCTCCCCCAGACTGGGATCGTCGCCCGCGCCCGCGTCCGCGTCTGCCTCGGCCGCCAGCGCCGCGAAGTCGACCTCCTCGTAGGGGTCCGTCTCGTCTTCCGTCGCCGAGGTCTCCGAGTCCTTGGGGCGGTCGCCGTCCCCCAGCTCCACGACGGCCGCCACGGCCGCTTCGAGCGTGGTCAACAAATACATCGCTTCCGCGTCCCGGTCGCCGGCGCGGAGCGCGGGGTCCCGGACGCCGTAGACGCGCGCCACGTATAACCCTGTGGACGGCCGCGCCGGCCCGTCGTTTCCGGTTGCCAGCGCGAGCACGGCCAGCCCCAGCGCGTCCTCGGCGCCCATGACCGACGACTGGCACGCGATGCGCGCAAAGCACTCGAAGACGGCCTCGACCAAGCGCGCCGGCGGCTGGCTCAGGTCGTCCAGAACGCGCAGCGCCGCGGCCGGGTGGTCGTCATACCGTTGCGGCGCTTGACACCCCACGAGCCGCTCGACGTCCGCGCGGGGCAGGTTCCGGAGCCGTGTCCGCACCCGTTGCCGCGCCTCGTGGAAGCGCCGGTCCGAGGCCGCGAGCGCCTTCAACCGCCGCCGGGGCACCAGGAACGAGCGCCCGCCGCGCGTGCAGAGCCGCGCCGCGAGCGAGGCCAGCGCGGCGCGGTGCTGGATCCCACCAAAGGCGTCACCCACGTCCTCCGCGAAGCGGTTGGAAAACGCCAGGATCGCCCGCGGCGCCGCGTCGCCCGCGACGCGCGCGCGCCACTTACTGAGGAGCCGGCCTTCGCGGTGGCGCTCGTCCTCGAGGACCTCGTCCCCGTCGGCCTCGGCGGCGGAGCGCCTCTGGGCCGCGGTCCGCCGCTCGGCGGTATCCGCTTTCGGATTGCTCAGGATCGCGTCGGCGTCGGCCGCCGCCGCGGCCGCCTTGCGCAGCAGCGCCACGCGTTCCGGGGCCGTCTTCGCGACGACGCGCGACCGGAGCGTTCGCGCTTGCGCCGCCGCGCGCTCCACGGCCCCGTCCTTGTCGTGGAGGCGCGACCGCCGCGCTTTGAGCGTCGCCGACCGGGCCAGCACGTCCCGCGGCGCCAGGCCGCAGAAGCCCTCCTCCAGGACCGCCTCGCGCCTGCGGTCCGCATCGCCGCGGAGCGCCTCGGCCTCGCGTGTCCTGCCGCCTAGGGCGATGCCGGCCGCGGCCGCGGCCGCGGCCTGGGCCCGGGCGCGGTTGATCCGCGCCGCGGCCAGCTCCGCGAAGGGGCGCCGGAGCCGCCGCAGACCCCACCGCCGCAGTTGGACCTGCTGCTGCGTCGCCGCCGCCTCGACGGCCGCCGCCTCTCGCTCGAAGGCGTCCCGCGCCGTCGCCCACCGCGCCGCCTCGGCCTCCAGGTCCCGCACGTAATACGCGAGGATGCGGCCCGCGCGCCGGTCCTCCGTCCACACGCCGCCCAACGACAGCATCGAGTCCACGAAGTCCGTCGCCCCTGGCCAGGCCCACGCGTCGTTGGTCGGGAGGGCCTGCTCCGGCGCCTCCTTTGGCTCGGGCGGCGTGCGCTCCGGCTCGCCGCCGGCGGCCTTGATCTCCGGCTTCCGGGGGCGCCGCGGCGGCTTGAGGGCCCACATGGTCGCGCGGCAGGGGGCAACGCCTACCAATGGTGGTATACACTCTCAAAGCCTGCTACAGCAGCTAGCTGCTAAGTGGCAGCCGAACTCTCCAGCATCGCTGCCCTTTTGCACGCGTGCTATCGGTGTGTAGTCCGCATGGGTGCCTTGCCGCGTGATGCTAGTGAGCACCTTGCCCGCGCCTCGGAGAGGCCGAGTGGGGGCCGAGCAAAAAAAAACCGGCGTTTCCTGCGCGAAGGGCCCGGGGGGCGCAGATCGGGTGCGCAACCACATCCGGGAGCCCCGAGACGTAGGGGAAGGCACTTTCCGGGAAAGGCGGGTTTCTTCTCCGATTTCCCATTCGACGTTCGTGTCGATAAACAGCAGTTTCCACACCAGGTACGGAGCCACGCCCCGCGCGCAGCCGCCGCCCCGCGCCCGCCCCGCGCCCGCCCCGCGCCGCGCCCCGCCCCCCCGCCAGCGCGCAGCCCGGCGCCGCCGCGCCGCGGACCCCCCAAAAATGTTTG
>Ga0302122_10001017_pt1 | contig 17682 bp, 15 predicted proteins | sample CB21_SCM_MG_FD_203115 | JGI IMG/M metagenome (GOLD analysis project Ga0302122, IMG submission 203115) | Marine microbial communities from Western Arctic Ocean, Canada - CB21_SCM | ecosystem: Environmental > Aquatic > Marine > Oceanic | place: Canada: Western Arctic Ocean | collected 2017-09-28
TTTGTTAATCATGGCTTCTTCAGATTCTTTTAGAAACCCGAGCTTAACCAAGTCATTGAATGAGTCTGCACCGTAATGTCTTTTAGCCACCCAGGCGATAGTTTGGATATCACGTAGTCCGCCAGGAGAGGTTTTTATGTTGGGTTCCAGGGCGTAATCGATATCATGATACTTTTTGTGACGGGCTATTTGTTCGTTCCATTTCGCCTGAAGAAACTTTTTGCTGGGCCATATACGTTTGCCTTGCGTAAGTTTAAACATTTCGCTGTGCAATACTGGGGGGCCGAATAGTGTTCGAGATTCCATTAAGGAGGTGGCTACTGTAATGTCCTTTATGGACTCTTGCTTGCATTGTTTTATGGAGCGGACGCTTTGGCCCACTTCGAGCCCCAAGTCCCATAATAAAGTTAGGAAAGAGCTAATCGAAGCCTTGTACTTCTTGTTGCGGTCTTTACGAGTTAAAATAAGAATATCGATATCTGAATGTGGTAAAAGTTCACCACGGCCATACCCACCTACGGCTATTAGGCTAATATCATCGGGGTCTACCCAATCTTGTGATTGCCAAGCCAGACAAAGAATTTTATCTATAACCCAAGAGCGATCGGCAACTATGTCATTAATATTCAAGTTTTTTTTATATCTGTCATCAAGTTTTTTACTGGCATGAGCGATTGCTTCACGAAAAAGCTGAATAGGGTTGTTACCAGTTGCTAGCGCATTTTCTAATGCGGCTATATCGAGGAGGGTATTGTCAGGTGTATATGTGGATCTGGTTTGGTTTTCTAAATTAGTTTTGAGCTCTTCAATATCATTTAGCCGAAGGTCTTTTGTGGTGGAGTTATTCTGATTTATCACTGGCTCCGCCCCGGGGATCTAGGCTCATAAAGACTCATCGCTGCGAAGAGTATATACTTCACAACCATCGCTGGTAACGGCCATGGTGTGTTCCCACTGAGCCGATAATCGCCTGTCTTTAGTAGTAACTGTCCAACCATCTTTTTTAGAAAGCTTAGTGTAGCGGGTCCCTGCGTTAAGCATGGGCTCAATAGTAAAGGTCATTCCTTCTACTAATCGAGTTCCAGTATCAGGTTTTCCGTAGTGCAAAATTTGCGGTTCTTCATGAAATACTCGGCCAATACCATGGCCACAATATTCTCTAACTATTGAGTAATTATTGGCCTCTCCATGTTGTTGAATGATATGGCCAATATCACCAAGGCTAATTCCTGGCTTTACTATTTCAATAGCTTTGTACAGGCATTCTTGGGTTACTTTAATTAACCTTTTTGCATGGCTCGGAGTATCACCAACACAAAACATTTTGCTGGTGTCACCATGAAAGCCATCTTTTATAACTGTGACATCGATATTGATTATGTCTCCTGCTTTTAAAGCCTTATGGTCACTGGGAATGCCGTGGCAGATTACATGATTTACCGAGGTGCAAATGGATTTGGGAAAACCATTGTAGTTAAGAGGGGCTGGAATCGCTTTCTGCTCTTCGACTATATATTTATGGCAGATACTATCTAATTCACCTGTGCTAACACCGACTTGGACGTGGGGACCGATCATCTCGAGCACTTCGGCGGCTAATTTCCCCGCCACCTGCATTTTGGATAGATCTTCTGGGGTTTTAATATGGATAGTCATGTTTTGGTACTGCCGCGTTTTGGGCCTTGAGGGGACCAATTTAGCTGGTCGCTCAGAATGGAATAGACCAGTCAGCGAAAGCCCCTATTGTAAATCAAGAATCCCTTTATTTACAGTGGATAGCGCTTATCGTTAAATTCATGAGCAGGTAGTAATTAAAGTTGCCAAGTTAGGGGTTAGAGGGCCCTGAATTTGGGCTTTTCTTTAAGTTTCGCGTGGATCGTGGTATAAAGCTGCGCACTTTTCGAGTGATCTGTTCTTGGAAAGTGGATTTGTCAATAAACTAATGTCGCACATACACCGACACATGCGTTCTGGGTGCCTTTGAGACTTAATAGTCATAGGGGTTGAACTATGGGGTGTATGGAGGCCTAACCCGAAGCAAAGGTATTAAAATGACTGTAAGCATGAAAGAAATGCTCCGTGCAGGAGTGCATTTTGGGCACCAGTGCCGCTATTGGAATCCCAAAATGGAGCCATACATATTTGGCGCCCGAAACAAAATCCACATCATCAACCTCGAGCACACTGTTCCAGCCCTTAATAAGGCATTGGAGGAAGTGGCGGACATGGCGGACAAGAAAAAGAAGATCTTGTTTGTTGGTACTAAGCGAGCAGCGTCCAAGATTATGCGTCAGGAAGCTGAACGTGCTGGTATGCCTTATGTGAATCATCGCTGGCTTGGCGGAATGCTCACTAACTATAAGACCATTCGGGGATCAATTAAGAGGTTGAAGGAGCTGGAAACTCAGGAAGCTGATGGTACGTTTAGCAGGTTAACCAAGAAAGAAGCCTTAATGCTAACCCGTGCTAAAGAAAAGCTCGAACGAAGTATCGGTGGAATCAAAGATATGGGTGGTTTGCCAGATGCTCTTTTCGTAATAGATGTGGACCACGAGCGCATCGCAGTTACCGAAGCAAATAATTTAAAAATCCCAGTAATTGGTGTAGTTGATACTAATAGCAACCCCGATGGTATCAACCACGTTATTCCTGGCAACGATGATGCTATTCGTGCAATTCAGTTATATGTTCAAGCTGTAGCTGACGCTTGTGTTGAAGGTCGCGGACGTAATGTGTCGGCAGCTGGAGATGGCGAGTTTATCGAAATTGAAGAGAATCAAGATGGAGCTGTTGAAGCTGTTCTGGATGTGGATGTATCTGTCGCAGACCAAGTCCCTGCAGAAGCACCATCGTCGTCGGAAGAAGCCTCAGCAGTCGAAGTTCCCGCCAAAGAAATAACAGCAACGACAAAAGAAGTAGTTGAAAGTGATGCAGTTGAAGCCATTCCTGAAGCTGCTCCTGAAGCCATTCCTGAAGCTGCTCCCGAAGCCATTCCTGAAGCTGCTCCCGAAGCTCTAGTTGATGTTCCGGTTGAGGCGACCGAGGCTGGTACGGAGAAAGCTTCGGTAAAGGAAGACGCTCCAGCTAAAAAGGCAGCAGTAAAGAAAGCCCCTGCCAAAAAGAAAGCTCCAGCTAAAAAGGCAGTAGTAAAGAAAGCTCCTGCCAAAAAGAAAGCTCCAGCTAAGAAGAAAGCAACAGAGGAAAGTGATGATTAGGAAGCTTCTTAATTATCTAAGACAAACTAAAAATGGGGCGAGTAGCCCTATTTTTGTAATTGCTTAAAACAAAGTTAGTTACCAATTTACATAGTGAATACGACAAAGGTTTAGCAAGAGGCTTAAAAAATGGCAAATATTACTGCAGGCATGGTTAAAGAATTGCGTGAGCGCACCGGTTTGGGAATGATGGATTGTAAGAAAGCGCTGTCAGCTGCTGACGGAGATATGGATAAAGCGATCGACGATTTGCGCAAAGCAAGTGGGCTTAAAGCTGCAAAGAAAGCTAACCGTGTAGCAGCAGAAGGGGTTGTACTCACTAAAATTGCAGAGGACGGTAATTACGGCGTGATAATTGAAGTGAATAGCGAGACAGATTTTGCGGCGCGGGATGGAAATTTTCTGAATTTCTCTCAGAAGGCTGTAGAACTGGCCTATTTAAATAATGAAGCGGATGTAGAGGGTATTTTGGATGTGGGGTTAGAGGATTTGCGCCAAGCATTGGTGCAAAAAATTGGTGAAAATATCAATCTTCGTCGAATCGACAGGTTGAAGTTTGAGGACGCTAATCAGGGTATAGTGGCAAGTTATGTTCACAGCAACAATCGAATTGCGGTTTTGATATTGCTGAAGGGTGGGGATGAGTCATTAGCCCGTGATATCGCGATGCATATAGCAGCAGTTAATCCTATGGTGGTTAGAGCTGAAGATGTGCCAGAAGATGTATTGGCTAAGGAATCTGAAATATATTCCGCTCAAGCGAGAGAAAGTGGAAAGCCTGAAGAAATCATCGAGAAAATGATAACTGGTCGATTGCGTAAATTTGTTGCTGAGATTAGCTTGCTTGAACAGCCTTTTGTAAAAGACCCAGATACTAAAATATTAGATTTACTTAAAGAAGCTGGCGCTGATGTGGTCAATTTCGTACGCTATGAAGTTGGCGAAGGTATCGAAAAAGATGAAGTAGATTTTGCTGAAGAAGTAGCCGCTCAAGTACAAGAGAGTGGCTAGTTTTTTAGCACTATAGTCGACGAACTTAACCCCTGTCAGATAATTAGAGACTTATGCCGAAACAGGAACGTAAGTATAACCGAATACTGCTCAAGCTTAGCGGAGAAGCGCTAACTGGTGATGCGGATTTTGGTATTGACCCTAAAGTTCTTGACCGCATGGCTGTGGAGGTTGGACAGCTGATTGGTTTGGGAGTGCAGGTTGGAATGGTAATCGGCGGAGGTAATTTGTTTCGTGGCGCTGCTTTGAGTGCCGCTGGAATGGAGCGTGTGACCGGCGATCATATGGGAATGCTGGCCACGGTTATGAACGCTTTAGCTATGAGAGATGCGCTGGAACGAGCAAGTATTTCTACTCGTGTGATGTCAGCCATTCAGATGAGCGGTGTCGTTGAACATTATGACCGCCGTGCTGCTATCCGATATCTTAAGGCATCCGATGTGGTTATTTTTTCTGCGGGCACTGGTAATCCCTTCTTTACCACAGATTCTGCTGCGTGTTTGCGCGGCATCGAAATCGATGCGGACCTGATATTAAAAGCGACGAAAGTAGATGGTGTATATTCTTCAGACCCGCATACAAATTCTGATGCTGTGAAATTTGATCGTTTGACCTATGATGAAGTTATTGAGAAGAAACTTGGAGTAATGGATCTTACCGCGATCTGTCTGAGTAGAGATCATCAGGTTCCGATAAAAGTATTCGACATGAATCGTCCTGGAGCATTATTAGATAACGTTATGGGCAAAGCTGACGGAACTCTAATAGAGTAGCTATTCATTTCTAGCCTTGCCGTGGAGTATTTCGGCGGCGTTTCACGAGAAAGGGAGCATTATGATTATTGAGATAATTGCAGATGCGGAAGAAAGAATGCAAAAAAGTGTGATCTCTTTGGAAGTTGCATTTAAGAAAATTCGAACCGGCAGAGCTCATCCGAGTATTCTTGATACCGTCATGGTTTCTTACTACGGATCAAATACACCCCTTAATCAATTGGCTAACGTGAATGTTGAAGACGGCCGATCTTTATTAATTTCGCCTTGGGAAAAGCCTTTGATTGGAGAAATTGAGAAGGCGATACTTAAGTCTGACCTAGGGCTTAATCCATCTAATAATGGCGATACAATCCGTGTTCCCATGCCTGCGCTTACAGAAGAAACTCGGAAAGAATTCACCAAGCAAGCGAAGAATGAGGCAGAGAATGGTCGAGTCGCAGTGCGCAATATTCGTCGCGATGCTAACTCTGATTTTAAAGATCTTGAGAAGGAAAAAGAAATTAGCGAAGATGAACAGCGCCGTGCTGAAGAGAGCGTGCAAAAGCTTACGGATAAATATATCGCCGCAATTGAAGCGGCATATCAAGTTAAAGAAGCTGATCTGCTCTCGTTTTAATTTGTTTAACTCACAATAGCCATTCGCGCGCATCAGGAAGTTTTACTTATTGTTCATTATTGGTCGCTAAGAAACAGATAATTAAGAAATATCTAAAAATGACTCCTGATTCCAGTTCTTTACTTCCTAATCACATAGCCATCATCATGGATGGCAACAACCGTTGGGCAAAAGCTCGAGGCCTTCAAGTCAAGTCCGGTCATCGCTATGGTGCCGAGGCGGCAAAAGAAGTGGTTAATTGCTGTATTGATAAAGGTATAAAATATTTAACCCTGTTTGTCTTTAGTAGCGAAAACTGGTTACGTCCCGCGAAAGAAGTCCAGTCCTTGATGGCGCTCTTTTTAACAGTATTAAAGAATAAAGAAATCAACCAGTTGCATAAGAGAAATGTAAGGCTTCGGTTTGTTGGTAATCGTTCAAGTTTTTCACGAAAACTACAAGCTAATATGGCAGATGTTGAAGAACTCACGGAAAACAATAGTGGTACCACGGTGATAGTCGCCGCCGATTATGGAGGGCGATGGGATTTGACTCAGGCAACAAGAGTGATAGCGGAGAAAGTAAAGCAGGGAGAGATGAGTCTCGACGAAATTGATATTGAAAGTGTACATCTTCACACTAGTCTGCGGGAATATGCAGACCCTGATTTTTGTATCCGAACTGGTGGCGAACAGCGTGTTAGTAATTTTCTACTTTGGCAATTTGCCTATACCGAATTATATTTTACCGAATGCTTCTGGCCTGATTTTAATTCTGCGCACTTTGAGCTCGCATTAGAAAATTTTGCGAATCGGCAGCGTCGATACGGAGGTCATGATGAAGATATAGGCTTAGACGAGTAGATGTTAAAGCAACGAATTATTACCTCAATTATTCTGCTCCTCGGGCTAATTGCTATCACCACTCAATTATCTTTATTTAATTTCACTTTGTTTGTTTCATTAGTGCTCGTGATTGCCAGCTGGGAATGGGGAGGGTTTATTGGCCTAAATGAATCATCAGAAAAGTGGGCTTATTCAACAACCATAGCGGTTATGGTAACTGGTCTATATTTTATTCTCGATATCTCGATTGGAGATTCTTCGGTAAATATTGTTCGAGCATCCATTCTGCTTGGATTAGGGTTGCTGTTTTGGATATTGATGGTGTTTGTATTATCCGGCTATCCGAAAAACAAATCAGCTTGGAATGATGAATCTAAAATCGCCTGTATGGGGATGCTGACTTTGGTTCCGAGTTGGGTTGGATTGGTGGTTCTAAAAAGTTTGGAAGAAGCTGGGCTACTAGTGTTAGCTTTGGTTATTTTGGTTGCTGCAGTTGATATTGGTGCTTATTTTGCGGGTGTGAATTTTGGTGCAAGGAAGCTCGCTCCAAACTTAAGCCCAAAAAAAACTTGGGAAGGAGTATGGGGGGGGTTCACTCTCTGCGCGGTGATATCAGTGGTCATGCTCTTGGCTGTAAATCGATATTTCCTGGAGCTCACTTTTACTGAAATGGCCATACTATTTCTTCTCGCACCTCTGACTACGTTTTTCTCCGTCATAGGTGATTTGTTTGAAAGTATGCTGAAACGTAATCAGAATATTAAAGATAGTGGGAAACTATTACCCGGTCATGGAGGTATTATGGATAGAGTAGATGGTTTGGTTGCTACAGCACCGCCTTTCGTTTTATTGCTTATTCTCGTGATGAGTGAGGCTAGCTAATTCGAATGTCAGTACAGCAACAAATAACAATACTAGGTTCCACGGGCTCCATAGGTCAAAGCACTTTAGCTGTAATTGAACAACAATCCAGTTATAAAATATTTGGGCTAAGCGCTCACACCAATGTCGAATTGCTGTTACAACAATGTCTTAAATTTAAGCCAAGATTTGCGGTAGTTAGCGAAGAGCAAGCTGCTGAAAAATTTGCCAGCTTATTAGTTGCAGCGGGCTGTCAAACAAAGTTACTCGTTGGTGCTAAGGCTCTTGCAAGCATTGCTGTTGCAGAAGAAGTCACTCATGTTATGGCGGCTATTGTCGGTTCAGCCGGCCTTGAATCGGTTTTAGCAGCTGCAGCTGCAAGTAAGCGTATCTTGCTGGCTAACAAAGAATCTTTGGTTATGGCGGGTGACTTACTTATCGACACGGCTCAAGAATCGGGTGCTTCAATTATCCCAATCGATAGTGAGCATAATGCAATTTTTCAATGTCTGCCAAGTGGAGATAGCAAAAAATCGCTCGAACAAATTAATAAAGTGGTGCTTACTGCTTCCGGGGGTCCTTTTTTGAACACACCATTAGCGGATCTTGATTCCGTCACTCCCGAGCAAGCTTGTCGTCACCCAAAGTGGGACATGGGGCGAAAGATTTCTATTGATTCGGCCTCAATGATGAATAAAGGCTTGGAGTTTATTGAGGCCTGCATGTTATTTGATTTAGCTCCGAAGCAATTAGAAGTTCTGATCCATCCCCAGAGTATTGTTCATTCGATGGTATATTATCAAGATGGTTCGGTGCTGGCGCAAATGGCTAATCCAGATATGAGAATTCCTATAGCGCACGGCTTAGCGTTTCCGGATCGGATACCCTCAGGTGCAGCGCCGCTATCTCTTAGTGAATGTGAGCCCCTCGAGTTTTTAATTCCTGATCTGGGGCGTTTTCCTTGTTTAGCTTTAGGGATTGAAGCTGCTAAGATAGGCGGAAATGCACCGATTTTACTTAACGCAGCCAATGAAGAGGCAGTAGCCGCCTTTTTATCGAGTGACATTTCCTTTTCATCCATACCTCTAATCATTGCCGCAGTTATGTCGAAAATACCTTGTGAAGCAGCGCCAAGTCTCGCTATCATTCAAGACTTCGATCAACAAGCAAGAAATTTGGCTAAAAAGCTGATATTTAAGGAATTTTAAGAGGCTTTTTAAACCTATTTTGAGAAAGCGACAGAGCTGAGTTTAGTTAAGAATAATTATCAATATGATACAAGAAATATTAATAAGCATAGCGGCCTTGATCTTTACTTTAGGGATTCTGGTCACCATTCATGAATTCGGTCATTTCTGGGTGGCTCGCCGCTGTGGTGTGAAGGTATTGAGGTTCTCCATCGGTTTTGGTAAAGCTGTTAAAACATGGATAGGAAAGGATGGTTGTGAGTATGTTATAGCGCCAATTCCACTAGGCGGCTATGTAAAAATGCTCGGTCAAGAAGACACTGTGGTGACTGATGCTGGCGATGTTCCAGTTAGCCAGAGACATTTATCTTTTGCCTTTAAACCTCTCTGGCAGCGAATGGCAATTGTTGCGGCAGGTCCTATAGCCAATTTCTTATTGGCAATTTTTGTCTTCTGGTTAATCAATATTAGCTATGGATTATCTGGAATTGCACCGGTCGTAAATAATGTGATTGAAGGTTCGGCTGCATATGAGGCAGGACTGAGGCCTGGTGACGAAATACTAGCTGTCGATGGCAACGCAACAGTGATTTGGCAGCAGGTCGCACTACAAATGCTTGCCAGGCTTGGCGAAACTGGTGTTCTGCAGTTATCAGTGGATCCCGCTAATTCCTCTACACCAATGAATATAGATATTCCGATTCTTTCCTGGATGGGAGCTTCAACTTCGCCTGACCCAATTGGTGATCTAGGAATAGTGCAAATTGAGATTCCCGCAAAAATCGCTGGCGTGGTACCAGAGGGAAGAGCTGAAGGTGCTGGCTTACTGTCTGGTGATGAAGTCCTTACGGTAAATGGAGTGAGTATCAGAGGCTGGACTCATTGGGTTGAAGTGATTCGAGCAAATCCGGAACTCCCTCTGGATGTCATGGTCCAACGAGGCGAGAATGAAACTGGACTCCAGATTACTCCAGCTTTGAGCAGGCAGGCTGACGGCAGTGAGATTGGAAGTATCGGAGCTTATGTCGAGAATACACCGTTATTAGAGTTGTTACCGCCCGAGATGCAGCGAGAAGTAAAGTACAATGTATTTACTGCTGTGCAACCGGCTTTGGAAGAGACTTGGGATAAATCGGTCTTTGTCCTTGATTCGGTAAAGAAAATGGTTGTTGGATTAATATCGGTAAAAAATATTAATGGCCCGATAACCATAGCTCAAGTAGCGGGAGAAACAGCGACCTACGGTCTGGATGTGTATTTGGGATTCCTGGCGCTACTGAGTATCTCATTAGGTGTATTGAACTTATTGCCAATCCCTATTTTAGATGGTGGACATTTACTTTACTACATAATTGAAGCTGTAATCAGACGACCAGTTCCAGAACGAATTCAAGCTTGGGGCTTACAACTTGGGCTGCTGTTGATATCCGGAATTATGGTATTGGCAATGTACAATGATTTCACGCGATTACTGTGATAGTTGTTGAAGAAAAAGTAATTGTCCAAGAAAATTTTTGAATATTTAAGAAAATGAATTAGAAGTTGGATAGAAAATCAAAAATAATCAGATTAGTTCGAAAAAATTTGACACCCGCCACCAAGTCGTAGACTTAATATTTGAGAATGCATTAGAAATGAAGAGAGCATTTTTTTGTTTGCTGGTTGCAGTTGGTTTCTCCAATACTCTTCAAGCGCAAACGTTCACTATTGCAGACATCATCGTAGATGGGTATCAGCGTATTTCGCCTGGAATAATCTATAACCTCTTGCCAGTTGGTATTGGTGATGAAGTGGATGCATCGACGTCGGCATTAATTATTCGAGAACTTTCCCAGTCGGAGTATTTCGATGAGATTGAAGTGGCGCGCGAAGGAAACATTTTAGTTATCACAGTCCTTGAAAGGCCTTCGGTTGCAGAAATTGTTATTGAGGGCAATAGCGTTCTAGAAACAGAAGATATTTTAGATAATATGGCTACGGCTGATATTGCTGAAGGGCAAATTTTTACGCGAGCTGCACTAGAATTAATTCGTCAAGGAATTCAAGAGGTCTATTCTGGCCGCGGACGATATGGTGCGGCGGTTGAGATTGAGGTCGAAGACCTGCCTCGAAATAGAGTTGCTATCAGTCTTGAAATTGAAGAAGGTGAAGAATCTCGCATTCGTCATATTAATATTGTCGGCAATTCAGCTTTCTTGGAAGAAGATTTGCTAGGATTGTTTGAGTTAGGGACTAAGCCTTGGTTTATGTTCTTTAGTCGTAAAGATCGATATTCTCGAGAACAATTTACCGGAGACTTAGAGCGCCTTGAATCCTATTATCTCGATAATGGATATGTTGAATTTACAGTTGAATCAACTCCCATTTCTATCACTCCTGATCGCGCTGAAGTTTATATTACTATTAATGTTGATGAAGGCAATTTATACACAGTTGATGAGGTAGATCTGGCAGGTGATTTAGTAGACGCAGAGGCGCTATTACGAGCTGCTATCTTTGTTCGCCCAGGTCAGATTTATTCTCAGTCACTGGTGACAGGAACCGAGGAAATAATGGTGCAGTTTCTTGGAAATCTTGGTTATGCATTTGCAGAAGCCACCGGTGTTCCGGAAGTAGACGATGAAGATGGAACTGTTAGTGTTACATTTTTCATTGAGCCAGGCAATCGCACCTATGTAAATCGAATTAACTTTGCCGGGAATTTATCGACAGCAGATGATGTGTTGCGAAGAGAGATGCGACAGTTAGAAAGTGCGCCTGCTTCCAATCTTCAGATTGAGCAGTCGAAAGTTCGTCTTGAAAGATTGGGGTACTTTGAAACAGTAGAAGTAGAAACCGAAGAGGTGGCTGGAACACAAGATCAAATTGATGTGAATTATGATGTGTCGGAACAAAATTTCGGTGCGATCAGTTTTCAAGTAGGGACAGGTAGTCGTGGTAATTTTTTCCTCAGCTCAAGTTTACAAGCCGCTAATTTTTTGGGAACGGGCCGAACCGTTGGAGTCGGTGTTAATAGAAGCCGTTTTCAAAAAGGGTTAAATTTTAGTTACACCGATCCTTTTTTTACTCCTGACGGAGTTAGTCGGGGATTCAATCTCTTCGCTCAAGAAATTGACTCCCCTTGGAATGTTTCTAGCTTTAACACGACTTCTTACGGTGGCTCGCTCAGCTTTAGTTATCCCTTGAGTGAGATTATGGTATTGGGTTTTGATTTGGGCTTTACTCACACAGAGTTAAGTGCAGGTTTTGGTTCGGTGCAAGAAATCGAAGCCAGTCCAATTTTATTCGATGGTATTGATAGCTATATTATATCTCCACCAAACCTTAACGTATTTGATGGTCCCGTAATGGACTCAGTTCTGGGGAATGTAGCCGACCTCAGAGATGATCAGCTTCAGCGCAGTGGAGACTTAGGTTTTGTCGATAAATTTGGTGACTCTTTTGATAATGTCACTATCACGGGCACCTGGTTTAGAAACACGCTTAACCGAGGTCAGCTCGCTAATGATGGAAGCCTTCATAGCCTAGGTGTTGAAATCACTCTTCCCGGTAGTGACCTAGAATATGCTCGAATCAATTATAGCAACCAAATGTACTGGCCAATCGCAGGAAGTAGGGAATGGGTTGTGTCTTTGCGCACCAACCTTGGTTTTGGCTTCGGATATGGTGATAATGGTCAAATGCCATTTTTTAGTAATTTCTTCGCCGGTGGCCTGATTCAAGGGGGAGGGCAGTTGCGTGGCTATGAGGAGAATAGCTTAGGGCCGAGAAGTACGGCAGGCGCGCGCTACCTAACGCAGAATGGCCTTAGCTTGCAGAGAGGTGAAGATGGTCAAATTCTGCTTGATGAGTCAGGTAATGCGGTTGGCATAAATAATAATGATGTTGGTTATGAAACCACGGTGTTGAGGGATGCAACTGGTGTCCCGCGGCTGGATGCTAATGGAAACCCCGAGATTGCTTTGGCAATACAAAATTTCTACCTTGATGATGATTATGACAATTTTGGTGGTAATATACTGGCCATAACATCACTTGAGCTACTATTTCCACTACCGTTTCTTGATGATACAAGCCGTATTAGGTCGGCTTTTTTTATTGATGCTGGAAATGTCTTTTCGTCACATTGTACCGATAGACAGCGGTTATCACAGGATTGCTCGAATTTCGATGTTGGAGAATTGCGCTACGCAGCGGGTGTTAGCGTAACTTATCTGTCACCATTTGGTCCGCTAACGTTTTATGTGGCAGCGCCGTTTGGCGGAGAAAGTGACGATACTAAGACCTTTGATTTTACTGTAGGACAAGGGTTTTAAATTTGAGGGTGAGACTTGGTTTGATTAAATAACCGCCGTTAATAGCGGGAATTAGTTGGAAATTTATTAAAGGTAAAGTTGAAAAGGTCAGTATTAGAGTCTGGCAGTTGAAGTATAAATTGGAGAATACACGTGAAAAACATTAAGAGTATTATAGCTTGTCTTAGTCTTGCAGTTGTCTCCCAAGGCGCGTTTGCACAAGATACTAAAATTGGTGTGTTGAATGCTTTGCAAGCGTTGTTCAATTCAGAATCAGCCAAAGTTGCTCAAGAGGAGATACGGCAAGAGTTCATTATCGATGAAGAAAGAGCAGTAGAGCTCACTACATCGCTTACTGAGCTGCAAGAGGAATATCAGCAAAATGAAGCAGTAATGACGGAAGCGGAGATTAACCGTATGAACTCCAATGCCCAGGATTTGCAAGTACAGTTGCAATTGATTCAAGAAAGAGTTCAAACTGCTCTGCAAGAAAAGAACCAAGAATTTCTAGCCAGCATGCAAGAAGAGCTCGCCGAAGCTGTGACTGATGTTGTTGCTGAGGGAGGGTATGATTTAATATTAAATGTGGATAGTGCTCCTTATTTCGCGCCGGTATTAGATATAACTGCTAAGGTCACCGCTAAGCTCAATGAAAGTTCTCAACGCGAGTAGCAAGAGATACGTTTATGCATATAAGCGCCAGGTGACACATGAAAAGCTATACACTTGGCGAGATTGCTAAACTATTAGATGTGCAGCTGATTGGCGACGATCAGGTCGTAATAAATGGACTTGGGACGCTTAGTGGTGCAGGCGCTCAGCAGCTCAGTTTTCTCAGTAACCCTGCCTATATTGATCAGCTTTCATCCTGCAAAGCATCAGCTGTAATAATTTCTGAAAAATTTTCTGATATATGCCCAACAAATAAGCTTATTTCTTTGGCCCCCTACGTTACTTTTGCTAAAGCTAGTGCATTATTTGATCTGGTCCCTTTTCCTATTTCTAGGATTCATCCCACGGCTATAGTTCACGATTCAGCGCGGCTTGCGGAAGGTGTTTCAGTAGCTGCCAATACGGTGATCGGTGCCGATGTGTTCATTGGCGCGAATTCGGAAGTCGGAGCTGGAATAACGATTGGAGAGGGATCTACACTTGGGGAAAATTGCAAATTGCATAATGGCGTCACTCTTTATCACAAGGTCTCATTGGGCTCGAATGTTATAATTCATAGTGGAGCTATTATTGGAGCCGATGGTTTTGGTTTTGCCTTTGATGGGAAGAAATCAATAAAAATTCACCAGCTCGGATCCGTCCGAATTGCCGACGATGTAGAAATCGGGGCTGGTACGACTATCGATCGTGGGACCATTGAAGATACCGTGATTGGTCTGGGTGTGAAAATTGATAATCAGGTGCAAATCGGTCACAACTGCACTATAGGCAATCACACTGTCATTTGTGGTTGCGTTGCAATTGCTGGTAGCGTGAGGATCGGAGAATACTGCCTTATGGGTGGGGCTTCAGGAGCTGTAGGGCACATAAGTATTGCTGACAAGGTGCAAGTTAGCGCTATGTCTTTGGTTAGCAGCTCTATAACAGAGGCAGGGATGTACTCATCTGGAACAGGTCATATGAAGACTTCGCTCTGGAAAAAATTGATTGTACGATTTAAGCAACTAGATAGTATCGCGAAGAGATTAAAAGAATTAGAGAAGTCTACCGATAAAGAATAAGATTAGTTTTAGCCTCGCTAAAGGACGAATTAGAGACATTGTATGTTAATGAATGTTGAAGATATAAAAGAATATCTACCCCAGCGCTATCCATTTTTGTTGGTAGATCGTGTGGTGGAAATGGAGCTCGGAAAATCTATCGTTGCGTATAAGAACGTGACTGTAAATGAGCCGTTTTTTATTGGTCACTTTCCTGGTCAGTCGATAATGCCAGGAGTGCTAATTATAGAAGCCTTGGCGCAAGCGGCTGGGGTGCTCGGCTTTAAGAGTCAGGAGAAGAAGCCAAAAGATGGTTACTTGTATTATTTTGTTGGTGCTGACAATGTTAGGTTAAGGCGACCAGTTGTTCCGGGTGACCAGCTAATGCTAGAAGCGTCGATTATAACTAATCGCCGAGGTATCTATAAATTTGCTGCTAAGGCTACTGTCGACGGTGAGCTGGTGGGAGACATGACCATTATGTGCGCCGAAAGGCAGGTAGATATAGAGTAATTTAATGATTGACGAAACTTCGAAAATAGATCCCACGGCAAATATTGCCAGCGATGTAGTAATTGGGCCTTGGTCTGTAATAGGCCCCAATGTATCTATCGGCCCTGGAACTGTAATTGAATCCAGCGTGATAATTCGGTCGAATACTAAAATAGGCAGTAATAACAGAATCTTCCAGTTCAGCTCTGTAGGAGAGGATCCAGCAGATAAAAAATTTACTGGTGAAGAAACTTGGCTAGAAATTGGCGACAATAATATTTTTCGCGAAGGCGTTACGTTACACCGAGGTACTGGCTCAGGAGGTAGTCTTACTAAAATAGGTAGCGATAATTTAATGATGCCATACGTGCATGTGGCTCATGACTGCATGGTGGGTGACAATACAGTATTTGCTAACAACGTTGGTATCTCTGGGCATGTGTTAGTTGGCGATTGGGTTATTCTCGGTGGTTATGCTGGCGTAAATCAGTTTTTGAGAATTGGCGATCACGCTATGGTCGGCGGGATGACTCATATCACTAATGATATTCCAGCTTATGTGATTGTGAGTGGCAGGCCAGCTTCTGTTCGTAGTATAAATGCGATTGGGCTAGAACGGCGAGGTTTCAATAAAGAAGCGATCGCAGATATACGGGAAGCATTTAAGATTATCTATAAACGAAACTACAGCTTACAAGAAGCAATTGATCAGCTCAAAGCGATGAGCGAGAGTTGCCAGGCTTTGGATATTTTGATCGCTTCATTGGAATCTTCAGAGAAGGGAATTCATCGATAATTTTATCATTGCACTTTGCTATGACTCGTTTTGGCAAAAGTTACTGCCCCTTTATTTTCATAACTACCCTAAATGTGTTGAGTTAGAATCACAGGGTTACAAATTCTCTACTAATTAGAATATATCATCCTATGATAGAGTCCATTCGGTTTGGCATTGTTGCCGGTGAGAAATCTGGAGACATTCTCGGCGCGGGCTTAATTTCAGCTCTTAGAGAATTATATCCTCAGGCAGAATTTTTTGGTATTGGCGGGTCTGCGATGCTGGAGCTTGGTTGTCGCTCGTTGGCAGCGATGGATAGACTATCAGTGATGGGCTTTGTTGAACCATTGGGGCGCCTGCCTGAACTACTTTCAATTAAGAATAAATTGGTCACCGAATTTACAAAAAACCCACCAGACATTTTTATCGGTATTGATTCTCCTGGCTTCAATACTCGCCTAGAGTTTGAATTACGCTCACTTGGTATAAAGACTGTTCACTATGTTAGCCCTAGTGTTTGGGCTTATCATGAAAGTCGAATTCACAAAATCAAAAAAGCTGTGGATTTGATGTTGACGCTATTCCCATTTGAGACTGCAATCTATAAACAACATGAGATTCCAGTTACCTGTGTGGGACATCCTTTGGCTGACACCATTGGATTAGAAGATAATCAGCTGGCATCAAGGGCGGTACTCGATTTCTCTGCAGAAGATCAATTGGTAGCATTGATGCCCGGAAGTCGGTCGGGGGAAATCAAACGATTAGCGCCAGCTTTTATTTTGGCGGCGGCAGGATCATTACAGGATATGCCGAAATTAAAATTTGTGATTCCGTGCAGCGGCCCTGAGGCAAGAAAACAAATTCAAGCAATAATAGCGCGTCTTAGTATAAGCAAACCGGAACGATTTTTTTTGGTTGATGATTCTCATTTGGCGATAAGTGCATCAAATTTAGTGATGCTTGCTGCAGGCACTGCAACTTTGGAGGCGATGCTGTTACGGCGTCCAATGATTGTGAGTTATAAAGTGGCAGGTTTAACTTACATGATTGCATCAAGAATTCTTAAAATTTCCAAATTTGCATTACCTAACCTTCTCGCTGACAAAGCACTAGTGCCTGAATTCATACAACATGGTGTGCAGGTGGCTTCGCTCCGTGAGCAGATTGTTAAATTTATGACAGGAGATTTTGATAAAATCGGTCTGTTAGAGGAATTTGATCGGCTCCACAAAGAATTACGCAAAGGCGCCTCCAGGCAGGCTGCAAATGAAATTCAAAAACTAATTAAAACCGAACAGTTACAATTAGGGTTGGGGTGAAAAAAACTCTCGACAGTTATAACTCCGATAATTCAGCAAAAATTATTGCTGGAACTGACGAAGTCGGCAGGGGGCCTTTAGCTGGTGATGTCGTAGCGGCTGCGGTAATACTCAATCCACAGATTACAATTGATGGATTGACTGACTCCAAGAAACTTTCTCCCAATCTGAGGCTCAAATATTTTGAGTTAATTGTCGCAAACGCACAAGCTTTTGCTATAGCCAAAGCGACAGTTGCTGAGATTGATGAGATTAATATCTTAGAGGCTAGTTTACTGGCCATGCACCGTGCTGTTAAGCAATTGCACGTCCAGCCGGATTTTGTCTATGTTGACGGTAATCACTGCCCTAAGTGGAACTATGATAGCCAATCTGTAGTGAGAGGTGATTCCTTAGTGCCGGCAATATCAGCGGCTTCAATACTTGCCAAGGTTACTAGGGACCGAGAAATGGAAAGGCTTGCTGAACTATACCCTCTTTACGGTTTCGCTCAGCACAAAGGTTATCCAACAGCAGCTCACCTTAGTGCTTTGGAAAGTCACGGTCCTTGTGAAATTCATCGTCGTTCATTCGCTCCGGTAATGCGCCTTCTG
>Ga0302122_10001019_pt1 | contig 17673 bp, 11 predicted proteins | sample CB21_SCM_MG_FD_203115 | JGI IMG/M metagenome (GOLD analysis project Ga0302122, IMG submission 203115) | Marine microbial communities from Western Arctic Ocean, Canada - CB21_SCM | ecosystem: Environmental > Aquatic > Marine > Oceanic | place: Canada: Western Arctic Ocean | collected 2017-09-28
CTTCTTGATAGACTGCCCAATGCAGTGCTGTCGCGCCGTCGGACTGACGTGCGTTCGGATCCGCACCTTCGGATAAGAGCAGTCGCACTGCTTCTGCATCTTGATGTTTTGCTGTTTCGATTAGTAGAGGGGTCTCGGCCCAGGCTATAGCAGATGAGATTATTAATGCCAGTGCTGCCAGCGCTGCGCTAACAGTAGACTGATTCGGAAAACCTAAATTGATAAGCTGTCTCTTCATGTACCTAATTCTACACATCACTTAACAGATTGAGTGCGTTGGTGCTGTTACCAATCTTGTCGAGAGGAAGACCCATCTTGTCGAGCATGGTCAAATGCAGATTGCTAATAGGTGTGCCTTTACTATAACGGAGGTGTCTTCCGCCCTTAACGGAGCCGGAGCCACCACCAAGCAGTACTAGGGGCAGTCCAGTGTTAGCATGCCGGTTGCTGTCAGACATGCCAGCTCCATAAAGCATTAGCGTATTATCTAGCAGCGACCCATTACCATCAGGAGTATCGTCGAGCTTGTTTAGGTAATAGGCGAAAAGGCTGGTGTGGAATTCGTTGATCTTGGTGACCTTTTCGTAGAGTGCGGGATCATCACGGTGATGGGATGTTGGGTGGTGAGAATCGGGAACTCCGATCTCGGCGTAGGTACGACCACTCAGTTCTCGCCCCATCATGAATGTTATGACACGAGTTAAATCTGTTTGGTAGGCAAGAACCTGCATATCGAACATTAGTTTGGCATGCTCTTCGTAAGTGCGCGGTATTCCTGCTGGTTGATCCACTTCAGGTAACTCACGATGGCTTTGGGCTTCTGCTAATTGGATCCGTCGTTCCACATCACGAACTGCATCTAAATATTGATCAAGCTTCGCCTGGTCACTGCTACCGACTTTTTTATTTAACTCAGCTACTCGATCCGTCACTGCATCTAGTAGACTGCGATCTTTGCGAATACGTTGCAATCGCACCGCTGGATCGGTTGTGCCGGTATCCCCAAACAAGCGCTCGAACACTGCCCGTGGATTAGTTTCCATTGGCAGCGGTGTATTGGCATCACGCCAGGAAATGGTGCTGGTATATTGGCAACTGAAACCGATATCACAGGAACCGAAGACGTCACTTTGATCGAGTGCTAGTTCTAGTGAACCGAGTTGAGTTTGGTTGCCTAGCTGTCGAGCTACTAGTTGGTCGATCGATACCGCAGCCTGTAGATCAGATTCCGTGCGAGCGGGAATGGTTCCAGTTAAGAATCGAGTTGATGCACTTGCATGAACGCCAGCATTGCTGCTTGCTCCATTAAGTCCACTAAGTACCAACATTCGATCTTGGTAAGCGGCCATGGGCCGCAGAATGCGAGTAATTTCGAAGTTGGTGCCTTCGGTAGCCGGTGTCCATGACTTCATCGCCATACCATTCGGTACGTAAACTACGCCAAGTCGCTTCGCTGGCTGCGCAGTTTGGGCAGAGGCAGAAGAGAGTGCCGGTACCATACTGTCCAGTAGCGGCAGCGCTAAGCTCGCACCTAACCCACGTAATAAAGTTCGTCGGGGCAGGGTTTTTTTGAAAATATTCATAACTCAGTTCTCCGCATTTGAAATGGGGCGCTTTCAATTACGCCAAGAATAACTGATGACCATTTATAGTCATTTTCTGCAGCACCACGAACAATCGCACGTACCTCGGGCATATCGTAATATTCGAGACTGCGCCCGAGGGCGAACCTCATAAGTTTTTCCGTGACTGTGCCGACAAAGTCGTCAGGTCGCTCCAGCAATAGATCGCGTAACCCATCTGGTCCATCGAAGGTATTGCCGTCAGGAAGGAGTCCAGAGGCATCGATTGCTTGACCAGCAAATTCGGTGCGCCATTTACCCACAGCGTCATAATTTTCTAATGAAAACCCTATAGGGTCCATAGCTGCATGACAAACTCTACATGCTGGGTTCTCCCGATGCATAGCCATTGCTTCACGCATCGTAAGCTCTTTCCCATCACTGCTTGTTTCCAGTGCAGGCACATTGGGCGGCGGTTCTGGAGGAGGGCCCCCGAGTAGATTTTCCAAGACGAACTTTCCACGCAGTACAGGTGAAGTACGATTCGGATAAGAGGTCACCATCATTAGACTACCGTGACCAAACAGCCCGCCGCGCTCTGCCCCTTCTAACGTCACCTTGCGATAGCGATTGCCGTAAATTCCTGGGATGTCATAGTGTTCAGCAAGTCGTTCGTTGACATAGGTGTAATCGGCGCTCAACAATTCGCGTAGGCTATGATCCGAACGGATTTGATCGTCAATGAATAGTTCAGTTTCCCTTTGAAATGCTTCTCGTAGATTCTCATCAAACTCTGGGAAACCTGAAGGGTCAGGATAGATTCCGTCGAGATTGCGCAAGTAGAGCCACTGGCCAACGAAGTTTTCTATAAACCCTGCAGATTTGGGATCAACCATCATTCTTTTTACTTGTGCTTCGAGAACATCAGCTTCCCGCAGAGCTCCGCGATCTGCCAATTCCAGTAATTCTTCGTCTGGTAAACTACTCCAAAGAAAGTAGGACAAACGCGAAGCTAACTCTGTTCCGGAAATCTCATACATTGAGCCTGGGTCAGCGCTAACTGGGTCTTGTTCGATTCGAAATAAGAAATCAGGTGATACCAGCAAGCGTTCGAGAGCAAACTGAATGCCAGTTTCAAAGCCGCCCTCAAGTTGACCCTGATTGTAGAATTCGAGTAGACCGTTGATGTCACTCTCATCTACTGCCCGGCGATACCCGCGACGTGCTAGCGAGGTTAATATTTGCCGGGCACAGGCCCGCTCTTCATCAGCACTGTTTGGCTGGCAATTGAATATTTTCCTCCGACTAGGTGTATCCCCAGGGCCAGCGATAGTTAACGGCCCTTCTATCTCTATCGTGCTAACACTGGGATTGGCATCAGGGAGTTCGGTCACTGCCAAGTGGTAGCCAAAAAGTCGAGGTTGTTGTACACCTTCTGCCTCCCACATCTCTCTCGGAAAAGTGGCCCCGATTATTCGAGGGCCGGCTTGGATTGGCAAGACCATTTCAAAACCCTGATCGGCGAAGGCCATCATGAATGCTTCCCAGTCATCGCTTCCGCGAATGTTGCCAGCATAACTGTATGGTGCAGGTATCCCTGGGGCATCGCCTCCGAAAGCAAAGGTATTGAGATGTTCGCCATCGAGACTAAGTTCCATTTCGTGGGCCTCATCGTAACCACGGACGAAGTCCACATAGTTGGTCTGTAGTTTGACAGTAATTCGATATTCACCATCAACTGGGAACAAATGTTCTATGGCAGTGCCGCCGCGTGAGCCGAATGGTAGTTCTTCGCTAAGTCGGTCGTCTTGAATTAGATTTAGTGGTACGTCGTAGGTCTTGATGGAGGCACCGCGAGGTGCGGCACCGACTGCCAATTCCGCCACTCTGTGTGCTGCTGTGACATATCGCTCTACGCTCAGTGGTGATAGTGCCAGTACGTCGGCATTGTTATCGAAGCCATATTGATCTGGCGAATCTGTTGGAATCAGGCTCGAAACGTCGATATCAAGGTCAAGCAGGTCACGAACGGAGTTTTTATACTCGGTTTGATTGAGTCGGTGAAAGGCTTGAGTGCGGCCCGGGTTGGGCTGCAATGTGGCTACTCGATCCAGTTCATTCTCGAGCCAGGCACGAAAGCCGTCATAGCTTACTTTGTCAGGGCGCGGATAATTAGGAGGGGGCATAACGCCGACTCGAAGTTTTTTAATAACCTTTTCCCATACCCCAGGATTTGCCGCCAGGTTTGCAACATCCTCGGTGTCCAAAGTCAGGCCAAGATTGCGTAGCTGGGTGGTTTGGAGACCTTCGTTGACAGTGGCGACAGAGTTAACCACTGCTTGGTTATGACATGTGACACAGTATTGGTCCAGCAATGCACGGTTGATAGCCGAGACGTCTTGGCCTTGGCCTGCCGATTCGACTGCAAAGAACAGGCAAGATCCTGCCATGCATAGGGTTAAAATGAGTGATCTTTTCATGTCACATTCCGATCGAAAGCTCAGATTTAATTATTACGTCCAGTGGGATTAGCCACTGTGCCACACTCTTCGCCAAAGTACCCATTCCCGCCACAGTAACTTATATCCTGCAGCTGGATCAGGATGCCATCTGGGTCGGTGAAATACAGTTCTGGAGTACCCTCAACTATGCCTCCACGCTCAGCTCCACGCAGTGTTACGTAGGCTTCCAGTGGCCCGTTTGCGCCCCCAGCTTCTCCGAGTATCGTCAATCCATAGCCTTCCAATAGAGAGAATATACGATCAACATCAAAATCATCTACAGCCAGAGACGCATGGTGTATACGACCGGCCAGTGGAGGTACACTTGGCAGAGCTAAAAACTGCTTTCCGGTTCCAACTCTCATTACTGGTAAAGCACCCTGGTACGTATCAATAGGCATACCGAATAGGCTTTGGTAAAACTGAATGGAACGAGCTTGATCGGAGATAAATAAAGTAAAGTGATTGAATTCTCGGATTGATAGCAGCCCTGCGGTAGGCGCCGGTTCTGGTGTGGCCAGACAATCTTCACCCAACAAGCCTGCACCGCCGCAGTAACTTGTATCTTGCAGTTGCACGACGATGCCATCCGGGTCACCAAAGTAAAGCTCAGGTGTGCCGCTAGGTGCGCCACCAAATTCTTCTCCGCGCATTCTTACTCGCGACTGCATCGGACCAGATGCGTTAGCCGCCGCGACACCGTTTTCGGCGAGGATTTGCACTGCTTCTTCGTGGTCGAAATTGTCAACAGCCAGGCAATAATGGGTGATCCGTGGATTCTCACTTGCATTGCCACCCAGTGCGATAAATTGCGGGCCGTCTCCCACCTGCAGAACTATGGTCCCACCTTGTCTTGCTGCGATGGGCATGCCAAATAAACCCTGATACCAGGCCAGTGATGCTGTCGGGTTAGACACCGCAAGGGTCATATGATTTATGGACTGAACTGAGAACGGTGGCAGTGATGCTTCTGCCGCAATCGCGGCTCTAGTAATGCCGTAACTTGCAGCAGTCAGCGCTCCCAGCGAGTTTAAGAAAGTACGCCGACTTATTCGTCGATGCTCGAACGCAGTTATCAGCTGATCAATTTCTGATTTCATCTGTCACTTTCTCCTATTTAAAATACTGAGCCCACTATTTATCAAAACTCACTATTTATTGATATTTGGCAATTCTATTAGTAAATGTATCGGTTTAACCGCTTTCTGCATAGTCGCTTTAACAGTAATTATGAAATAAGGTATAAATAAGAAGGGCTATTGTTACAAATAATGATACAAATTAAGGTCAGATTTTTGCGCGCTCATAGTAATCTATGCAAGTCCGCTCTTATTGAAGCGCCGAGATCTAGACGAAGCAGAAGTTACAGCTCAGCTTAAAACAATAGTCACTAGGAGACTCTCATGTTCCTCATTGAAAAATTACTGGTTAAGCAAGAAGGCAATTTGCGTTCATTTCTCCGGCGATTTGGTTACACAATTTATTTGACAGGTATTGCTGCTGCGCCACTAGTAGCTTTGGCTCAACAGCAGGAGGACAACCAGGCAATCGAGGGTCGAGTTCAGAGCAGTAACGGAGACGAAGCGGGCGTTTGGGTCATCGCTGAGACCGATGATTTACCGACCCACTTTATTAAGATTGTAGTTACCGACGATGAGGGGCGTTTTCTGCTGCCGGATTTGCCTGATGCTCTATACAAGGTCTGGGTAAGAGGCTACGGATTGGTTGATTCCAAGCCAGTATCTTTGAGAGTTGGTGCCGACATTACCTTAAAGACATTTGTAGCAGAATCTGCGGCCGAAGCCGCGCAGATATATCCCGCTAATTATTGGTATTCACTTCTTGAAGTGCCTGACGCTAGCGAGTTTCCTGGAACAGGTGATGCAGGCAATGGAATATCCGAAGGGATGCGTAATCAGGCGCAATGGATAGACATGACGAAACAGGGTTGCCAGCTCTGTCACCAGTTGGGTAACAAATTAACCCGTTCGATCGATCACCTTGACCATCTCGGCTTTGAGTCCAGTACTGAGGCCTGGCACTACAGAACTGCAATTGGTATTCGGGGTCCATTTATGAGTGCCTTTGCTGGTCGCTTCGGACGCGACCGCGGTATGGGCATGTATGCAGACTGGACGGATCGTATTGCTGCCGGAGAAACGCCAGCTGCGCCAGACAGGCCCAGTGGAATAGAGCGCAATGTGGTGGTTACTATGTGGGACTGGGGCAACGAATCCTCATATATCCATGATGAGATTACGACTGATAAACGCAATCCGATGCTTAATGCCGGCGGCAAGGTTTATGGTGTCGATGGTGGGCATGGAACCTTGTTAGAATTGGATACAGAAACCAATGAATTCCGCACCATCGAAATTGCAGTTAAGGACAACGCAGATAACCCGGCAGTAACACGCTTTGCTCAAGAGTTTCCAGTTCCTTCCGTTTTTTATGGCGATGAAGCCTTATGGGAGGGGCCTGCAGATCCCCATAATCCGATGTTCGATGAATTAGGCCGTATCTGGATGACCACGAAAGTGCGCGGTAACATTCTTCCAGAGTGGTGTCAGGAAGAGTCTTCAAATAAATACGCTCAGTACTATCCTACTAGGAGCAGTTCTCGACAGGCTTCCTATTATGATCCAGCCACCGAATCATTCGGGTTGATCGATACCTGTTTTGGAACACACCATCTACAATTTGCGGGTGACGAAGATCGTAACCTCTATTTCAGTGGTGGTGGTGATGTATTGGGTTGGATCAATACTCGGCTTTTTGATCGCACTGGCGATGAGCAATTGTCCCAAGGCTGGTGTCCTATGGTGGTCGACACTAATGGCGATGGCCGTATTAGTAAACCCTGGAATGAGCCGGTTGGCCGATTACGAAATACCAGCGAAGGCGGTGGTGGTGAACAACTTGTTGATTTTGACCCGAGACTGGATACGAGGATGAGTCCAGGAAGTTACGGTATTATCGTCAATCAAGTAGATAATGTAGCTTGGGGTGGCGGTACGGAATTTCCTGGACGCATCTATCGTTTTGATAAAGGCAGCAATCCTCCAGAGACTTGTATTACAGAGGTTTATGAAGTGCCCATCATCGATGGTGAATACGAAGGTTTCGGACCGAGAGGAATTGATGTCGATAATAACGGTGTAGTGTGGACTGCTTTGTCAGGGAGTAGTCATCTCGCTAGTTTCGACCGCAGCAAATGTTCAATATTAAATGGACCCACTACTATTGATTCTCAGCATTGCCAAGAAGGTTGGACTTTATACGAAGTGCCAGGTCCAACTCTTAAAGGCACTAACGTCAAGGCAGACTTCCATTACTACAACTGGGTAGATAACTTTAATACTCTTGGCTTGGGTGAAAATATCCCCATTGCCAATGGCTCGGGCTCAGATTCCTTGCAAGTACTAAATCCTGAGACAGAAGAGTGGGTCACTATGCGGGTACCGTATCCCTTGGGGTTTTATTCTCGTGGTCTAGATGGTCGAATCGATGACCCCAAAGCCGGGTGGAAAGGGCGCGGTGTCTGGGCGAATTACGGAACCAATTTCAATTGGCACACAGAAGGTGGAAAAGGTGCTACGAGTAAAATGGTGAAATTTCAAATTAGACCTGACCCTCTGGCTAATTAATGAAATCATTTACAAACAAGATTGTAACTCTTTGTTTATTCTTTTTTTCTGCACAGCTATCGGCGCAGTCGTTGGATGACTTGGGCTATGGTTTCGTGGAACACGTATTTAACAACGCACGCATTATAATTGGTGATGGTACGGTTCTTGAGCAGGGTTCGCTACTTGTCCGTGATGATACAATTTTAGCTGTAGGGCTTGCTTCTGCTATTGAGATTCCAGACGACACAGTCAGTCACGATTTGAGTGGTAAAACAATTATTCCAGCGCTAGTTAATACCCATGCCCATCTCGGCTGGGAGGCTTATGGCGATTGGGGCTCGCAATTTTTTACTGAGGAAAACCTCACCGATCATCTTTATCGTCACGCCTATTATGGGGTGGGTACTATTATTTCCACTGGTAGTGATCAGGAAGAGATTGCCAATCGAATAAAATTAGAACAACTACGAGGAAATATTGCTGGCTCACATTATCATCAATCTCCAGGTATGGGTTCTCCAGGCGGAGGCCCAAACCCGCGTTTTACTGACGATCCGAATTACTGGGGAGTACGTCCGGTTGCTGACCCAGAGCAGGCTGCTAGAACGGTAAGAGAATTGGCTACAAGTGGATATGATATTGCCAAAATCTGGGTCGATTCCAGAGACGAACGACGTGGAGCGAAAGTAAAACTAGCACCATCTATCTACACAGCAGTACTCGAAGCTGCATCAAATTATGATATACGAATCATAGCGCATGCCACTACTCTGTCGGATCACAAATCTCTAGTTAGCATTGGAGCCCGGCGCTTTATTCATATGCCTTACGACTTAGAAGTAGATGATGAATATTTGGAGTTGGTTCGAGAAAATAATGTCTACATAGTACCAACCTTGGGTATGGTGACCAAGCGTGAACCCTATTATATTCCTGCTTTTCAGGATCCGTTCTTTTATGATCAAGTACCAACTTCAGTGCTCGAGTCATTAAATAGCAATTATAATCCACCGCTAAGGAGCCAAAGCGCTGAATCGAAACAACGTTCCGACATAATAGCTAGAAATCTATTAAAGCTGAAAGATCATATTATCCTCGGTACCGATGCTGGAGCCGTGGGTGATTTCTTCGGTTATGCGGATCATGTTGAGTTGGAATTATTTGTTCGCATGGGAATGAGTCCAAGCGAGGCGATAGTGGCAGCAACTTCGCGTGCTGCGGAAGCATTTGGTTTGGACAATGTTGGCAAACTGCAAGCAGGTAGGGTAGCCGACTTCGTCATTCTTGATGACAATCCATTGGATGATATTCGCAACTCGCGGCAAATCCATGAGGTCTATCTTCGGGGTGCAAAAGTAAATAGAAGTGGGCTAAAACAAAGATGGAGTCAATAAAATGAATAATTTACAACACAATCTTCATCAGGCTTCCATGGAAAGGATAAGTTCAGCTAGGATTTTTTCAAGAGCGTTAGGTGGTCTATTTTTGTCTACTTCCTTGATGGCTTTCGCGCAAAGTGGGAACAGCGACGGGGAATGGACCAGTTATGCTGCTGACGCTGGATCTACAAAGTATACCAGCCTCAGTCAAATCGATGCTGACAACTTTGAACAATTAGAAGTCGCATGGAGTTGGGTGTCGATTGATGGAGGTCTTGACCTCGAAGCAATACTAGGGGATGGCGCTGAAGATATCAGTTTCGGTCGCTTACAAGCCACTCCACTAATGATCGATGGCGTGCTCTATATGATAACCGCGCTAAATCAGGTAGTAGCTCTAAATGCTTCCACAGGAGAATTATTGTGGGCTTTTGATCCTCAAGCATACTTATCCGGGTACTCGATAAGTCCATTGGGATATCATCATCGTGGTGTCGCTTACTGGAGCGATGAAGAGGAAGCGCGAATTCTATTTGCGACTAATGATGGATACCTGTTCTCCTTGAATTCAGATACAGGGGAACCTGATATAGCTTTCGCCGGCGGTCGTATCGATATGACCGATGGAATACCGAGAGCTGATAGAGATGTATTAGATTATTCCGGTGCAGTGCCATTAGGTACGGTTTCACCGGTTATCGTTGTTGACGACGTACTTGTTGTGAATCAAATTACCTCAAACCGCCCGCATTATAAAGAACGTCCACCCACCTGGGTGCGAGGTTATAACATTCGTACTGGGGAATTAATTTGGACATTTCATACTATTCCACAAGGCGGAGAATTTGGTGCCGATACTTGGCAGGAAGAATCCTGGCGCTACACAGGCAATGGTGGTGTATGGACACAAATGAGTGCCGACCTGGAGCTCGGTTATGTCTACTTGCCAACTGAAGCACCGACCAATGATTATTATGGCGGCCATCGGCCGGGCGATAATCTATTTACCCAAAGCGTAGTTGCAGTAGATGCTGCAACGGGTGAACGTGTATGGCATTTTCAAATGATCCATCATGGTCTCTGGGATTACGATACTCCAGCCGCACCAAACTTGATTGATATTAACGTCGGTGGGAGAGAAATTAGAGCGCTCGCTCAAGTCACTAAGCAGGGGTTCACCTACGTATTCGATCGGGCTACTGGCGTACCTGTGTGGCCAATTATTGAACGGCCGGTTCCTGGGGGCACAATTCCAGGAGAAAGGACATCTCCAACCCAGCCTTTCCCGACTAAACCACCGGCTTTTGTTGTGCAAGGGCTGACAGAGGATGACCTACTTGATTTTACCCCAGAGTTAAGAGCTGAAGCTTTAGAAATTCTGGAGGACTATACCTATGGACCACTCTACACACCAGCAAGTTTGCCCGATAACGATGGTCATCTAGGTACAATATTTGTGCCGAGTGCCGGCGGAGGTGCCAATTGGCCAGGAGCAGGGGTTGACCCTGAAAACAATATCTTGTTTGTTCCAGGGTCCAATGGTGCCTTCTCGCCTTTCATGGGGACGTTGCCGGAAGGTGAATCAAACTTCCGATTCTATCGTTTGCAAAATCGGGGGGTTCGGGGGCCGCAAGGCTTACCCTTGTTAAAGCCGCCTTATTCTACTATTACTGCATATGACATGAATCGCGGAGAGATTTTGTGGCAGGTTGCAAATGGAGATGGGATGGCTCAAGTTGAAAATAATCCCGCAGTGGCAGGAGTCGATTTGCCACCACTTGGTGGAGGAGGTCGGCATCCGGTACTAGTGACTTCCACACTCTTAATTCATGCTCAGAACACCAGCGACGGACCTAAATTGATCGCGAGGAATAAAGCGACCGGAGATGAGCTGGCGGCAATCGACCTTCCGGGCAACCCCAGCGCAGCGCCTATGAGTTTCTCTGTCGAAAATAGACAATACATAGCGATCGCTGTCTCTGGCCAGCCAGCGCCAGAGCTTATTGTTTATGCATTACCTTATATTAAAGAGGACAAGTCATGAAAATCCTACCCACTCTTGTTAGCCTTCTTGCTCTTTTTAGCAGTGCGAGTATACAAGCCGCATCAGATTGTATTCTGGAGATGAACGGCAGGTGGTCTCTTAACCCAGAGAAAAGCCTGGATCCTGAAGAATTACAATTTGAAGTGCTTGTTTTCACTAATACAGAAAGCGAACAACGTTATGCTATGGAATTCGAAAACGGTCCAGAAGACAAAGGCTCTCTGGATTGGTCGGTGCTCTGCGATGGTGAAGATCATCCATCGCCGGATTTTCCGTGGAGTACCTCAGAAAATGCCACTGTGGCTATAAGTAGGCTAGGGAATAAATCTGAATTCGTTGTGCAAAAGGAAGACGGAATTCTAACCACCACCTACACAAGAGTTTTGGCTGATCATGACCAGACCATGATTTCTGTTGGTCGCGATGCGATTGGTAAAATCGTCTGGGTGCGAGTATTCGACCGGGAAGAATAGTTTACTTTTAAGGTTTAGCAATACTCCAATAAATCCCGGCACCACCCATCGCGTTTCCTACTTTTGCTAAAAAACGGGTGCGCGTGAGCGCTTCCTCATTGCCATCAACATCGGCAATATCATAAAGGCTATGTCCACGTATATGACCGAGAGTCTCGTCGTCGTTGTGAGTATAAAGAGCAAAGCCTTTATAGGCCCATTGTTTGCTGCCATTCACTCTTGTGATCACTTCCCAAAACCCGCTGGACTTAGCATCTGCTGCGGCATTAAATGGGAGCCAGAATTTAAGACATTCACCGTTAACACAGGCGTTTCCACCTAGACGTTTACCCTTGAAATAAGCGATATCGAAACTGCCTCGTAAGTTGCGTCCGCCCCAATACTTCTCGAAAGCTGATCCGAAATAAAGTGTTCTGCCATTTAGAGCGAACATGTCTCCATAGTTTGGCTGCGGTATTACGTTGACACCTTCTGGGCGAAAATTTTTCTGCAATAGAGTTAGTTGCGAATTTGGATGAGCCTCGCGGCCATGGGCATCGCCTGGTAATAAGTCGCCGGAATATCGAAACAAGGCATTTCCACGGAAAGCCCATTGCCGAGTTCCATCGATTCTATCGAGAATGGAAAAATTGTCGAACCCAATAGCAAGTGCAGGAGCGGCAATTGGTGACCATTGATCAAAACAGGCTTTATCTGTACAGGAGCTCTCAAGACTGTTGCTGTCATCAAAATGATAAAGTGAATATCCTTCAAAATTAGTCAAAACAATCCCTTGTCCTGAATCAATTAACCTCAAGTCCAGGCCATCTGGAATATTGATCGATGAAGCTGGCGTAAAAAGGGCTACATGCCACCCTTTAGGAGGTAATAATGCGCCTCTTGAATTTTCAAACATCGGCTCCACACCCGCAGCTCTAGCTCCATATAAAGCCATGTTAAGGGCAATTTCTCCAGGTTCTTTTTCTTCTGACCAGGTATAGAGAGGGTTGGATTGATAAGTCCATTGCATCGATCCCTGATTTAGAATCAAAGACCAGTCATCAAATGCCGATGCGCCTTCATCTGCTAGTAGAGGAAGGAAATTAATTGTAGAAACTTCGCCGCCATTAACTGCTGACGGAGCATCTTCATTTCCAGTGAAATAAAAAAGCGTACTGCCATCGTCGGCTCCCAGTCGAGTCCAGAAAAATTGGTCCGATGCGTATTCTTCTTCCCGATGTACTTCTACCAGCATTATGCCTGCAGGAGTGGAAGAGAGTATCGGAAAGGTTGTTTGCTGACCGCTAGAGATTGATGACAACAGAGCAACAAAGAAAATCGTTAAAGCAAGCGTTAGTCTATGGATTCTTATCTCGCCGTTCATGCCAAAACCTCACTAAAAGGCTGAGTCACCTCATTGGATTCCGTGCCCCAACGATTACTGACCACACCGAATGCCTTTTGCAGAGTAAATCCGACACGGGTGGCGGCGTCACCTTCTGCGGCGACATGGATGCCTGTCTTCAGGCACCCACCTGCGCCTCCCGCAGTAAAAACAGGCATATTTTTCATCGAATGCAGTCGTGCTTCGCCATGATCTGTAAAAGCAAAGACCACGCTACGATCGAGTAGCGTTCCTTCGCCTTCCTTAATAGCATCCATAGCTTGGACTAGTTCAACAAAAAACCCCATGCACTGTTCAGCTAGCTGTTTAACCTTGGGCTGATATCCCAATGCCGTATCAATGGGCTCTTCATGAGTCAACGCATGGTAGGCGCTGGGTTCGCCTGGCAGCCGTAGTGTGGAAAATGCATTACCCAAAGTCACATGGAAGATTCTTGTCTGACCACAAGCTAGAGCATGAGATAGAAGTTGTGCGAATTGCCGGTGCGTTTTCTGTACCTGAGAGACCATTGTGCCGATATCTTCGCTCTCCAGAGATGGCACTGAGCAAGCGGGTAACGGAGCCGGTCGATCAAGCTCGAAGGTCAGTTTTTGTTCAACGTCTCTCAGTGAAGTGAAATATTCATCGAGCCGCGATCGGTCATCAGACGATACTGACTTTAGTAGTTGATGCCGTTGTTCGCTAACGGCGGAAAGTACGCTGCGGCGCACCATGACCTCTGGGTCAGGAATAAACTCTGCTTGGTTCGGATCTTGAAAACCTTCGCCATAGATACGGTTATAGAGATCTAGAGGGGAGACTTGATAAGGAGTTTTTCCATTGCTGCCCCGAGCCGACCATCCCGAGCTGGCATTTCCATCACAGGCGACTTCCAAAGAGCGAAAACGTACGTTAGCGCCGAGGTGCTTGTCGATAATAGCGTCAAAACTCTCGTCATATTCGGCTGAAGTTTTAGTGACGATGCCAGTCATTTGGCCCTGTGCGCCGGATATATGATTCTGATTCACTTTGCCATCGAGGAAAACCTGTAGCCCACTGTAAATATTGAGCTTTTCCTTAATGGGTTTTAGGACGGCAATATGTTCTGGTAGTTCAAAACTGTGGCCGATAGTTTCGGGCTTCCATAGATCGGGAGTTAGGCCAAGCCCCCAAAACCAGCTTCCAAAACAAGGCGGCAGTGAAGCGCCATCGGCAGCAAAAGCAGTGCCGTTGTCATTGAGAAAACTATCAAGAATCGGTAAGCCGACCACAACAGCAGAGCCATTGAGTGCACCTCTTAACAAAGTGCGACGGCTTAATTTTCTATGTCTATTTTTCATTCGTCTTCCATTATTAATGATTCAGGTACGGTGTAAAAATCAGGATTACGAGAAATACGATGCATCAATTCGCGCCAGCGAACTCCCTCGTTTCTCAATTGCGTGTGAGTTGTGTTGAGCCATTGCACTTCAGTTGGAGTCGAAGCTCTCGCTGTTCCATAGCTGTAAGCGCGGTGAACCAGGCACGAAGTTAAAGTTGGATCATCTTTCAGTAGAGCAGCAAGCTCATTCGCGTCGGCGTAATTCTGTCCCGCCCACTGACCGCTGGTATCAATATCTGCACCGTTTTCTGTCGTTCGATACACCCCCGATGCATCAAACACCTCAAGTGCTAAACCTATTGGGTCCATCAGCGTATGGCAACCTGCGCAGGTCGGGTTATTCCGATGTTCCGTCAGCCGGTCTCGTACTGTCTTGAAGTTGGGATTATCCGTATCGCGAACCAAACTAAAATCCACATCAGGTGGCGGTGGTGGGATGAGCTGACAGAGCAAATGTTCGCGCACGGCCTTTCCTCGAAGCGTGGGAGATGAGGCTCCCGGATGAGAAAATAGCGATAGGAAAGTCACCTGGCTTAGAAGTCCTACTCGGGCATGATTTTCCGGATATTCATAGGGCACCCAGGGTACTTTGCCACCTAATTCCTGCATGATAGGTATCGGCACTCCATAGAGAGCTGCAAGCGCCGGCGTTAGAAATGTTTGTCGTGAATCGAACAAATCACGGTAATCAGCTTTTTTATTCAGCAGTTGATCAGCGATGGTAAGCAAGGTTTGTTCACGGGCTTCATCTTCAACATTTTTAGTGAACCTTGGATATAAGTTCGAATCGATGTCGAGTGTATCGAAGCGATCAAAAGCGAGCATATCGGCAAAGAAAGCACGCAGGCCATCTTCTATTCTTGGTGAAGTCATCATGCGTTCTATTTGTTGATTGAGGCCTTCATCAAACATCAATTCACCTGATCGTGCGGCCTCAAGTAAAGCGGGGCTAGGTGTGGTATCCCATAAGAAGAAGCTCAGCCGTGAGGCCCGTGACCAAGTATCGAGTTGCCGAGTGCTGGGTGATTCTGGATTGGGAACGCTGCGCTCGATGCGAAATAAAAAGTCAGGAGACACCATCATGCCTACCAGTGCTGCCTGCAATCCAAAGAAGAAATCGCTAAGGGATTCGGTGGCAGACCTAGCGATCTCGACATAGGCATCGACCTCATTTTTGGACAATGGCCTTCGAAACAAATGTAGACCTACAGTGTTAATAAACTGTGCGGCACACTCGTTATCCAGAGTCTTTTCGTTTTGCGGCGCACAGTGCAGCAGCGTCCTTCTGCGGCTCGGATGTAACACTTGATTCGCTATATCCAGAGCGAGCAGTTCATAGGATTCTACCTCGGAAGCACTGAGAGTTAACCTTCTCCCTCCCACAGCCATGAGTCCTGCTTCGCGCACACCGCTGCTGGATCCGTTGCCCCTAACCAGAATACTCTCGCCAAAGATATCGTGAATGGTGTTACGATATTGGTCTGATGATAGCCTGACAAAGGTGACTTCTTCGTTGTTTCCTGTGTTGCCGTCTCTTTCATTATTCTCAGCAGCGTTCAAGATATTCGCCAACAGACATATCAGCATCATTGCTAACAACTCAGTAACGCGTGAATGTTTTATTCTGCTAATTCTTTTTTCCATTTTTTATATTTATTGTTGATTGGAATACTGACTTACTGCCGGTCCACTGAACTTTGGGCCGGCCCCCACAGACTCGGCTAACAAGCTGCCTTTGCCATCGACATGAAATGCTGGTACTGCTTCAATAAAATATGCTGAAGAGATCGCCGTGTTTTCTCCAGTAGCTGGATCTGGTGCCGCATCGGCGAAACGTTTCAAATCATAAAAAATACCAATAAGATCGATCATACCGTCGGTTTCTCCGCGTACGGAGAGGTAATGGTAATAGTCCCGCCAGGGCTGGTAGCCACCAATATGACCCTCCAGGCTTCCGTCATCTTTCAGTTCAAATCGAAGTTGGGTGTTGGTGAATCGCAGATGGGGGTAAAATTGGGACTCGCCCTGGATGTAGAAATCTCCGGGCTCGATAGTAAGCACTCGTCCTTTAATGCGCCCAGCGAAAACATTGTGTGAGCGAGGGTTGGTATCCAGGCCAAAGCTGGCGCCGGACATGATGCTGCCGTAGGCATCTCGTAAAGGGATATTGAGTGCTCGATCAAAGGCCACCGTTACTTCACCGTCCTGATTGAGGTCTTCACCAGATATGGATATCAGCCATGCTGGCATGGCATCGACCGCTGTATCCCACGCGATGGTTTCGTTATAGGGGTTAACCGGTTTGTTGACATGGTAATTATCCCAGCAACCTAGCACGCGCCACATTTGATTATCGATACCGCGTTCACCGGTGTTGGGGTGCTCCCAAGAATCTAAGCCCACCTCACCATCTAAATTGAGACCAAATGAAAAGCGACCCTCGGCGTTGAAGGCATTAGGGTCTGGCAACGCACCTGGTATGTTTGCAGGATTGAAGTCTAAGCCATTCCAGCTCTGTATTCCGCCTGGCGCAGCTCCACCGCCGATAGTGATGGCAGTACCTACTATATTCCCTGCATCGTCACGCCCACCATTAATTCTTACATTGTTTATAATACGAATGGCTTCTTCTCTATTGTAACCGTCGGCCATTACGCGTCTGATCAGCACGTCTGGCCGCGAGCCGTTCGTACCACTTGGGCAGGTCTGTTCGTCTGCGTAGGAAGCCGTATGCACCATGGATATGACATAGCCGCGGGTCTCAATGTTATCCGCTGCGAAGAGTGGATTTGAGCACATGTCCGAAATCAGGCCAGAGAGGAGTAGAAAAGCAGAAATTCGCAGATTAATTGTTGTTCCTCTATTTTGAAGATTCATCTTTTGTCCTACTTATCATTAGCCACATGAGGAGTAGCTATGTTTGTTCGTATAGGCTTTCTTTAAAAAGGTATTTTTACTCCAGTCCGCAGCTTGCCTTTTCCGCTTAAAATCTGCAAGGGGTCAAACTCATTATTCCGCATCCAAATTCTCTGTCGGTTCCATTCTTAGTTAAGGAATACGTAGAGACAATTAATGAGGTATGCTTTCAATATTGAGCGAAATTTTGTGAGAGTTCAAAAATCTATGAGGAGAAGGGTTAATGCGGATGCAAATTGGGTGGCGAAATCGATTCACAGCTGCGACTACGATATTTGTTAGTATGTTGCTATGGCCAGTTCTAAGTTCCCATGCTCAAGTAACCATTGATAGTGATGATATCGGTGGTGTGGTAAATGGAACGAATGGTCCTGAAGCCGGAGTATGGGTCATCGCTGAGACTAATGAATTCGATACTCTCTTTC
>Ga0302122_10001022_pt1 | contig 17658 bp, 12 predicted proteins | sample CB21_SCM_MG_FD_203115 | JGI IMG/M metagenome (GOLD analysis project Ga0302122, IMG submission 203115) | Marine microbial communities from Western Arctic Ocean, Canada - CB21_SCM | ecosystem: Environmental > Aquatic > Marine > Oceanic | place: Canada: Western Arctic Ocean | collected 2017-09-28
GCGCCCGCGCCGCCGTCCAAGAGCTCGCCGTAGGCCGCGAGCGCCTCAAACCGCGCCGCGCCGCGGTCGCGCCCGTGGAGGACGGCCCGCAGGAAGACGAAGAGCAGGCGGAAGGCCGGCGTCGCGTAGATTGAGTCGAGGTGGAGCGCGCCGCGCGGCGCGTGCAGTAGCTGCGGCGTGTCCGCGCACCGCTCCGCATCGAGGAAGTCGTGGTGGCAGAAGTCCGTGCGGAAGTTGAGGGCGCACGGCAGCCGCCCGGCCGGCGGCAGGTGACCGCGCGCGGCCCCGAGGAGCGCGTTCAGCCAGCCCTGGTCGCCGAAGTCCGCCGTCCGGTTGAGGCGGTCGAGCGTGGCCCTGGTCTGAACGAGCCACGCACTCAAACTGGCCGCGGCGCTCCGGTCCAGGTCCAGGGCGAGGACGCCCGTGTTGGCGCCGTCGTCGGCCCACGCGCGCGGCAGGTCCGTGGCGTTGTAGTAGGCGTCGAAGCTCGATGAAATAAGGTCCCCGTGCTCCGCCGCGGCGGCCACGAAGGCCGTACTGCCCAGCGCGGCGACCGCGTCCGCGTAAACGAGTTCGGGGTCCGCCACGAAGAGGACGTCCGTGTCAATGTACAGCACTTGGCCCGCGTTCCAGTCGCCGGGGAGCAGCTCCCCCAGGAAGAGGCGCACGCACGCGCAGGGCTTGAAGTGGCTCGCGGCCCCCTCCTCCAGGTACGCGGGCCACTTGATGTCGCCCAGGGTCACCCGGACCGTGATCCGTTCCTCGTCGGCCAGGGCCAGCAACGTGGGCATGCGGCGCGCGAGCTCGTCGGCCGCGGCGCCGTTACATAGGACGTAGAAGTGCAGCGCGGCGCCCCGCTTGGCGCTCGCGACGGCCGACGCCATGGCCATGAGGGCCTCCGTCGCGCGGCGCGGGTCCGCGGAGTGGTCGCAGGCCACCATCACGAAGCGCGCCGGGCCGGTCCGGGGGGACGACGGTCTCGGCCCTCGCTGGGGCGGCGCCGCCGCCGCCCCCGCGGGGTCGCCCCGGTAGACGTACGCTTCGAGGCCCCCGCCCACCCAGTTCGGCGCCGGCACGGACGCGCAGGGGCCATTTCCCACGCGCCGCGTGACGGCGCCGGCCTCCAGCGCCGCGTAGTTCACGCAGCGCGCCTCCTTCGGGGGATGCGGCGCCAGCCGCTTCCAGGCGGCGCCGGGCGCCGCCTCGACCAAACGGGGCAGCCAGAGTTCCGACGCGTTCGAGCGCAGTAACGCGACGACCTTGCCGAAGTAGCGGGACGCCATGCCGCTGTGGTCGTGCCGCGTGCTCAGGTCCACGTACACCGCGTCGCACTGGACCCGTCGCGCCGCCGCCACGACGGCCTCGGGCGCATTTAAGGAGTACGCCCGGATGACGTGGCGGGGATGGAGCCGCTGCAACAACGTCAGGGCGCCGAGCTCGCCGAAGTCGACGGCCACGCCGGGCGAGGGCGCGGCCAGCGCGACCACGGTGCGGGCGACGTTGGCGTGGAGCCAGGCCGAGACGGAGGGCGTCACGCCGAAGCCGACGTGGCAGAGCGTGTCCAGGACCGGCGGCGGGCTCGCTGCCTCGCTAAGGTCTTCGCCGACATAGGCCACGTGCCGGCCCGCGCAGGTCGCCAGGGACGTGCGATTGCCCGCGTGGACGACGCAGGCCGCGGCGCGCGGCGGGCCGTAGCCGCCCCGCAGGCCGTAGCAGGCGTCGAAGGCCACGCCGCCGCCGTGGTCATCTAACGCCGGCGACGAGCAGAGGGCGTCCCAGGCGCGGCACGCGCGCCGCTGGTGCGCTTCCACGTCGGACCCCCCGACGGCGTCCCGGAAGCGGCGGAGCGCACTTGTTTCGCTCCAGCCCGGCCACTCCATGACCTCCTGCCCCGCGCAGGGCGCCGTCAGTGTCAAATCGTGCGCTACGAGGGACCCGACGGCCCCGAAGACGTCCTCGGCGACGCGCCCCTCCGTCCACCGCAGCTCCTCTCTGCCGTAGCGCCGGCTCGGGCACGCCACCGCCGCGCGGATGTGATGTAACGGCGCGCCGCGCGGCGGCGCGTGGGCGCAGGTCCGGGCCTCGGCCGCGCGCTTGAGTCCGTCTGAGACCCGGTCGCCGAAGAGCCAGACCTGCTCAGCGTCCAGCGCGGTCAGCAGCGCGTCGGCCATTGTAGAATCACCGTGCACCGCGAGAACAATCGGCGCCGCCACGCCGGCGACCGCCGCGACCGCCGCGTCGACGGAGGAGACGCAGATCGCATCACTACTCAACTCCGCGCACGCGAGCGCCGCCGCCGTCGGGGGCGCCACCACCACGTGTCGGACGACGTGCTCCAGCGCCCTGGAAAGCCGCGGCGCCTCGGGTCCCGCCACCTCCACCAGCACCACCGGCTCGGGGATCGGGTGGACGCGGCGGACGAACGCTACCATGTGTGCCGCGCGCGCGTCGTCCGGAGCTCTCCGCGTGCCGTTCCTCAGCGCGGTCCACAGCGCTCCGCCGTCCGCGTCGTCCGCCGGCGGCGCGGCCGCGCCCAGCACCCCCACGAGGCGCCCGAGGGGCGTCGCGCCGCACGGCTCCGCCTCGCAGGCGTCGACCGCGCCCTCCTTGACCACCACGCACACGAGCGTGCGCGTCCGCGCGGGGTCGCGGTGCGCCCGCCGCCGCCGCCAGACCTCGGGGCGCAGGACCAGCACGTCGCCCGCGCGCTGCGTGACGGTTTTAGGCGCCAACGTCGCGGTCGCGCGATCGAGTGCCGCGTCGAGGCGCTCGGCGTCAGTGTCGGGGGGATCCGCCGCCCACGACGCGTTGGCGGCGCTGATGCGCAATGCCCGTCGATCCCGTTCCAAAAAGGTGCCCGGCCAGACCTGCAACGCCGCGCGCCTGCCGGTGACGTCGTCAAGGGGCGTCCGGACGACCTCCACGAGCCTCCGCCGCCCGTCGACGAGGGGCTCGTCCCACCGGATGGGCCCCAGGGCGCCGCCCTGCACGGACCGGTCCAGCCGCGCGGCGACGACCGTCCGCCGCGCGCCGTCCCTCTGCGTCCGCCCGACCGCGGCAACGCAGCCCTGCTCCAGCGCCTCGCTCTCGATGGTCTCGTTCGCCTCGACCGAGTCCCACGCGGTCCGCAGGCGGGCGAGGTCCGCCGCGTCAAACACGCGCCGGAAGAGCTCCACGCCGTCGCGGCCGAAGGAGAGCTCCTTGCCGGCGGCTGCCCCGGCGAGCAGGAGCAGGCGCGCCATCATTGCTGTGCGGTGCGGTCACGCTGCCGGCATTCCATGCATCTGCATCGCTGCCCTTCGCCTGGGTTTGCCGGGGAACTTTGCCCTTCATCGAGCATGTGAAAAACCCGTTTAGTAAAGCTCGTTTTTAGCGCGGCGCTTTAGTAGCTTTAAGCTTCGGGGGTGGAGAATGCGACATGCAGGCGTTTGAGTATCATTCGGTTAGATACTGGTCCAAAGAGATCAATAGGACGATTACTGGGGGGCGAAAAAATTAATTTCTTGATTCGCGGTGCTGGAGTGGTCAGTCGCGCCAGTGGAATGCTGTCAATTCGTGATCCGCAGGTCTCTCTGGAGCCGCTTAGGGTCTGTACTAGACGTGCGCAATCGCCTACGCCGCATGCACCGGCGCTTGGTTCATATGTACCAATTCTCTCAGCAGTCCAGCTCACTCAGGCATGGTCAAGCAGTATTGGAGATTCAGAGCTTTGAGAGCTATGGGTTGCCCAAAGCACATGCGCATGCGGTGTAGGCGACTTACCAACTTCAACCCTAACCCATAGGGAGTCTGACAGCCGATCTGCATCACAAAAGAGTGTTTTATTTGGACGCGAACATCAAATAAGCTAATTTTTCAAGGGCCCCTAGGAATCGTAATAGTTGTCTCGTTGGGCCCCATACTACCCCACCTATAGTGGAAACCAAGGATACGCCATCTACACCACGAGAAGGGTACTTTGGGCTGCTCACGCTCGGGTCTGAATATTATTAATCTGGACCTCGCTCAAGTCGGTCGATGATAAAACAAACGATCGCGCCAAGGTCCATGGTCATGGTACCGGCCCTGGTAGTCCCAGGTCCAGGTCTTGTGCCCTAATTAAGGAGATCGAGGGGTCGCGGAGTCTCCGAACCGCGCAGAGATTACGGTTCCCTAAATCCAATGTAGTAAATGTTCAGGCGGTTTGGATGGGCCACCTAGGTACCGAAGCGCCTCAAACGCAAATTTATTTCATAACTCAGGGGTCTGGGGCCTTTTTGGAGGTCCGCCTACGCACCGTCGTCCGCGGAGAACGGGCAAGTCGGTCGATTGTGAATAGAACGACTGCGCTATAGTCCCTTCGGGTAATGTGACCGCTGATACTCGCACGTTCAGGTCTTGTGCCCATATTGGTATAAAGACGAGACCATAACCTAAACCTGCGAGTATCAGCGACACCACTACCCCGAGGGGTCGTGCCGCCGTTGTTCTATTCACAATCGACCGACTTGCGCGTTCCCCAGGATTGACGGTGCGTAGACGGACCTCCAAAAAGGCCCCAGACCTGTGGTTTGTGAAATAAACTTGCGTTGGAGTCGCTTCGGTACCTGGGTGGTCCATCTAAACCACCCGAACGACTAGTACATTCGATTATATGTTCCGTTAGCTCCGCGCGACTGACCGACCCCGCGACCCCACGATCTCCTTAATTCGGGCACAAGACCTGGGCCTGCGACTATCAGCGGTTGTACCATCACCATGGACCTTGGCGCGATCGTTTGTTTCATCATCGACCGACCTGTGCGAGGTCCAGATTAATAATATTCAGACCTGAGCACGGGCAGCCCAAAGTACCCTTCTCGTCGTGTAGATGGCATATACTTGATTTCCACTATAGGTGGGGTAGTATGGGGCCCAACGAGACCGCTATTGCGCTTCCTGGGGGCCCTTGAAGAATTAGTGTATTGGACGTTCACGGGTGCCATCGAGTGCAAATAAAACACTTTTTTGGGATGCAAACCGGCTTTCGGACTCCCTATGGGTTAGGTCTGATGGTGGGTAGTCACCTACACCGCATGCGCAGGAGCTTGTGGCTCTCAGAGAGCTCTGAAGTCGAAACTCAAACGACTCCTGCCAGATGCATGGGGCTTGAGATGCATCTTGGCAGATGTATCTGAGGCTGGAAGCGGCGGCGCATCCGGTTTAGCCGATTACACACTTCTATTACCGACCCTAAGCGACCTCAGGGAGACCTCTGGACCACGAATTGACAGCATTCCACTGGCGCGACTGACCACTTCAGCACCGCGAATCAAGAAATTATTTTTTTTGCCCCCCAGTAAGTGCCCTATCGATCTCTTTGGACCAGTATCCAACCGAACAATACTCAAACGGCTGCATGTCGTGTTTGTCGTGTTTCGTGTTGATGACGGGTTTACATGTACTTCACCGCAGCTTGCAAAAAAATACAAAGGCTAAGTTCTCATGCTCTGATCTCAAAGTTGAGCGTGCACATTTGAGAGCAGTGCGCGAGCAGTGCGTTGTCGTGCTGTGCAGCACATCGACGCGATACGTAACAGCATTGCTGGTGCTTGAAAGAATTGCTGGCAGTTGATTGCTGGTGCAATCCAGCATGCGTTCGGCATTCGTTTGCCTCACAGCAATCCTGGGTAGCCATGCTCTGGTGCCGCCGCAGCGCAAAATCACGCCACGAACCGGTGGCCTCGGCGCGTACAGCGAACTGCGCGCCTTTGCCGGCGTCGCCGCCGCGGCCAAGCTCGGCAGGCGCGAGCCCTGCATCTCGCTGGCGGTCGCGGCGGCGCTGGCCTCGATCAAAGCGCTGCCGCGCGAGTCCGCCATCTACGCGTGGGGCTGGACCGCGGTCCTGCCGCTGTCGCTCGCGCTCACGTTGATCGGACGCGAACCAAGCGGATGGGGCGACGGCGCCGCCACGCGGCGCGTCGGCGCCGCGTTCGCGGCCGGCGCGGCGTCCAGCGTCGCCGGTGCGTTCGTCGCCGCGAAACTGCTCCGCGGGACGCTGGGCGCCGCGGCGGACCAGGGCGCCGCGGCCCTCGCCGCCAGTTACGTCGGCGGCTCGGCCAATTTCTTTGTAGTCGCCGAGGCCGTCGGGCTCCGAGCCGGTATTGGCCTGCTCTCCGCGCTCGCCACGGCGGACGTCGTCGTGATGGCGGGCTATATTGTGTTGCTGCAGGGCCTCTCGGCTCGGTACGGCGCGCCCCGGCGCCCGGTCGAACAGGGAGCGGCGTCGGAGCCGACGACGGGCTCGCCCCTCGCCCCGGCCCTGCTAGGCGCGCTGTGCGTCGCCGCCGCCGCGCCGCTGTGCCCGTCGCTCCGGACGGCGGCCATCGCCCTCGGCGCCGTCGCGTGTCGCCGCCTGCCGGCGTCGCGGCCCGCGGCGCGGAACCTCTCGAGCTGGTGCCTCGCGGCCTTCTACGCGTGTCTGGGCGCGTGCTCACCGATCTCGGCGGTCGTGAAGGCGGGCGCGCCCGCGCTCGGGCTCGCCGTGGCGGCGCTGGCCGGCCACGCGCTCCTGCTGGCGGCGTGCTCCGCGCGGGGTCCCTGGAGCATCGACGAGGCGCTGGTCGCGTCGAACGCGTGCGTCGGCGGCCCCGTGACCGCGGCGGCCTTCGCGCAGGCGACGGGCCGCGAGGACCTCGTCGTGCCGGCCGTTGTCTGGGGCACGGTCGGCTACGCGGGCGGGACCGGCCTAGGAATGGCCCTCTTCAGGGTGTTGTGTTGACATAAAATGAATTTACTAGAACTCCAGATCCTCGAAGGGCGACCTGTCAAGCGCCGCCGTGACCTGAATCTCGACCAAGAGTACTGGCCGCGCCATCGCCGCCTGGACGGTCGCGCGCACGGGCTTGTTATCAGGATCAACCCAAGCGTTCCACACCTCGTTGAACGCTTTGAAGTCGCGGTCGATGTCCTTGAGCCAGATGGTCGCGGCGAGCGCATGAGATTTTGATGTTTTGGCTTCCGCCAGGAGCGCGTCGACCTTCGCAAGCGTCGCCTGGGTCTGCAGCTTTACGCAGTCGCCCGCGTCGCCGCCCGTCTGGCCGCTCGTGTAGACGATGCCGTTGTGGATGACGATTTTGGACATGCGCGGGTCCTCCGTTTGCATCCGTACGACCTTGTTGTCACCGACAACCGAGTTATGCCGGCGCGTAGTCCTGCCGGCGACGCGGCGTGCGGCTCGCGCGAGCATGTTGCACTGCTTTTCCTCGGACCGCTCCTTGCAACGCTCGCTCCTCGCACCGCTATTGCACAATGCGTGCACTTGCTGCGTGGGCACCTGATAGCAATGCAGTGCACGCTTCGTCAAGAGCACTAGCGGTGCTACGCCGTTGCAGTGACTCTTGAACTATGTGCAGGCGGCTTCCTTGTAACTCGTTGACGGTATCGCGTACGTCAGCCTCTGCACGAAAAACCCGCGGGGTTTCGTCAAAACGGGTTTCACACACGGGGCAGCCGTATACATCGCTGCAGTAGGCATGGAATTCGCCACGTTCTCAGGGGGCAGCCCCGCGCCGCCGGCGCGCGGCGAGGCCGTCGCCTTGGTCGGCCTCCAGGCCGCGCAGCACAATGGCGCCACTGGTACCGTGGTGGACGACCTGCACGCCACGGACGGCCGCGTAGGCGTGAAGATCTGCTACGGCGCGCGGTCGCGGACGATGCGTCTCAAGCCGAAGAACCTGAGACGGATTGAAGCGTGCGCGACGTTCGACGACCGAGGCGTGGCGCCGTGCCCCGTGCTGTCGCCCAACTTGTTAGGGGAGATCGCAGCCACGTTCCGGCAGAAGGAGCCCTGGACCCTCCCCCGGGCCGCGGAGACCATTGTGCGGGCGCAGCTGCTGCGGGACGACGTCGTCATCAGCGAGGGCTGCCTCAGCCTCGCGGACGCCGAGCCGCCGGCGTGGGCCGCGGACGAGACATGTGTGGCTAGGCGCGCCAAGGAGGCCCAGGACGCCGGGTTGGAGGAGATGGCCGCTTTAAGGGACGAGCTGGACGGCGCGGCCTGCGCCAAGGGGCTGCGGTGCACGCAGTCCTACGAGCACCACGCGCGCCTCGTGCATCAGGGCCGGCCGCGCGAGGCGCTCGCGCTCCTCGTGGGCGTCGGCGATATTAAGAGGAGGGACAGCCCGGTGAGCGTCTGCCGGTGCTTCCGGAAGGAGCCGCCCTCGGACGCGGAGACGGCGCTGCTGACGGGCGGCCTCGAGTTTGTGCCCGCGTTCCTGGCCGCGCTAGCCGGGCTGCCCCGAAGCTTCGCGGTGCCGCTGACCTTTGCACCGCGCGCGGAGACGTACGAGCTGCGCAACGAAATCCGGCTGACGCTGGCCGAGGCGCCCGGCGACGCGCGCAAGATCTACCTCCGGTTGACGCACCCGGCCGTGCCCGTCGTACCGCCGCTGGAGACGGTGAAGCGGGCGCGCGCGGTGATCGAGAAGCGGCTACCGAAGGGGTCGCAGATCGCGCCGCGGTTCGATTCCAAAACGACCTACGTGACCGTGGCCGACGCGGAGCGCTACCACCGCATCCAGTGCTCCCTGCTGACGGGCCGCACGCGGGCCGGTCGCGGACCGCGTGGAAAACCCTCGTCGCCTCGACGGCGTGGACGCCGTCGCGGGGACAACGCCTCGAGACTCGATGCTACACAGGCCACGAGCTCGCGCTGGCGCTGGCGCTGGGCGCGTGCCGGCGCGAAGCGGAGCACCGCGAGGCCATGGCCCTGTGCCGCCGCGCCTACGTCAAGGCCCGCGGCACGACCGTCGCGGCCAAGGCGGAGGAGGTGTTGGCGGAGCTCTGCGCGGCGACGGGCGACGACGTCCGGAAGTTCTTGGGGGAGAGGCTGGGCGTGCGGCCCGTGGGGCCGCGGCCGCCGCGCGACCTCCAGCGGGAGCGGCCGCCCCCTCCGGCGTGGGACGGGGCGCCGCCGTCCTCTGGGAACGGGACCTTCCTCGGAGGACCGAGGGACCCGGGAGAAGGGGGCGACGCCGAGCGGGGGCCCCAGCGCCACGTCGGGCCGGGGGCCGACCGCGAGCTCCAGCGCCGGGCGCGGGAACAGAGGAACCGCCACTTGGGGTCCTAACTAGGTGTGGTGTTGTAGTAGTCTAGTAGAGTCCCCCCCAAATACGAGTATGAGGGAGGACATTGAAAGACAAGACCCAAAGATTTATCGGCGCCGGCGCCGCCGACTCCGGTCGCGGTCCGACGAGTCCGAGGAGCTGGCCCGCCGCCGCCGCGAGCGCTCCTTCTTCTTGGGCGGCTCCGCCTTGGGCTCCTCCTTGAAGAGGTCCGGCGCGGCCGCGAGCATCTTGGCCGCCGCCTGGGCCCCAAGTGCGGCCGGGTCGCCGTCGACGTCCGGCTTGCCGCTCTCGAGCATCAATTGCCCGGGGTGCGACATGGCCACCTGCGCCGAGTGCACCTTGGCCATGAACAGGTCCTGGCGCGTGGGGTCGCCGTCGGCGCACGACGGCTCGATGGCTTGCAGGGGATCCCCCGCCTTGGGCCCCCGTAGTTCTTTGGCCTTGGCCACCAACAGGGGCAGCAGTTCATCTAAATCGCGCCGCACCCGCAGTTTGTATTCGTCCGTCATGCGGTAGGCGCTCACGTCTTTTTCCTCCCGCACCTTGGCTTTTTCCGCGACCTCCTCCGGCGAGGGCCGGTAGATGACCTCCCGCTTCAACTTCTTCCAGAGCTTCTTCTTCGCCTTGTAGTCCAACGCCAAATCCCGGCCGTCGCGGGACACGCTCCAGATCTCGCCCGGCACGAGGTTCTTCGAGATGCGGTTGGGGTCGGCCAGGCTCACGTCGATCAGACTCCGCGCCTGCTGCTGCGTCACCAACTGCAGCTGCTGCGCGAGCTCGGGGTCTATTGGTGCCACGGCCGGTGGCGGCGCCGGCGGCGCGGGCTGCGTCGAGAGGTGCGGCCCCGGCGGCGCGGGCTGCGTCGAGAGCGGCGTCTGGTTGAGCGGCGTCGCGGCCAACACGCCGCCGTTGTGCCGCATGATGATGTCGGCGAACGCGAACTCGCGCTGCCCCTCCGGGACTCTCGAGACCACCTGGGCGCACTCGTTGACCGCGCCCAGGGCCCGCTGCTCGTCCATGCCCTTGAGCGTGTCCACGAGGCGCGGTGTTATGCCCGTTTGTCCGACGCGCGCTGCAATCTGCGCGCCTACGTTGCGCGGCAGGGCCTGCAACGCCTCCGGCAGCGGCGCGTTCTCGGGCCACGGCGGCGGCGGGGGCGGCGGCATTGGTGGAGGTGGTGGCGGCATGGGCGGCGGCGCGTAGTGCTGCGGCGGCGCGTAGCCGTACTGCGGCGGGTAATGCATCTGCGGCGGGTACTGCATCTGCGGCGGGTACTGCATCTGCATTTGTGGCGGGTACTGCTGGCCGTAGTACGGCTGCGGCGGCATCATGGGCGGCGCTTGCGGCGGCATGACGTTCTGCGGCGGCGGCGGCGGCATGAGGTTGGCCGCCGGCGGCGCGCCCGGCGGGGGCGGGGGGTAACCCTGCATCCCGTGCGCCGCGTGTCTCCCTCGCTTGTTTCGGTTCGCTGTGCGCGGCGACGGCGTCCGAGCAGCGCCTACTGCTCAGGGTGGCAAAGCTTTGCACTTGCGCTCGCTGTTGTTTGGGTGTGCGCTTCTGGCGACTATGCGGAGCGCAGTTTGTAACCGTTGAGCGGTAAAGAGGTCGAGCGGTAAAGAGATAAATGTACGCCGCGATGGCCTTTGAAAAACCCGCGCGCCTCGCGTCAGCGCGGGTTTTCCCCTCCGCCAGTCAAGGGCTCCTGTCCTGTACAGGAACCGCACCGCTCAAATGGAGTCCTACACATGACACTCATGCGTCGCGGCTGCGTTGGAGGCACCGCCAAATTACGAGGCACGCGACGCCAGTGATGGGCTGCTGCAGTGTTCGAGGCACAATGACGCAAAGCCGCTAAAATGCCCACCGGAATGGAGATGTTGGCGTAAATGCGAGCGAGGAACGATGCGAAAAGTTACGCGCCGCCGCCTCCGGCTCCCGCGCCGAACCCTGCGCCGCCTCCAGCTACGGGCGGCGCTGCGCTTTTGGCGCAAATGCGAGCGAGGAATGCGGCGACGAGCTCCACGCCTCCAGCTCCCGCACCGAGCCCTACGGCGCTGCCCCCGGTTCCCGTGCCGCGCGCGGTGGTCGCGTCACCCCCGGCTCCCCCGCCGACGAGTGCGTCCGCGCGCGTCGTCACGTTGGATGCGCTCGCGGCGCTGCCGGCACGCACCAACGCGCCCGGGCCGCGGCCCCCGACCGGGGGCCGCGGCGCCGCGCCAAAAATCCTCGTCTGCCGCGGCGTCGATTGCGCGGGGTTAGGCAGCGCGGCGGCGCTTACGGAGATCGAGGAATTGTGCGCGCACCTGCGGGCGACCGCCGCGCCCGGCGACCCGCTGCGCGGGCTCGAGGTCGACACGACCGCGTGCACGCTGCAGTGCGCGCTCGCGCCGACGGTGAGCACGGTGGGCCGCGCGGGCAACGACTCGCACAAGCAGGTGAACAACGCGCGGCGGTGCGGGGACATCGTGCGCGGCGTCGCGGCGCGGCTCGGCGCGGCGGCGCAGGAGCGCGACGGGCCGATGCAGTCGCGCGCGGCGGGGATGCGCTTCCGCGCGCTCAAGCTGCTCGGGCGGACGCTCGACGGCGCGGCGCAGGACGAGGGCAACGCGCTACTCCGAGAGGCGATCGTCGCCGAGAAGCGGGCGGCACGCGGCCGCCCCGCTCTACTCGCCCGCGCGGAGGCGCGCGAGGCGAGGCTGAGCAACGGCTGCCTGCCGCTCCACCAAACACCGGAGGACCTAGTAAGTAACTTGTGATCACGTGAGTTCCGAGTCGGCCCCGATCCCAAGCGGTGCTTATTTCCCAGGTGTAGACCCATTCAACCCGGGTAATGAATGGCAAAATGGTGTCTGTTAGGTACGCGTGGTCGCAAAGAAGGGAGGCTCGGGTCGTGCGCCCGGTGCTAATCATCGCGCGGCCGGCGGCGCGGCCTCGCGGCTGACCGGCCGCGCGGGGGCGGCCGCCTTCGAGGAGCGCCGCCGGATCAGGACCGCCTTGTCCTCGAGATCGTCTGGGGGAAGTACGACGCAGCCCGCGCCGACGAGGCACCCGAGCGAGGTCGCGATCGGCCAGGACGTGCTGCTCGGGTCCTGGCCGCAGGTCACGCAGCTCGCGACGCAGGTGTCGGGGACCAATTCCACGTCGTCGTCGTCGAGGCCGCTGGCCTTCGCAGGCTCCTGTTGGGGCGGCGGCGGGGCCATGCCGCTGGGTGGCGTCACGCAATATCTAGCGCAGAGATCCAATTGCTTTCCACTGCTCCTCCACTCGTCAACTAGGTAGCACTCCACCACTCCCGAGCAACAAAAGAGAGCTTGGGTTCGGGTTCGGGTCTTCTGCACGGGTATTTCGCCAAAATGCAAAAAAACACGCCTAACGTTACTAGGCCGCGGCATCGTGGCCCCCAATCGACGAGGCCACTCAGTCGACGAATTGCTCGCTACTCATCACTGCCGTAGACGACGACTTGCAATCCATAACCATGCCTAAAGCACTCCAGCTGCTGCTCGGCCTCGCGGCGGCGTCTGCCTTCCGCGGCCCCCCGCACCGCGCCCCGCGGCCGCTGCTGCGGAGCTCTCCAAACGACGCCCCGCCGAGCGTCGAGTCGCGCACGACCGCGCCCGGCCGCGAGCTCGCCGAGGCCCTGACGAACGTGAATTTGTATTTGGTGGGCATGATGGGCAGCGGCAAGACGAGCGTGGGCGAATTGGTAAGTAGACAGCTCGGGAGCTACACGTTCCTGGACACGGACGCGACGCTGGAGACGGCGACGCAAAGGACCATCGCGGACATCTTCGCGGAGGACGGCGAGGAGGAGTTCCGGAAGCTCGAGGGCTCGATCATGGAGCAGGTCGCCGCTTATGTCAGGCTCGTCGTGGCCACGGGCGGCGGGGTTGTTTCCAGACAGCAGAACTGGGCCTCGCTGCGCCAGGGTATTGTTGTTTGGATCGACCCGCCTTTGGAAACGCTCGTGCAGCGGCTCGAAAATAGCGCAGAAAAGGGCAAGCGGCCCCTGCTCAAGGACGACGCGGCGGCGACGCTCAAAGCGACGCTCGAGAAGCGCCGCGACCTCTACGCGCAGTGCGACGTGCGCATCACGCTCGACGGCGACGAGAACCCCTCGGCGGTCGCGGAGCGCGTCGTAAAGGACGCGCTCGCCTTCATCCGGGCGAACCCGCCCAAGGCGGCGCCCGAGCCCCCGCAGTAAATTACAGACATTAGCTACTTTGCGAACGCGTAGACGGCGAGGCGGTTCATCGCCTTTGGTACCGGCTCGCCGCAGACGTCCGGCAGGTCCCGGGACCCACAGGCGACCGCGAGCCAGTCGCGGTGCGGGTGGACCGCGACGCCGTTGGCCGCGGACGGCTCGGTGACAAGGACGCGGCTCGGCTTCTCGACGCCCCCCGCCGCGAGGTCGAAGGCCAACACGTTGCCGCCCGCGTCGCCCGCGACCAGGACCTCCCCGAAGACGTCGAAGTCGAAGCGCTGGTGCGCGCCGCCCCGCCGGCGGCATTTCGAGACCACGCCCCGCGACCGCACGTCGAAGCCGCGCACGACGTCCTCGTTTCTATGAGACGTGTAAACCATCCCGTCCACCGCGCGGACGCGGCTGACGCCGCCCATCGTCGCGTCCTTGAGGGCGACGCCGGTATGAGCACCGCGGTCGTCGTAGACGCGGACCTGGCCCGCGTAGCCGCCGGCCACAAAGACGTGGTCGTCCACGCAAGCTACACAAGACAGGGGCCCCCGCTGCGGGACGCACGCGTCCGCGACGAGCTGCGACGTCGCGACGTCGAAGGTCGCGATCCGGCTCTGCGTCCGCGCGCATAAGCGCAACACGGACCCGCTCGGGCTGAAGGCCAGGGCCAGGCACGGCGCCGGCTCGTCCGCGGCGTCCTTGAGCACGTAGGACGCCCGCCGGGTGCCATCAAAAGCGTCGTGCAGACAGGGCGGCTGGGCGCGCGAGCAGGCGGCGAAGACGCACGTGCTTCTTTCTGAAGAATGCAGCCGCGGGTACCAGGCGTAGTCGTAGACGCACTCGGCTTTTTTGGTTTCGAACGCGGGGCGCCACGCTTGGGCGCCCACGGGCGCGCCGGGCGCGTCGATCATGCGCGGCGGCAGCTCGAGCACGCGCAGCCGCGCGTCGTCGCCCGCCGTGAGCAAACACGTGCCGTCGGGGGACCACAAACAGCCCTTGGGTGTTGTGCTCAGGGCGCAGGTGAGGGCCGGGGCATCCATGGCGTGTTGGATTTGCAGCGCAGCAGCCAAGCGTTCGCGTCGGAGCGATGCTCAACTTGCTTTGCTGGCGTAGCCGGCTGCTACTGACAGAGTGTGCGCCCCGCTCTGCGAAAACCCGTTTTGCAGCGCGGGTTTTCATGACCCGCTAGGCGTCCTCTACGATGTCAAGACAATCTCGGCGACGACCGAGCACTACGCGCCGAACAAGGTCCTGGCCTACGCCGAGGCCGAGTTCAAGCGCGGCAACGCGCCGGTCGACGGGATCTGTGAACAAACAGTACCTCAACAAGGCGCACAAGCTCGACCAGACATACACCTCGGTCCGCAAGGGTGATCGGTCGGGCCCGATGGAGAACACCATCCGGTCCCGCGGCGAGGTCTGTGGGCTGGGCTTCGGCTCCGCCGGCGAGGCGTCCGCGGACGTCCATCGGCTCGCGCGCGTGTGTGACGGCGAGATTGCCCATGGCCAGTTCAAGCGGGGCATCATCCATGCCGATTCGATTGAAGACGCGTCGGCCGTTATTCAAGCTCAGATTTACCGGGAGTGGGGCGTCGCGATCGTGAAGGGCCGGGCCGAGTGCCTGCTGGCTCTGCTGGAGTGTTCGGTGCCGAACGCGTCGCCGCGGTCCAAGGTCGCTTGCGGGAAGTCGCGCGACAGATTGATAGACAGGGCGAACGTGGCTCACTGTTCGGGGAGTTTCGCCGAGGCGGTTCAGCTTAGAAGGAAGTATGCTATTAAGAAAGACGCGGCCCGCGCCCGCCGCCGATAAACCGGCGACGCGCGGTGTCTCCCCCCCCGGGCCCTGCCCACTAGTCCTAGCACCGTAACAACGTAGTCAGGATAGGAGTTTTAACATTATAACTTTGTCATTCCAGGGGCGCCATGGGACGAGTGATATGATAAAGCCAGTACGTCCAGTAGATCTCGGCTACGTCGAGCTCGGCCTCCCGGTCTAGAATGTTCTGAAATTGCCGCGCGAGCCACCCCTTCGTGACGTTCGTGTCGTCGACCCACGCCCTCTTTTGCGCGTGGCCCTGGAGCCAGATGGCGGGCACGGCGCGCGAGAGGTAGTGGAATGCCGCGGGGTCTGGGCTGCCTGGGTGGCCCGCGAGGCCTGCCTTGTTGTCGAGGAGGACGGCGGCGCCCGAGTACAGGGCCTCGAGGTCGCGGTAGTTCGTCAGCCCGGCGCCGTGCGGCGACCAGACGACCTTGGCGAGCATGTGGCCCAGGTACATGGCGGGCGGCATGCAGCAGGACTTGAGGTCGCCCCGCCAGTTGAGGCAGAGGCCCCGCTCCCGGTACGCGCCGGCGCGCGTCCCCCGGCCGTTGCGGTCGTACATGCAGCAGCAGCCGAGCAAGGTGCGGCTGTCGCCCGTCCCCGCGCGCTCGCGGCGGCCGCCCGTCCCCGCGACCTCGCGGCGCCGGACCGCGTCCACGAAGCGGCGCTTGACGGACAGCGGCATCTGGCGGACCGCGCCGCCCGACCGCCGCGCGGCCGCGACCGCGGAGTCCTGCGCGCGGGCAGGCGCCGCGTCCAGGTTCTGCGCGAAGAGGCCGCCGCCGAGCGGCAGCGGCAGCGGGACCCGCACGGCGACGCCCCGCTTGCGCTTGACCACGTGCAGCTCGAGCGTCGCGGCGTCGACGCTCACCGGGTTGTCGCCGCCGACGACGATGGCGGCGGGCTCCTCGGCGACCAGCCGCGCCAGCCGGAGGTCCCACTTTTTCAGGGCGCTCTCGTCGCTCGCAAACACGACGCCACCGCGGGGCAGCCGCGCCGAGGACAGGCATCGCGCCGCGAGCGCCTCGTCCAAAAAAGACGAAGGCGTCGTCGCCGCGGTCCTTGCGCGCGCGCGCGAAGAAGCGCGCGCGCGAGTAGTCGTAGAACGGCGGGAGCTTGGCCCGTTGGGCGTGGGTGTAGGCCGACAGATCCACGATGTTGGCGACGAGCGGGACCGCCTCGAGGGCGCCCGGCACGTGCGTCGCATTGTCCACGGCGGCCCACGCCTCCGCGAGGCGGTCCAGGCCGAGCGCGCGCGTTCAGGTCCGCACGCAGCACGCGAGGCAGCATTCGACCTGCGCCAGCGGCGTGCGCCACGGCACGCGGCTCACGAGGCACTCGCGCGGCTCCTTCCGGGCCCAGCAGAGGCCGTGCCGCGCCCGCGCGGCGCTGCAGGCCGTCGCATCAGTAGAGTTCCACGTGGCGTCGAGCAGGCACGCCGCGGCGGCGGCGGCGCCGCCGCCCGCCGGCGTCGCGGACTTCTCGTCCGTTTTGCGGTGCCACAACGCTGTCATCCGCCCCCAGAGCGACGGTTGCGGCGACGACGCCGGCAGGTCAGGACGAGCACCTAACGCCGGGCGCCGCGTCGGCGCGGGCGCAGGTCGTGTCGTGCACTCGTCGCGGCACCCATGACACTATTTGCAGCAAAAACCCCACATCCACGGTTCGCCACACTTGCTCCAGCGTCGCTGCTGGGCGCAGGTGAATCTCGAATCCGGCGGCACGTCGAAGCAGGGCGCCGGCGTCCGCTTGTGCGCCGTCGGCATCGGCGTGGGCGCCGCCAGAAGCTTTTTTCGCATAAGCAGTCCGGGCCACGCGTCGCTCCCCGTCGCATCTGCGAGGTCCTGTCGTTCTCCTGCCTTCGTCGTCGCTGCCCGTCGGCGCAGACGAGGACGACAGCCAGTGCTAGACGCATCGTTACTTAGCGTAAGCGTCCATCACGCTGCAGGGGCAGCCCGACGTTGCACGTAGCGCGTGCGTGCATGCAAGCTCGATCCAAGCTCCAAAAACCGTACATTCGGTGCGGGTTTTACGTATACACCCGCGCATATGCGACCAGCCCAGAATTCTTCGGCGACTGCGAGGTTAGTTTGGTCGCTGGCACCGGGGCTGCCCCGCGCACCGACCGACATCGCGTGGCAACAATCTGCGAAATGAGCGCTGCCCCACCGGCACGCCATCGTCGCGATGGCAGTAAGGCATGACACCGTTCCGCTGCGTCGTGCTGTATGTCGTCGCGCAGTACCACGCCCGCGCCGGCGCCACGGTCACGCTCGATAGTAGCGACTCGCGCCACGCCTTTGCCGGCGGCGGGTCCGCGCGCGTCCAGGCCCGAATGAGTGCCGCGCCGCCGCGCGCGGGCTGCGTCGACCGCCGCGTCGGCGACGCCCACTCCGAGCTCGGGAACACGGACGACGTCTGGGTGCGGCGCTGCGGCCCGCCGCCACGGACGGACCCGTCCCGGGTGGCGCTCTGCGCGCCGACGCTCCACGGCGCCTACCTGCGGACGCCATCGAGCCGGCGCTGGGCGGCCGCGTGGCTCCGGCACTACCGCGCCC
>Ga0302122_10001023_pt1 | contig 17651 bp, 17 predicted proteins | sample CB21_SCM_MG_FD_203115 | JGI IMG/M metagenome (GOLD analysis project Ga0302122, IMG submission 203115) | Marine microbial communities from Western Arctic Ocean, Canada - CB21_SCM | ecosystem: Environmental > Aquatic > Marine > Oceanic | place: Canada: Western Arctic Ocean | collected 2017-09-28
ATCTCCAGTTCCTGGGGGAGTGGGTCCAATGACCATTGCTATGTTGATGTCTAATACAGTTAATGCTGCTGAAAACTCACTTGTTGACGATGGAAAGGATTGATGAAGGGATGAGGTTGGTGCATTGGACGTGATAGACGGGGAGCGACGCAATCCCCTCGTTGGGATGATTGGCCATTGGATTGGCGGTATGCTGTTGTTTTTCACAATTGTAAACATACATTTCGCCCCTTGGCCAGGCCATTGGGGGCTGAAATTCTATGGTCTTCCCTTCTTAATTGAATTATTTGGTGATGGTGGTGGTCAGGAAGTTTGGGCCTCAAAGCATGTCTACAGTGTTCAAGATTGGGCTTTACTTGTCCTCTCGGCTTGTGGTTTTTGGGCCGGATGGTGGGGCCAAAGATTCCGACCTCAAATGCATGTTCCAGAGGCTGGAGGTGAGGAGAGTATGCGCTTAGCTATGGAATCCCAAGCAATTTCAGTTTCATCCGGTTCATCCACAATCAATCCAACTACTGCTTCGATTGTGGCTGGAATAGTCGAGGAGATGGCAACTCAAAGTGAGGATGTAATCAGTGGCGCATTGGGTGCTTTATCGAAGGGTGAGTTCGGTGAGGGGGCGGCAAGAGTAGTTGCTGAAAATCCTAAGGTTGAAGGTGAGATTTCATTGCCTACAGAATATGTTTCTTTACCCACTCCTGTTCCCCTTCCTAAAACCCAGAAAGATGAATTCGATATTGGTGATTTAATTGAAGAGTCCATTGAACCCGAGGAACCAGAGGATGTGCAAGAGCCTGTAGAGCGAGTGGTGAGTGGCGGAATGGATGTGTTTTCTTCCGGCTCAAAACCCGGTGTTATACCAGAACCAATTCTTGATGAGCCGATCGCATTACCCCCACCGCCTCCTGCTTTGCCACAACTTCCAAAAATTGAGGAGGAGGAAGAAGTTGTTGTTGCTTCATTTCCTGCTCTACCTAGCCTACCTAGCCTTCCTCGGCTGCCTTCCTTGGGAGATTGATTCCGTCGACTTGATGTGAACTACCTGCACCGGTTGACTTGATGGCTGTTCCAGAGGAGCATAATCTTGAGGATTCCACGAGGGATTTACTCGAAAGCCCAGGTGGGCAAATCTTAGTCTCCATCCGTAATCATTTGAAGAACAGAATGTATGTTCTATTTGGCCTTTTTTTGCTTGGATTTATATTGGTATTTCCATTTGCAGGCGTCGCGATTTCCTGGTTAGTTGAAGGTTCGGGTTTTGTTCCTGAAGGCACTGATGTGGTCATCCTTTCCCCGATTGAATTGCTAGCATTAAAACTTAGAATCGCTGCATTCGCTGGCCTCTCAATCGGATTCATGTTATTGGTTATTGATGCATCATTGAATGGACTCCGTCATCCAGCTGTGAAGGCAAGAATTGCTGAGGCAGACTTGGAAATTCCTAAGCCCGGTCCGGCTGTATTATTTACTTTGACTGGGATATTATTTTTGGTAATCCTTTCTCAATGGTGGACTTTGAGTTTTATCATTCCCTTGGTACTGGAGTACCTTGCCTCCGATGCTGCTGCTGCTGGACTTGATACAACTTGGAGACTATCTGCCTTTATCGGCTTCATTATCAATTTGTGCTTTGCGGGGCTTATCGCCTTTCAAACTCCACTTGTTACTCTAGTTACAATACGCTCAGGGGCGGTTGAATCAAGGGTTGTCAGGAACCACCGTAAGCATGTTTGGTTTGCCTCGATTGTGATGGGTGCATTGTTATCTCCTCCAGATCCGTTATCGATGATTTTGGTGGCAGCACCGATGCTTTTATTGTTTGAAGTTGCATTGTTAATAGACAAAATATTCAGTGATTGAAGAACTTAGTTCTTGCCACAACCTCGGTGGCCAAGCATTCTGGAGGATTGCCAAGGAAGGCTGGTGCTGCTTGATTGATTAGATAATTCTTCAAGGCTAGTTTGCCAACTCCACTTTTTCCTCCATTCTGAAATCTGTTGTTTTCTTTCAGAATCATTTAATTCATTCCAAGGTGTCTTGGAATTGGACATAGTTGCAGGCCTTAATTCTCTCTTTGTTCCATCTTTTCGAATTACTGAGGAAGGGTCGGCATCATCTGTCAATGGGCTCATTCCAGCATTGAGTAAGATTTCTTCATGCCTTTCTTCAACTTGCCAAACAATAACTGGCAACCCGTTTCTCAATCGGTTAAACCTTTGAAGGCCTTTTCCTTGTAGTGAGCCTGCTCTACCGAGTGGAAGATGACGAGTCCAACCTTCCAGATATTCTATGGCGATGGGTAATAGATTGGAGCCTGAATTTTGTTGACGCCTAATTAGACGCGATAAGGGGTTGCAGATGAATTGAGGTAATGAAACTAGTTTTTGAACTAATGCTGAGCCATAGGGAGGCACAATTGGCCTTAGGGAAGAGGCATTCCAATCCCCCCCAATGTTATTGTTAATGTGGTTAATCTTACTATGAAATGAATAGAAAACGGTGTTTTGTGGGTTAATGTCCACATTGGAGATAGCCTCCATTGTCTTTTTCATCATAGTCTGCAAATGAGTTGCCCGCTTTTTTGCATTCATCCATCCACCTCCGGCCTTTGAAGCAGGGTGAGGGACCTTTAATTCAAGACAAACAAATTTTGCTTCTTCGGTCCATGATTTGAGAAATTGCCGATTGGAAATTAAATCATCAAAGGAATCAAAACCATGGGATTTCACTTCATCTAAAGTGCAATCTTCAACGAATTGGAAGGAGTCTGGAACCGCCATTTTTCTATCATGATGTAGGACTAATTCTCCATCACGGGTTAATCTGAGGTCCAATTCAACGCCATCGAATCTGTCTATACCTTCGGCTAGAGAAGAGACACTATTCTCCGTCGGCTGAGCCCAAGTCATTCTATCAACGGTGATTTGACGTAAGGCCTTGTTATTGAACTTCAGGCCGGACGAGGGGCAGAAGCCTCATTTGTTGAAGGTGTACATCAAGGCGTGGAGAGGAGCATGACTGAGATAGCCACAGCAGTTAGCATCAAGGAGAAGATGAAGGGTCTTCCTGATGAACAGAAGCAAAAAATCAAGGGTTGGTATGTCTATGATTGGGCTAATTCCGCCTTTTCAACGAGCATAACAGTTGCAATTCTTCCTATCTATGCTATGGCATTGATTAATACATTTTTGAAAAACAATCCTGATTCTTTCTTTGGTAACTTTTCTGCTAGTGGGATGTGGGCATTCGTAGTTGGTTTCTCCACCCTATTGGTAGCATTATCATCACCTCTTCTCGGGATTATCGCAGACCGAATGGAAATAAAGATGAAATTATTGAAAGTCTATACAATTGTCGGTGCAGGTGCAACGGTAATGATGTTCTTTTCGACCTTTTTCGGGGGTTATGACTGGTTATTCTTGCTATTGTGTTTCTTCATTGCTAATACCGGATTTGCTGGCGCCAATGTGTTTTACAATGCCTTACTCCCATATATGGGGGATGAAGAATTGATGGATGATATCAGTAGTCGTGGTTTCGCCTATGGTTACATTGGTGGCGGTCTATTACTAGCAGTTCATCTTGGCCTGTTGATGGCAACTGACAATTCCGATTTGATGATTAGGTTATCTTTAGCATCTGTTGGAATATGGTGGTGGGGGTTTTCTGTTTACACCTTCAGACATGTTCCTGAACCAGTCATTAAAGATGCAATTACGGGCATGAGGGCCGCTGCTCTCACAAAGATGGCTTTCAAGGAATTGAAGAAAACATTTAGAGAATTGACTAAATTCAAGATGTTAGTAATTTACTTAATCGCCTTCTTGATGTTCAATGATGGAATTCAAACTGTGCTTGCAATCGCTGGAGCATTTGGAGGGGATGTGCTCGGTGTTTCGATGATCACCAATATGGTCGTTATATTGATGATTCAATTTGTTGCGGCACCAAGCGCCATGGCCTTCAGTCGTTTGGCAGAGAAAACCACTACCAAGAAAGCCCTGATAGCCAGTTTGGTGGGTTGGTGTTTGATTATTTCTATGGCTACAGGTTTTTGTGCACTTGAACCCGATGTAGAAGATGAATTCGTCTATCGAGCACATTGGAACGAAAGTAGTGAGACTTATGCTATTTCAGTGATGGATAACCATGAGCTAAACTTGGAAGATGATGGAGTTCATAGGAAATGGAATTCCTCATGGGGTCTTGCTAATGGAGTTAACATGAACGCCTCTGAAATCCTTCTTTTATCTACGGCTATCGAAGATACTGAATTTACGTTATTCATCGCCGATGGTCCTGCTTCTGATGGAGTTGGACCAAAGCGAGTTTATGGTAAAGAACATCCAAGTCAAATTGGCGAAGGTACAATGGATTCTTGGCCTGAAACATTGAGAGAAAATGTGTGGAAGCCTTTGAGTCTTGGAATTGATGGCCAATGGCTTTTCCTTGGATTGGGTGTGGGAATTGTTATGGGCGGAAGTCAAGCCTTGGCTCGCTCAATGTTCGGGATGATGGTTCCCGAAACTAGAGCGACAGAATTCTTTGGATTCTTCGGGTTCATTGGTAAAGCAGCGAGTGTAATTGGCCCATGGTTATACTTCCTTGTTTCCACAGCCATGGATGATAGGGTCGCTGTATTTTCGATTCTTATTTTGATACTAGTTGGTACAGGTATGATGTATTGGGTAGATGTTGAAGAAGGAACAAGAGTAGCAAAGCAAGAAGATTCCATTAAGCGTGGTGGGGCAGAAGAAGCCTGATCGAAGTATTTTACAACAATGCTAACAATCAGTCCAGTTCTTGCTCTATTGCAATGTACTTTGGTCGATAAATTGGGATACCTTTTCCATTGCGTGCGATGGTTCGTTCATCGACAATTTGAGCTCCAATTCCGATTACTCTTGCCCATCCGAAAAAGGTGGTATAGTATGATGGCTTTCTGAATCCGGCATGATTTAGCAATGTGCCAGAAGCGATATCGACATTTGCATTCGGGTTGCTAATTCTTGGATTCTCTCCTAGCACTCTTGGGGCCACTTCACGTAGTGTTCGGATTATACTGAAGTATTCATCATCTGGGCAGATTTTCTCACCTAATAAAAATTGGAAAGTTGCCCTTGGGTCTTCGACCCTTAAGACAGCATGTCCGAAACCATAGATTGGTCTTTTAGCGGCCAATTCGGCCCTAACAAATTCTTCTACTTTCCTTGGGTCGTCGGTACCAATTCGCTGAACGAACTCAAGGCATGATTGATTGGCTCTACCATGGAGTGGTCCTGAAAGAGCATTCATTGCTGCTGCCATTGATGCGTAAAGGTCAGCATGACCGCTGGCGACCGCTTTACCGGTGAAAGTTGAGAGATTTCCTCCTCCATGGTCCATATGTAATACCAAAAATGTTCGTAAAACTTTGACCATTTTTGCGACTTGTTCAGGTTTAGGTTCAAGCATTGCAACAAATGCCTCAACCATTCCGACATTTGGATCAATATCTGGTAGATTTCCACTCCTTCCTCCTCGGATTCTGAAAATAGCAGCCATTAAGTAAGGCATTTGGGCAATAAGGTTGAGTGCATCTTCCTCCCACTCTTCGGTTTTACCCAACATACCAAGTGCATGGATTCCGATTGATAACCAATCCATAGGATGGCCATCACGGGGAAGATTTTCAAGCATATTTACTAAACCATCAGGAACTCTTGCTCTCGAAAACAAATCCTTTCGAAATGCGATGGACTCTTCCTCAGTAGGCAATCTTTTTTTGAACAATAGGAAGACAATATCTTCAGGGTCCTTATCGGCAACCACTGCGATCGGGTAGCCAACGTAATGGACTCCTCCGTCAGGACTGACTGAACTGGTTCTACAGGTACCAACAGGAATGCCTCTCATGCCGATATCAAGATGCTCTTCAGTGAGTTCCAAAAGCACTTTCTTAGAATCACTATCATCTGACATGTTCCTTGCCTCGCACCCGCCGACTTGCCTCTTTGGTATAAGCACGGTGCATATTTGTTGAGTTTGATGGATTCAATTCCAACAAGGTGAGTAAAATACACTTAGTGTAGCCCACCCGCGCAACAGAAAAGTCACTTTATTCTGTTAAGTGTCGAAAGCCCTTGGCTGAGTGCCTATCTGCTTCTACCCAATGGCTAATAATTTCTCCAGGAATGATGGGTGCTTCATGAATTTCCAAACCCGGGCAGGTCAGAGCGGTCTTCTTCCAAGTTCTCTCGCTGCGTAAATTTTCACCCCACCAAGGAAATGCCGAACATTGGTCTGGTTTAGCCGAATAAACTGTACATTTCATCTCCTTATCGAGATAAATGCAGATGCCATCTGATTTTCTGCTTCTTAAGACCCATTTGCCATCTAATTTGCGAACGCAATCCCGTTCCAACCAATCACTCGTTGTCATCTCAAAATATTGAGCCAACTTTTTTGCATCTTCAATCGAGAGATTAACGATGCCACCAGGTTCATTGCAACATTTTCCACAGCCTTCAATACAAGTAAATTGAAGCCCATCCTGCCACCAAGCATTTTCCTTTCGCCAGCCACTGCGTGTCAATTACTCTTCCTCCGAAATCTGTTCTGTAGCAGTTTGTAATATGTTCAAAGCTCTAATCGTTGCCACAGAAATGTTTCCAGCCTGTGGGCTATTGAATATCTCCTCAACTTCAACTTCAAGTTCAGGTATACTCCGCTTAACAGGTCTTTTATTTTCTGGCATTAATGGAACAGGCCAACGCTCTGGGTCGAGTTGATGTAATTGCATTTCTATGTCATATAATCTGTCAACCATCCGAATAAGGTCTCTTGCACCCGCTCCGGTCATTGATTCTGATAAATTTTGCAATTCATCTAGCAATGTTACTAATTGTGATTTCTCATCCGCGACTTTGCTATAGGCCTGCTCAAACTTTCCGTCGATTTGCAAATTAAGAGCAGATAAATCATTTTTGACTTTAATCAATTCCTCAGGACTTGGAGTTCGTCTTTCATCGATAAAATGACGTTCTCTTTCATGTACACCGATAGCATCTCCTACCGGCTCTGACATTCTCTTCAACTCTTCGCCGAGGTGTCTGTCAAGGAGGTTTTTAACCGCAGTTTCAGAATCCACAGGCATTAAATCGGGAACTTGATAATCATCATCTACTATTTCTTGGAGCGGTGAAACTAATGTGATATCGGGATCTAATTGACGATGAACTGCTGATTGAATTGCCCCTTCTATCAACTCTGTTGCAAGTGAAGCAGAATCTAATTGAGCATCGCTACGAATTTGCTCAGGCTCATTAGGGGTTGTCGAGAAAATATTTCGAATGTCTTCACTTGAATCAAATGCAGCCCCCCTTTCAATACTCTCAGCAAGAACCTCAATCGATTGTGAAAGAGATCTCCAATCACCTGGGCTGCACTCTTCTATAACTACAAGTGCAGAATCATCGATGAGTAAACGCCTAGCCGCAGACCTTTCTCTCAGGTATGTCATTCGACTGGCTTTACGAGGTCGTCTCAACGAAATCCACCTTGAATCAACTAAGACATGCTTTAGTCGAGATGGTGGCAATTCCCGATGCTCGAAACCATTAGAGGTTATTACCACTTGACAACCAGCATTTATCGCCCAATCTATTATTTCTCCAAGGTTTTGGTGATTGTCAGCGTCTATTTCATGTAAATCATCTATCAAGAGCATCGAGGTCGAAGTCAAAGTTCTCTCCCACCCTTCAGGCCTTTTATCTGAGCATTGACCAGAATTCAAAATCCTGACTTGACGAAGTGGGTCTTGTAGTTTCATTTGCTGACCACAGGCCCAAAGAAGGTGGCTTTTCCCCGTCCCATGACTTCCTTCGATTAGTAAGGGATTCCATCTACTACATGGCTCATCAAGAATGGTATCAACTGCTCTTGCTGCTCTCAAATTTTCTGGGCAGACATGGAATCCTGCAAAATCATATGGTGAATGGCTGGGGATTTGAGATGGCCAATCAGGGCCAATTATCTCTTGTGGTTGCATGGGTTGAACATTGTGAGTAGCACTTGATGGTTCCATTGCCATTAGTCGCTTTCTGTGTTCACCTACGACCTCTCTCCAAATCGGTTCACCGTCTTCTGTGAACCCAAGGGCGTTATCAGAATCGCCGCTTCTTGAAGGTATTTCTCCACTGGGAGTTTCCAACCATTCCATCCTTGACCTCATAGCAGCAAACCTTTCACTGACTAAATGGCTTAAGTCTCGGTCAGCAGATGCTCTCATGTCTGGCATCAAATCTATTGCTTTCCAATCAACATCCTTTTTGGGGCCAAGTACTCTTTCTGAAATAACCGATGACGTATTGCGAGCAGCAGGGGATGAGATATCCAATAAACTACCTCGCCTTCCTTTCGGTTTTGTTTTCTCACCACCTGAAAGAAGCAGATATTTTGCCTCCCCGAGTGCGTCAACTGCCTTGTCAACAGCCGCGGATAAACTACTACTGCCCATTAGTCTTCAACCTCTGGCAGGTTTTCACGGGATATCTTTCCTTCCATCCGGTACTCCCGATAGGCTTTCATTTCTGTATCCCTCACTTTTCTCTCAATCGTCGCAGGGTCGCTGGCTCTTTGCTGCCTTTCTTTGATATCCTTACTGGTGCTTATTTCATTTTTTATTTTTGACCCAGGTCTGGCTTTCATTGGCCCAATAATGTTCTGATCAAGACTCTCACCGAGGTGAGGGGGGTTGATTGCAGCCTCGGTTGCTGCTTGCAATTTTTTGGCGACAATTCCATCTAGACTAGTAGAAGAGGGCCATTCTGCATTATTCTTAGCCCTATTTTGTCCTGCAGCTTCATTCCACGAATCCACATGGGTCTTTATTTTGTGAGCATCAACTAATTCAGGAATCTTGCTTGAATCAATCCTTGTTCCTGCATGTTGACTTCCTGCTTTCAAGGCCTTTTGAAAAGCCCTTGGTGATTTTTCAATTTCAGGTAATAGTAATTCTTTTTCAGTAGCATTGGAAGACGCATCTTGTAGTTCATCTGTTAACACTCTATTCGCTTCAGGAATACTTTCAGCGATATTAACATCTTTTGCTGCAACTGCTTTGAGGATTGATTGAGGACTGATATTAGTTTTTGAAATAGTTTTTTTCACACGCCTCGTTCTTGACACTGCTGGCCTTGGCTGAACAGATTCCTCGATAATTTGTATTAACTCTTCTTTTTCTTCTTCAACTTGTTCATCTATACCTTCTTCAGTTGGCATAATCTGTTCACCGCTTGCTCCAGAACGGAAATTAGGCACCCATTCTTCATCGCTAGAAGTTGTTGAGGTTCCATCTCCTTGAATCGTCGATTCTTTTGCCCACCCTTTCATCAATTCATCGAGAGAGGCGTCATTACTCGTTCCACTTTCAGGGGTAGATTCATCTTCTGAACTTGAAACCTCTTCATCAACACCAAGTTTTTGATCTAATGCAGCCTCAACTGCTGCTGCTTCTGAATCATCTAATACTAATTCCATGAAAGGATGGTCATCAAGAACATCAGGGTCGATCAACCATTCCTCGATTAGTTCAGTTGACAATGGGTCGGTGGCTCTCAATAACTGATTCTGTGTTATGTCTTCCCAAGAATCTAGAATGACTGGCATTAACATGATGTCATCGCTATCCCTTACCAAGTCTGCTAAGCGCCTCAAGAAACCGATTGTCCTGCTATCACCGTGGGTTCCTGATAAGAATTCAAATCCATCGAACAGAATGACTGCGGAACGGTGCTCCTCTAGCCAGCCTTCGATGAGCCTCAATAATCCTTCAAGAGAAGGTCCGATATGTTCTGCATCTTCTGGCCTTTCAACTAACCAAAAACAAGTATTGCCCTCTTCTTGATAAAATTCTAATTGCTTTTCGACACGTAATCTAGAAATTGAGATGAGTGGCCTTCCTCGTCGGTTTAGTTCCCCTGCCAATTTCATCACCAAACTTACTTCTTGACAATCGATTAAGTGTAGGTGGCCCCCCATTAGAGTCTCTCCAGAAGAAGTTCTTTCAATCCTAGCTTCTCCAATGCGTCGAATGAATTCAGGAGCCTGCATTGAAGGAATCAAGTCAGGCAAGTCGGTTGCCTTTTTCCAAGACAAACTTTGGATTTTTTCTTCATTCCACCATTCTCCAGAGAGTGTTTTATTTGTTGAATCAGGATTACTTTCTTCAATTCTATCGAGATGTAGGATTGCCTCTGAATGTAATTCGATTATGGTTCGAGTATCAATTCCTTGGTGCAAAGTAAGTAAGGCTTCAATACTCATTGCATCCTCTTCTAATTCCATTAATGCATCCAATCCTAAGCGTATTATTTCGCCTTCGTGCAAGGACATCGCCGGTTGTCCCTCTCGAAATACAAGATATCCAATTCGGGGTAAACCAGATTCCGTTTTGCGCTCACTTCGGATGTATCCATCGGCTGAGGATGAAACGATATCTTGAACCATTACCTGCAGTACATCTGGCCCTCCGCGACGGGTTTCTTGGATGTTCCCGCTCGGTAGTTCGACCATTTCCGCACCGCTTAGGTTAGGACCGCTTCTTTCCCATCATTTGAATGTCTGCCACTCCTCCACTACGTGGAGGCGGAAAAATAACCCCTAATCTCTATGCGGGATGCCCATCCTCAAGAGGATTAGATGACCTCCGCTTCCCCTCTGAATGATGCCGAAAATGCTCTCTTATTGGCGGGTGTTTCAGAGTTCAACAATGGCAGATATTGGCATGCCCATGAAGAGTGGGAAGATTTGTGGAAGCGACTAAAAGTTGATTTTCCAGAACCACAGTATAAGGCGCTTCAAGGTTTAATCCAATGTGCTGCCCTTCTTTATCAATATCAAAAGGAAAACTCTCGCGGAGTTTCTAATATGTGGTTAAAATTATGTGAAAAAATGGGTTACCCAGAGAACTTAAAATTCACTAATTTATGGGGTATAGATGTGAGTTATTTATTAGCCAAAATAGAATCCCATTTTATCGCCGCAAATAATGCCGATTGGAATCTAAATTGTAATCTCGTTCAGATACATTTGTCAGAGGAGTTGAAAGTTGATGAAAGTTGATGAAATACCGGAAGGATTTATCCTATTTAGACAGACTGAACGCTTTTCAGAGATGTTCAAGCCACTGATTAAATCTTTGATTATTAGTATTTCAGGCTTGGCGGTTATCTTTGTTCTAATATTGTTTAATTATGGGTTATTCAGCGTTGTTGTTATTCCTTTTTTCTTTGCAATAACAGTCTTTTTCTCTAAACAAATTGCTGCAATTAGAGATACTCCTATTTGTGTAAACAATACACATCCATGGATAGGTGAAGAAGGTAGTGATTCAATTGTCATGCTGCATCATTTACGAGGGTGGAAAGATGTTGGTGAAGTGAATTTGAGGGTGGGAAAAAGGCAATTAAGCAGAGAATGGGCAATAACTCTCGAAGACCAAGGGCGAACTGACTTTGGACTTTGGTTATACCAATCAGCAAAACAAAATCAGATTGATTTACATCTTCATTTTTTGAAGGAAGCGGTGGCTTTGAGAAATATGGAAAATGGTAGTGGGGATGATTTTGAATCTGCTAGAATTAGAGAAGAAGAGGATTCAGGTCTACTAGAACGTAATTGGCTGGATACAACACCAGGTCAAAATGAAATTGTGTTTGGCGCCTTGTTGCGCAATGCCAAGAAGGAGAATGACGACCCAATCAACGGCGAAGGTTGATATCTCGACTTGAAAGGCGTAGCCTTAGATTTCACTATGTCTTGGCGTAACTCCATCAATGATTTGCCGCGAGAGCAGCGAGATTTAGTACTTGGAGGGGCCTTGTCTCAACGCTTCATTCGAATGCCATTGGACCTTTCTCACCCTGCATTCATTGGTGCTCTCTATGGTTTTCTCATTAGTTCGGCTCTAATATTGCCCATGGGGCAATTTAGTGAATGGAATTTAGAGGATTGGTGGAAGACATTCTTGGTAAATACCTTATTTTTGGTTACTATATCTTCTCTTTGTGGTCTGATTTCACGGATATCTGTTGGCATTAGCAAGAGGAATCCATTAGCACCGCCGCGCAAGTTACTCTATCCAATGCCATTTATCGGCCTTGCTTGGTTGACATTAGAGATGACCGAGATAGTTGACTTCTGGGTAGTAGGTGCCTGGTTATGTCTACTCGCCCCTGGTCCAATTTACATACACATGTCTTGGGCACCTCGATGGAGATTGTTATCGATGTTAGAGTCCAATACCGACCCCTTCCATGGAAATGAAAAACCCTTTGAGAAAATGCCACAAGTAGTCGATGAAGAACTTGAAGAGGTTGTTGCCAATTTCGGGGAAGAGTAAATCAGATGAGTTTGATTTGCTTTCCTACCGATTCATAGATTCTCAGGACTTCTTCAATATCATCTTTTGAAAGCCCTGCAGATATTTGGTTTCTAACCCTTGCACCATCTTTTGAAACCATCGGGAAAACAATGGCTCCTGCCATTACTCCTTCATCACGTAATCCATGCGATAACTGCTTAGCACGCGCTGATTCCCCGCACATAACAGGGATTATCGGAGTAGTTGACACTCCTAGGTCAAAGCCGAGAGAATGCATTTCTTTCCGGAAATATTCAGTATTTTCCCATAGCCTCTGATGATGTTGAGGTTCTTCCATCAATACCTCTACTGCGGCTTTTTGTGCGGCAGCAACTCCTGGAGGTTGACTTCCAGATAATAGCCATGAACGGCTATGGTTGAGGGCATGAGTTCGCATTGAATCGCTACCTGCGACTATGCCGCCTTGTACTCCAAGTGCCTTGGAAAATGAACCAATTTCAAAATCTACCTTTCCTTGCAATTTGAAATGGTCAACAATGCCGGCACCAGTTTTGCCCAGAACTCCTTCTCCATGACAATCATCAACATAGACCATAGCGCCATACTGTTCTGCCAATTCACTGATCTCATCGAGTGGAGAAATATCTCCATCCATACTGAATACTCCATCGGTTATAATCAACTTTCTATCTGCATTACTACTTTCTTTCAGACATTCTTCGAGGCCTGCCATATCATTATGAGGATAAACAGCTCGACTGGCCTTGGTTAATCGAACTCCATCGATGATTGAACCGTGATTTAATTGGTCTGAGATGATAACATCATCCTTCCCCTTCACCAAGGTCGGGATAAGGCCAACGTTTGCCGTATAGCCTGCCGAATAAATCAATGATGCTTCAACGCCTTTGAATGCAGCAACCTTTTTTTCTGCTTCTAAATGGATATCCATTGTTCCTGCAATTGCCCTCACTGAGCCTGAACCAGCCCCATATTTCAAGGTCGCTTGGACCATTGCATCAACCACTTTTGGATGGGTTGTCAAATTCAGGTAATTATTTGCAGAGAGCATTATCATTGCCTTTCCATCCATTTCGCAACGAGGTGTGCTTGCACTTTCCAAGGTGGGGGGTTCCCACTGTAGATTCTGACTTTGCAACTCAGCAAATCGCTCATTCATCCAATCAGTTTCGCCGCCCATATTTCCTAGACGAGAGGTTCGGTTGATGTGAGTTGTGGCTACAAAAGACAATGAATAAGAGCCGATATCAGAAAACATGCAGCCCAGACCCGTTAGCGCTACGGTTCTTGGAATCGCTCAAGATGGCGGTCGTCCTCAAGCAGGTTGTGTTCGTCAATGCTGTGTTGATATTCATTCAGATTTATCCTTACATCGTAGCCCAGTAAGTTTAGGGTTGGTAGGTTCTGATCATAGCACTCACTTATTTGAGGCTACAAGAAAATTAGCCAGTCAATTTGCGACTTGGTTTGATAATGACCCAGAGGATGGGCCATTGGATACATTGTGGATTACTCATGCCCATCTTGGGCATGTTGACGGTTTGGGATTATTTGGAAGAGAAGTGATGGGGGCATCAGGATTAAACTTGCATTGTAGCAATTCGTTTTTGCAGTTAATGCAGGCAACACCTGCGTGGAATAACTTGATTCAACAAGGAGTTTTCATTCCTCAAGTATTCTCTGATAAACCTATTGAACCGACAATTCAAAGTGGCTTCACGATAACTCCCATCAGGGTTCCGCATCGCGATGAATTATCTGATACCCATGCATTCCTGATTTCTGGTCCATCAAAACGCCTGCTGTTTTTACCAGACCATGATTCTTGGCAAGAAACTCTCGCTCTATATGGTTGTGAAAGCATTGCCGAATGGTTTTCAAAATTAGCAGTAGACATTGCCCTAATCGACGGCACATTTTGGTCCTTGGATGAAATCCCTAACCGCGCAGCAGAAGAAATACCTCACCCTACTGTCGAAGAGACTCTCCAACGCTTGGCTGATGAGAAAGTCCACGATGTAAGGATTATTTTCTTTCATCTCAATCATACCAACCCATTACACCGGAGCAATTCAAAAGAATATCAAAAAGTAATCGAAGCAGGTTGGGAAGTTGCTCATGAGGGTATGACTTTGCAGTTGTGATAATCCGTATCTTGATGAATCAAAAGCCACTCGCGCACCCCGATGAGGATAGTGGGCACTGTTAGTTCTGGCCTTGGCAGGGCTCATGTATTCATGTCTCAACCTCATTATCAAAGCCAATTTAAGAGAATATTAGGGATGACTGCGTGGCCAGGTACACTCAACCTAGCGGTGGAAGGAGAATCCCAGCAAAACCAACTTGCTTTGAGAAATTTGGCAGGTCTTTCAACAGATGAAGATACAAATATCGTTAACGTCGAAGGTATTGAAGCAAAAAAAGTTGAAGGATTCATGCGAGATGGAGTTTCCTTTGGGGCTGCAACTGCCTACCTTGGAAATATATTAGCAGCCGGAGGGGAGATTCCCTGTGCTGTTTTAATTCCCGATTTAACCCGTCATGTTGATGTTGTGGAGGTTATTGCAGGAACCTTTCTCAGAGAACATTTGGATTTAGTTGATGGGGATAAAATGGAATTATCGCTCAACAGATGAGTCCTTCCCACTCTGAATGACACAACATTATTTGCTCTAGTTTAGCCCTTTCAATCCATCTATCATTTGCTCGATTATCATACCTATTTGGTGGTCTACTCAATGGGGGTTCAAGTATTGATTCTCGGGCTTTTTGGTGCAAATTAATTTCTTCATGTTCCACTTCCCACAGTACTAGCCAATCAGCAACAGCCAATCCCAAATCATGTTCGACATTTGGTTCATTTAGGGCTTGTAGTACTTTTTCAATAGTAAACACACCTTTTGATAGGCCACAAAGGGATGCAGCAATCCTTCTAACCATATTCCACAGAAATGCTCGACCTTGAATTTCAAAACCGATAATAATTTCATTTTCAATCCAAGGTTTTAGACTTAGAATCTCTCTAATCGTGCTTGGAACTTCATCGACTTTCCGGAAGTTGTTGAAATCATGCTGTCCAACAAAAATATTGAGCCATTCAGTAAATTGATTTTTTTCTGCTCCTCTCCAATCGAAACAGCCCTCAAGTCGGTAGCGATATGTTCGGCTGACTGCTCTTCTTGGATTCCAATTATCTTCAGCCCTTTGTGCGCCCCAAACAACGATATCACCATCTAATTGGTCATTCATTGCAGTGATAAAACCGGCCTCTCTCATGCCGTCCCATGCAGTCTCTGGAATATCGATGGCTGCAATATTCATCCTAACATGAACTCCAGCATCGGTCCGACTGGATAGAATACATGGTTGTCCTGAATCATTTTCTTTTTTGATAAATCCAAGTTCATAGAGTGCTTCCTGAAGACTGCCTTGTACAGTTCTTAGGTTTGGTTGTACCTGCGAACCATGGAATGTGTCTCCTCGGTGGCCAAAGGCAAATGCAAGGCGGCAATTACCGCCCGCCATCTTCGCTTCACTCCTTTAGGATCTTGATGGCAGCATCGACGTCATAGCCAAGTCCGCCCACAGCCCATTCAAGTGCTTGCTTGATCCATGGTTGGACCATTGGATTTTTCTTTTCTGGGTCGATGACTTCAATGGTATCAACGATGTTGCGGGCTGCATTGTAGAGTATATCATCAACAGGAATATCTGCCATCTTCAAACGAGTGCTATAGCGCTGAAACTCCTTTACAGCGACTGGAATTCTACGGCATTCAAGAGCAAAGCCAGCGAAATCTGCTATGTATTCGTCATTATCTTCGTCTAACTCCATGGCCTTTTTGTAAGACATCATGATTTTTGTTCCAGGGATTGCATCCTCTTGTTCTTCAGTGTTCAACATATTTGCAAATTCTGCATAGGTGTGGTGAATCATCGCCACTTCTTTGTTTTCTTTTGCTAGAGTTTCTAATCTCTCAACCGCTCCTTTAAGGTCGCCATTGCGAAACATCTCGATTGCTGGTTCCATTATTTCTGCGCTCATCACTATTCCTCGATGAGCAGGGCTAGAGAATAGCCTTCATGAAGATGGCGGAAGGCCAAGTTCACTGTGTAGCTTGCTGGTCCAACTTGTCAGCAATCTTTGTCAGCAGGGCTGACTCACTTGCTTCACCGGTTGCTTCACTGATTTTTGTTTCCAAACCCCAAGGGTCGTGAACTCCAAAGAAGCAGTGCTTTGGATTCTGAGAAACTCCTCTCTTGGTCCTTTGGAACATTAGAATTGCTAGGAAGGCCTTGATTAATCTCTTCCCAGTCTTGGTCGGAGCGCTGTCATCTGCTTCAACAGTGGGGCCAAGTGAAGCACCTACTGCTACTCCAGTAGTGCTTTCTTCTATTCCTAGGCCAGTGCTCGTCATCGGGATGACAGAGCCGAAGTTGAATATCTTTCCAATCGCACCTTGGCGGACATTGATTTCTTGAACATTTGAATAGAGGAACCTTCTCCTTGAGCGACTCATCATGAAATCTTGTTGCAAGATAACTGCTTGAGTTGTAATTGCATAGGTGTAAGAGCGCTGGGTCCAAATTGTGAAGACGGTGATGAAAGCACCCCAGCCGATTCCCCACATTAAGAAACTATATTCAAACCAAGTAGGAAGTATTTCCTTCTCAGTGATGCTTAATGCGCTCAATACATCATCGAGTTCAATCAATGATGGAATCAATGCAACCAAGAATAACAATAAAGAGAACCCCTTGCCACTTGTTCCAACATTGAGCATTCTATTGAACCAAAGAACAACTAACATCAGCATTGTATAGGTGACGGTAGGAGCGGTTTCTGCTGCCATGTGAAGAATGTCAACTAATGCACTTGATTCATCTTTTGTGTCAAAATTTCCAGCCCACCAGAAAAGTAGGTGAATGGCGAAGACGAGTCCTCCAAGCATGTACATCGACCAGAATGCGAAGATGCTTGGTGTGACTACGTGTTGAATTTCCTCTCCACTTACAAGGCCAAATTTCTGTGCTAACGCCCTGCTATTTTCGGGAGAAATAGCGGATGTGGCAACAGGCTCTTCTTTTGCTGGACTGGCTTCTTCTGCCGCTTCAGTTGTCGTTTCCTCGTCACTCATGGTGCTCACCTTAGGCCGCAACCAATCGTAGGCCCAAATGAAGGTTTTGCCATAGATGCCCGTAATTTCAGTGTAATAGGCCCCAACTATGTTCGCCATTACCCATTATCCACTCCCATTGTGAGAGT
>Ga0302122_10001024_pt1 | contig 17647 bp, 13 predicted proteins | sample CB21_SCM_MG_FD_203115 | JGI IMG/M metagenome (GOLD analysis project Ga0302122, IMG submission 203115) | Marine microbial communities from Western Arctic Ocean, Canada - CB21_SCM | ecosystem: Environmental > Aquatic > Marine > Oceanic | place: Canada: Western Arctic Ocean | collected 2017-09-28
CTTTTTTGCTCCAAAATACAGCTGCCAAAACGACACGCAAAGCAGCCCCGCAGCAACTTTCGTACTACGGCAGAAATGAGCAAGCAGTCCAAGCCGGGCGGTGCGGCATGCGCATTCGCGCAGACGCTGGGCGCCGACATACTGCGGCAGGCCCGCGAAATGGACGCGGCGGGGCCCCCAGGCACTCGTGGCTGTATACAGTTCGGCGCGCAGGTGGGAAACCGGGAACTTGGCCACGCGGATCGTACGATCGTCAAACGTGTGTATATGTCTCGGGTGCAGAAGACGGGACGCGACGTGACGTTCGTCGTCGAATACGGTTTTCTACCGTATGACTTGACGCGACTCGAATTCGCCACCGCGCGGGCTGCGATCGTTTGCTTCGCGCTCACCGTGGCCCGCATCCACTAGGAGATCCACAGGGTTCGTCGACACGATGACGGCGCACCTGGTATCGCCGCCGCGCTGCTTGGAATTGCCGTGGGAGCAAAGAGTTAAGGTGAATCCTCATTAAAGAATCTTGGGCCGGCACTCGAAATACCCGCACGCTCTCCGAAAGCTAAATTTTTAAGAGCGGCACAGCTGGCACTGGCCAGTGAACACATGAGAATCGCTCGCCTGCTCGCGATAGTACACGTCGCTGCAGCCTTTGCGCCGCCCAGGACCTCCTTGCGACGCGGTGCGACGGCGAGACCTGCCGTCAAAACTACTGATTCTAAAATGGCCACACACACACACAGAGTGGCAGTGATCGGCGCCGGGCCAATAGGCCTCTACACGGCATTTAGATTAGTCCAGGCCGGCCACCGCGTGGTCATTTGGGAGAAGGGATGCGTCGGCGCGGCGGTAGAGAGCTGGGGGCACGTTACTTTGTTCAGTGCGATGGCCCTGAACCTGCCGGACGACGCGCGCAGAGCGCTCGAAGTGGGACTGGAGGGCGCGCCGCCGCGCTACGTGGCGGGCGGGGACGCCTTTTTAACCGGTGCGGAGTTTCGGAGGGACGTGCTGGTCCCTTTGGCCGCGTATCTCGAGGCCACGGGCCGGTGCACGATCTCCGAGAACACGGCCGTAACTGGACTCGCAAGGGGCCATCTCCTCAAGAAAGAGGGCGTTGGGGCTATTGGAGATGATAGAAGAAACACGCTGCCGTTCCGCGCGCTGCTCCAGAGGGGTGATGACGGGGCCTGGGAGGAGGCGTTGGCCGTCGTCGATTGCAGCGGCACCTACGCCGCGGACACGGCGCAAAAAAGTGGGTCCGGCGGCCTGGCCGCGCCGGGCGAGGCCCGAGCGGAAAAGCTAGGTTTTATATCAAGAGTCATCCCGGCACCCGGCGCGTTCGCGGGCAAGTGCGTCGCGGTCCTGGGCGGCGGCTTCTCCGCCATCACGACCCTGCGCAAGCTCGTGGACGAGGCGCCGGGCCCTTCAGAAATCAAGTGGCTGGTACGGAAGGCCAAAAGTGAGGCGCCCTATTCCAGAGTGCAGGGCGACCCGCTGCCCCAGCGCGACGCGTTAGCCGCGTTCGGCAACGGCCTCGCGGGCGTGGCGAGCATGCCCACGGCGAGCGGCGGCTCTTTAACGTGCGTGCGCGGCGCAAGCATCGCCCGCGTGGACGTGGTGGAGAACACGTTACGACTGACGCTGACCGATTCCACCGTGGTGGAGACGGACCATTTGGTCTCGCTCACGGGCTACCGGCCGAACAGCGATTTGTACCGGGAACTGCACGTGCACCAATGTTATGCAAGTGACGGGCCCATGAAACTGGCGGCGACGCTATTGGCGGCGGCCGCGGGCGGCGGTGGCGGCGACTGCCTCAAGCAGGCGGCGCCCGGGGCCGCGACGTTGCGGAACCCCGAGCCCCGCTTTTACATCCTGGGCATGAAGTCCTACGGGCGGAACTCGTCGTTCCTCATGCGCGTCGGCTACGAGCAGGTGTCGTTGCTCGTGGACGAGCTGCAGAGCTGCGCGACTCTGGAACCCTTCCAAGCAGGGCCGGGCGCGCCGGATCCGCCGGTGGACAATGTGGCGCCGGGGCTCGCCGTGCCGGTGGCGTAAGTACTGCATGTATTCGTATTCAAGTTTTACCTAGAGGTCCGGTCCCCAGCCCCTAGGGCGGCGGCCGGCCGTCTTACTCCTCGATAGCGTCTTAAGTTCCACTTATTGGTATTAAAGCGTAGTTAAGAGGCGCGGCTCGAGTTGCCGGCTGCGCGTGCGAATCTTCTAACGCGGAGCGCTGGCTTCTTTCGTCCGGAAACAGTTCCTTGAAGGGAACTTTCGAGTCTTTTATTTGCGCCACGGCTTTCAGGAGGTCCCGTTCGATGCCAATTGTACTAGGTTGTGATTTACCGAGTACCTGCTGTGACGACGTGAGCAGTTCTCCAAGTATCTTTGTGGCTTCGATAATTTCGTCGCAGGAGGCTCCGGGATTGTCACTTAGGCCTTTCGCGTAAATCCAACGAAGCTTTACATACATTGCGTCGTTCTCCCCAAACGCACCTCGCGCCTTCGCTAATAGCTCACGCAAAAAGACCTTGGCCTCCTCGTACCGTCCTGTCTGGGAGAGCGAGTAGGCGAGGTTGATGCCGCGACCGACGGTTACACCGATTGGTATAGAAAGTGCTACCGACGTGGCGCATATCTCGCGACGCAATGCTAAGGACTCCTCATTTCGCCCCAACTTGTTGTAACACAGTGCCAAGTTGGCTTTAGTTTGCAGCATGTCCGCTCGTGATGTCCTGCGACGCCTATCAATGGCCAGCTCCGCTTCAAGGACTTCAAGCCGGGCCTGGTGGTCGTGGACTTCATATAGCCCATTACTGAGCGCTGTCATCGCGTTGCGCAGACATGATTCCGTCTCCGGCCGCCCTAAGTACGTCTTCCAGCACGCCCACCCGAGCGCGCACCGCACGACGCTGTGGTAGCCTTGTTCGCACAGACCACACGCGTACCACCGCGCCCACGTCTCTTCCATCCCCCTGCCGCCTAAATTGTTCTCCATGGCCTCCTCAACCAAAATCTTCGCCTGCCGCGCCAAGCACGACACGTGCGCGACGCCCAATTCTTGAGAAGAAACACCGTCACGATCTCCACACGCGCATTCACGCACGAGGCCTTCACCGGTACGGGAGTGGGCGGCCTCGAGGCAGATGTAGCACTTTTGGCCCTTCGTGTCCGCCGCGCACGCCTCGACCGCGACCGCGACGGCCTCCTTGTATTTGTTGTCGGCGTGGTATTGCTCCGCGTTGCCGCCGCGGTGAATTTATTTACAAATCTGCTTGTGCCCGCGGCGCCAGTGGTCGTGTTGGCACGTCGAATTGCAATATCTCGTTTTGCACCGCACGCATCGCGGGGCCTCGTGGGCCAGTGGGGCGGCGCAGGCGGCGCATTTTGTGAGGATCATGTTTAGACGATGCGCGTCAGCGGCGTTGCGGTTGCCTTGATCGTTTTACTTATCGTTTTTTACTGCAATTTTTGACAAAACGGGTTTCAACTCGATCCCGCCATCGCCGCGAGGAATAAAAACCAACAACGAATTATGACCGACTACTCCGCCGCTTCCCGGGAGTCGCCTCCGACTCGTCGCCGTCGGCCGCCCGGAGCGCGCGCTCCGCCGCCGGCGTGATCGCCCGCCACGCCAGCTCCCCGACCCAGTCGCACACGAGGCCGTCGGCGGCCTCGCGCGACTGGGCGAGCGTATCTAATGACGGCACGGCGTCCAGCACGGCGTCGAAGTCGCCGTCCTCGACGGCCGCGCGCGGCGCGCGCCGCGCCGCCCGCTTCCGCGCCGCGTCCACGACGCGCGCCACGGCCCGCGGCGCGAAGCCGTGCATCTGGGCCGCGAGATCGTCCACGTCCAAGTTATGCCGGGGCGCCGGCGAGTCCGAGCCCGAGCTGCGCGCGAGGCCCGCCGCTATCAAACGCGCTCTGTCTCGCGTCGAGGGCGGCGGCACGTTTAGGAGTTGATCAAAGGCCGCGAGGCCCTCCGTGGCCCGCGACCGCACCGCGCGCCGCCGCCGCGAGGGCGTCGCCGGTAAGACGGAACAGGTCACGATCACAATGACGCGGTCGTCATTTCCCTTCAGGTGGTCGAGCGCGTCGCCGCACTCAGTGAGCTCCAGGCCGCGCACCAGTAGAACCGCCGGCGCTAAGGACCGCGCGCGCTCGTAGAACCGGCCGGCCTCGCTCTTGTTTTTTGAGAACTCGCTCCGGAGCTCGGCGCCGTGCACCGTCACGAGGTCGCCCCGGCCCCACTCCGACGCGAGACAGGCCGCCAGCAATCCTTTCCCGCAGCCGGGCGGGCCGTACAGCAATAGCAGGCGGTCGGTCCAGCGCGGGCCGCCCTCGACCTCCCGCGCGACCTGCTGGAGCTCCGTCTTGATCGAGGCCAAGCCCACGACGTCGTCCCACGTCGTGCTGGGTCGCGTGACCCGATTGCGCTCCGCGTCCGGGGGCGCCCGCGCTTTTGGTCGCTTCGGCGCCGGCGAGGCGGTCCCCCAGGCCTGCTTTGGGGGCGAATTGTCTACCACGTGCCAGGAGACCTGCTCCGCATCGCCTTTGGTTGCCCGTACGACGGCGAGCGTGCGCGCGACGGCGTCCGCGTCGACGGCCGCGATCGAGAGCGTATCGTCCCGTTTGACAAACCCGAGCCCCGCAAGCACCGCGCGCGCGGCGTGCGACCCGAGGCGCCGCTGCACGGTGGCGTTGCCCAGCCTCAAGCTGTGGAACTTGGGGTTTTGAGGCTCGCGCTGCAGGTTCAGTGCGACCTGCTCCAGGGCGTCCAGGGCATCTCCGGGCAGCGCGTCGAGGCTCATTGATCGTCAGTGCGAGCTGGGAAGTTGCTTCCGGGCGTCCGTTATCATATGTTCCTTCAGTTCGGGCAGCTTTACGTGGCTGAAATGGCTCCACAGCTCAAATGAAAAGACCTTCGAAACCCGTTTAGTAGAATTGCTCGGGCATTTTTTTAGTGTATTTAGAATCGACTGCGTGTCCTTGCCGTGCTCGAGGCTCGCGTGCTAGGAGACGTTGCCATACATCACTACTACCTGTGCCAGAAGATCAATCCATCGCTAAGCGCACTGAGAGCACGCAAAATGAAAATGCTGCAGATGGTTGCTGCTCTCACGCTATGCACGACCCGAGCGCTCGTCGGCAGCGGTGTTGCGGTGCGCGTCGCATCATCTGTACGACCCGCGAAGAAGAAAAAATCCAAAGGTGCGCAAGAACTCAAGCGCGCCGAGCTACCGGCGGGCGCGGCGAGGCCGAAACTCATTGTGTTCGACCTCGACAACACGCTGTGGACGCCCGAGCTCTATCAACTGCGAGGAAAGAAACCGAAAGCTAATAAAGATGTCAAGCTATTTCCCGGCGCGCTGGACGCGCTCCACGACCTGGCCGGCGACGGCTGGGCCGGCACCCAGGCCGCCGTCGCGTCGCGCGCGACCGCGACGGACTGGGCAGAGAAGCTACTGCAGGACTTCACGCTCGAGGGCGGCCGGTCCGTCGCAACATTATTGCCGTTCCGCGAGATCTACGAGGGAAACAAAAGGAGGCACCTGCAGCGCATCCGGGAGGCGTCGGGCGTGGCCTACTGCGACATGCTCTTCTTCGACGACTACACGGAAAACCTCGGGAACGCGGCCCACCTAGGCGTCATGGGCATCCACACCCCGCGCGGCCTGACGCACGAGCTCTGGGCGGGCGGCCTCAACGCCTACGCGCGGCTCAAAGCCCGGGACACGTCCTTCATGGGGCGCATATTCACGCTGCGCGACCTGCGCGAGGCGGGCTGAGTGGACCGCGCCATCGACGCGACGTTGCCTTTGTGCCTGGTCGTGTCCGCTAATTGTTTTTGATGTGTTCACAAAAAGGGCGTCTTACTCGGCCGCGGGCGGGGCGCTCGGCTTGGGCGCCTCGTAGGACCCGTAGTCGCCCCCGGCGGGCATGGGCTGGTAGACGACGGCCTCGGCGGCGGACTCCCGGAACTGCACCTCGGCGTACGTCTGGGCCGTCATGCACCCGAGCGTCGACCAGAAGAGCACCTCGGCGAAGCAGTCGAGGAGCTGGGCCGCGTGGCGGAGTTCTTTCATAAATATCGCCGCGATGTCGCACACGCACCGCGCCATGAGCAAGCAGTTGTTCATCCGTATAATTTGGTTGTCGCAGGGGTCCGGCATGAGGCCGTACTTGTCCATGATCACGAAGCGGTTCGCCGACGCCGCCAGCCCGGGGCAGCAGCAGGCCTCGAGGTACATGCACGCGCACGGAAACGCGAACTCCGTGTCGCTCGGCTTGAAGCAACACACGGGGCAGTAGCCCTGGCAGCACTGGTAGTGCTTCCAGCCGCTGCCCGGACTCACGTGGTTCAGCACGCGGTGGCGCATGTGGACTTGCACGCACGGGCTGAGGTAGGGCCAAGCGGAAATCAGACAACAAGGTAGGGTGGCGCACGTGCAGGGCGCGTCGACCAGTCTCGTGTGAAAGGTGTTCACGTTCGCGACGTAGCGCCCGATGGCCACCGCCCGCTGGCCCTTCAGCTCATCTACGTGCAGGGGCGCGTCGGAGAAGCAGAGGCAGCACGGCATCGTTCTGGTGCCCCGAGTAGATTTTGTCTGCTTGGGCTTTTTATACTAGCTGTGGGTCAGGCACCTCACCACCACCTCGTATCGGTGCCGCCTTGGAAGTCCGGGGCTGCGTCTTCCACACGGCTGGCCGCGAGGGCGGCGTGCGCGGCCGTGTTAAGCAAAGTTCTGCTGGAGGAGCTCTACGTGCGGGTTTGCTCACCTCGCGAGTGAGTGCCACCACCGATGATAGGACTTCCCACTAAGAACAGAGGGGTCGTCGGCGAATTCCACGGCCTCTTCTCCCAATTCAAATCAATTCAAAGCGGGTGCGCGCCGGCCTGTCTGAGGCTGTCTCACAAAGCCAAGGCACTGCCGGTTCTGGAGAAGCCATATTCGTCCAGTCCTGAGGTTCCAGCGCCAGTTTCGAGGCGACCGGCATATGCGTCGGGCAGCCGTACAGCAGTGAGAGGCCGCAGAGCAAATGGTGGACACGCTGCCCGCCGCGCGGCCGCCCACGACGACGATGCAGCACCCGCGCCGCATCCATGCGATGGCAGCCGGCCATTTCTCGTCGGAGCACGACGGAGACCAAGTGGCCGTCGCCAAGGCCGACCGCGTCGAGGTCTGGGGGGGCACGCCGCTCGTGCTCATCGCAGCGGCGGGTGGCGGCGACGGGGACCCGAATGACGCGCGGCGCGTCGGGGCGCTCGCGGCCGTGCGACGAGGCGGCACGCGGGACTTGTTGCAGGGGAAACTCCACGCGATCGTCGTCGTCGACCGAGACGTGGGATGGTGGGAACTCCTGGTCGTCGACGCTCAAGCTTTAAAACTCAGCGCGCGCGGGAGCTTTGGCATCCGCGCGCCGCGGAGCCCCCGCGTCGTCGTCGCGCCGGGCGACGGCGGCAACGTCGCTCTCGTCTTCGCGTGGGTAAGTGGTCGGTGCGCGGTCGTGGACGCCGTGAACAAGACGTCGACGGACCTCGAAGCGCCGTTCGGCGAGGACCTGTTCGTCACGAGCGCCGCGCCGCTCCGAGGCGGCCTCCTCTGCGTCGCGTGCGCGTCGCACGCGCCGCTCGCAACGACGCGGCTCGAGTGCCTCGACGCCACGCGCGACGGCGTGGCGGAGGGCCCCTGGCGCGTGGAGCACGTCCCACCCGGAGCCCGCGTGTGTGCCGTTCTTAATGGAAACGCCGTCGCGTGCGTCACGGCCTACGAGGCGCGGTTGTACCGGGCATCGACCGGCGAAGCCATGCACATCGCGACGTTCGACGAGCCGCGCCGCGCCGCACCGTCTCTCGTCATGCCCCTCGGCGACGTTGTGGTGGTCTGCTCGGCGACGACGGAGGCACTCCGCTTCGACGCGCATGGCACACTGATGAACAGAGTAATAGCGGCGCGGGCCTTCGACTGTGCCGCAGGGCTCGGGGACCGGTGCGTCGGCGCGGGGCCGACGGGAAGTGCCGTCGTCAAGTTCTCCGCGGAGGCGGCCTCGACGGTCACCGGAATAATGGACGCGTGCGGCGACTTGCGCGACGCGTGCGTCATGAATGACCGCGTCGTCTGCGTGGGCGGCGGATCTTTGTGGTCGACGGCCGAGGCGCGTCTGGTGGACGACGCACATATTGATGTCAGTGTGCCCCGGGCGACATTATTTGCGGTGGCCCTGTCCGAGGCGACGCTCGTGGTCGCCGGTCATGAGGCGGTCTTACTCAAAGGCGACGCGGCTCTTAAAGCTCCGAAGCTCGCAAAGGCCGTGGCCCGCCACGGGACCCTGGCCCTCGGCTTCCATGAAAAGCGGATCGTGCACGTGGGTCCGAACGGCCTCCGCACATGTAATGAACAAGGCGACGACGTGGCGTTCCACGGCACCTTCGTCGTGAACCGCTTCTGCCGCGCGGCGGTGGACATTGGCCGCGTCGTGGCCGCGGGGCGCGACGAGCTCGTGGCCATCGATGCCACGGGACGGAAACTCGCGGCCGCGAGGTTACCTCAGGAAATCTCCGCCATGCACCTCCGCGGCGCGAGCGTGGCCGTGGCCTACGGTACAAAAGCGGCGCGCTTCGATATTAATTCGCTCGGCGCGCCGGTGGACGAAGTGTCGTTGAGCGAAGCGGCGGCGGCCGTGAGAATACTGGCGGACGGGACGCTGGCCGTGGCCACGTCGACCGGCGTGCTCGTCAACGGCGCGCGCATCGTTTGTGACACCGTCGCAACTTTTGTTGACGACGCCCTCGCGCAGACCGGCGCCGGGGCTATAGTGACCTGGCGCGACGGGGTGCGGCGGGGCTCTGGAGATGTAGTGAGTGTGGGGAACGCGTACATAAGGCGGGACGGAACGCGCCTGAGCCGCGCGTCCATGCGAACGACGGCGTCCCTAGCCGCCATCGGCGACGCAACAACTATAGCGGCCGTGGACGGCTACATCGTCGCGGCGGGTCGCGGCGCGGTGCGCGTCTACGACGGGGAGTTCGACGAGGTCGCGGCCTTGGATCTAACGGAGGGCTGCGAAGCAACGGCGGTCTGTGAATGCAGAGGCCCGACGGGCGAGCCCTGCGTCGCCCTCGCGACGCGGGCGCCGTGGTCGCTGGCCGTTTGTGAGGTCCATGGCGGCCAGGGCCGGCTGGAATGCATTGCGTTGGGGGCGTGCGACCTCGCCGCCGAACCGCGGTGCGCTGAAGAGTTCAACGAGCATGTCGCCGTCGCCGCCGGGGCTTGTATCCACATCATCGGCTGGGTCGACGGGAACACCGGGGACGCGTGGGGCCTGCCGTCCTACGACCTGCGCATTATAAGTTCGGCCGCGACCGCGGCGCCCGCGGTCGCGGTGGCCTGCTCCCGGACGTGCGTTGCCGTCGCGGCCCGGGGCCACGCCGTCGCGGTCTACGCCTTCGCGCGGGGCGCGCTTCGTCTCGTGGCGCTGGAGACCGCGGCCGCGCGGGTCGTGCGGAGCCTCGGGTTCGCCGGTTCCCAACTCGTGGTCGGGTGCGCGCGGGCGGCGCTCGTGTTGGACGTGGACGGGGCGTCGGCGCGGGTCCTCGGGCCGCCGGCGGCGCCCGCGGCCGCCTTTTCCGTGCGGCGGCTCGCGGCGGGCCGCGCGGTGCCGCTCGCGTCGCCGGCGCGCCGCGTGCTGCCGGGCGGCGTGGTTGTGTGTGAGAGTGGGGGGGTCGTTAAGATTTCTCTTTAGTATAGCGTCCCTGTGGCGAGCTTTTTTAAAGTTTTTTTTGGGGCTTGCTGGAATGTACACATGGAGGCAACAGTATGAGACGCACGGCGGGCAAGTAGGACGCGTCCGGCCCTGCCGGACGTGCAATAGTGTAACTAGAGTAACTTGATGAGGTGACGATCGAGTGCGACGCGGCGGATTTTTGACTGTGAGGAGCGGCGTCTTTTGCACTGCACAACGTTTTGAGTTACGCACGGCCCTTTTGGACCTTCGCGCACCACGTCCGCAAGAAAATTTGGGCGCGGTTGCGCCGCAAGCCGAGCTACAGCAATCCAAAGGCTGGCTCGCTGAGGGCAGGGCTAGTGCTCCGCAGACGTGCGCGCGGGCGCCTGCGCCGCCGCCGCTGCACGGGTTGCACCCAGCACGCACACCCAAGCTCACGCCGTCGACGTGCCGCAAAAACTAAGTCAAACACACTCGTTGCACGCCGTCGACGCGCTGCAAAAATCGAGCACTCGCATCACCGGACTTCGCGCAGGTATACATAACCATGGCGAAGATCATCGTCGCCCTCGCCCTCGCGGCCCAGGCCCTCGTGCCCACGCGCATGTCGCTCAACTCGAACGCCGTGCGCGCGTCCAAGACTGATGCCATGTCCATGGAGGTCAAGGGCGGCGTCGTGCTCATCGGCGTCGCGGCCGACAGCGGCTGCGGCAAGTCGACCTTCATGCGCCGCCTGACGGGCATCTTCGGCGGCACGAACGTGGGCCCGCTCGGCGGCGGCTTCGAGGCCGGCTCGTGGGAGACCAACACCCTGGTGAGCGACACGACGACGGTCATCTGCCTCGACGACTACCACCTCAACGACCGCGGCGGCCGCAAGGTCACGGGCCGCACCGCCCTGGACCTGGCCGAGAACAACTTTGATTTGATGTACGAGCAGCTCAAGGAACTCAAGGCGGGCAACAACATCAAGAAGCCCATCTACAACCACGTCAACGGGACCCTGGACACGCCCGAGGAGATCACCCCGACCCAGATTGTCATCGTGGAGGGTTTGCACCCCATGGCGGACCCGCGCGTGCGCGACCTCCTGGACTTCTCCCTCTACCTGGACATCACCGACGACGTCAAGTTCGCGTGGAAGATCCAGCGCGACATGGTCGAGCGCGGCCACTCCCTGGAGTCCATCCAGCAGTCCATCGAGGCGCGCAAGCCCGACTTCGACAACTTCGTCGCGCCCCAAAGGGGCGACGCCGACGTCGTGATCCAGGTCCTCCCCACGGACCTCGTGCCGGACGAGAAGGAGGGCAAGGTCCTCAAGGTCAAGTTCATCCAGAAGGAGGGCAAGGACAACTTCGACCCCGTGTACCTCTTCGACGAGGGCTCGACCATCGAGTGGACGCCCTGCGGCAAGAAGCTCACGTGCTCCTACCCGGGCATCAAGTTCGCCTACGGCCCCGACGAGTTCTTGGGCAACGACGTGACCGTGCTGGAGATGGACGGCAAGTTCGACAACCTGCAGGAGCTCATCTACGTCGAGAGCCACCTGTCCAACACGGCCACGAAGTTCTACGGCGAGCTGACCCAGCAGATGATCAAGATGGGCGACTCGCCGGGCTCGGACAACGGCACGGGCTTCTTCCAGACGCTCGCGTCGCTCAAGCTGCGCGAGTTCTACGAGAAGCTCTCGGGCGTCGAGGTGCAGGTCGAGGCGCCGGCGGTCGAGGCGTAGAGTGTTTCCGCCTAAATATTCTTTTCGTTGAGATTTGGACGCGCCGGGGCGATGGCGTCGGGCGCATGCATGAATGTGCCAGAAGTGGTACGGGTTTTCATGCAGAGTAGCGCGCAATCACCACGCCCGCCGCACGGGGCACGAAGAGCTGCTGATCGTTTGGGAGCACGTTATATACGTGCTGAAGCACCGCGTGGCCGAACGCGGTCAGGAGCAGGCCGCTTGAGGCCACAACAAGTGCTTTGAGGCACTGTCCCAAAGGGCGACATATTACGGAACCGCGGCCGTGCCGGGACTACAAAAGTGCTTTTAAGCACTCCTCAAAAAGACGGCTTGCGCGCCGCAGTGCGCGAGAGCGCGAGAAGCACAGCGTCTCCCGACGCTAACATATTGCGGGCTTGCGTGCCGCAGTGCGCGAGAGCGCGAGAAGCACAGCGTCTCCCGACGCTAACCTCACACCGCGAAGCGAGACGAGTAAACGATGCCCCACCTCTTCGACCCGAGCAAGGTCCAGGACAGCAAGGAGCACAAGAAACGGCACTTCGACAAAGTTAAAGGCTGGGTCCTGAAACGCATGCCCCGTGGCGCGGCGCCGCGCGTCTCCGTGAAGGAAGTGTTGTGCGGCGACCCGACGTGCGCCCCCATCGACACCGTCGTGGACCTCCTTTTCGCGAAGGGCGCGCCGCGCATGGTAGCCCTGCCCCTCGAGGCCCAGGACATCGCCGAAGAGGACGTGGCGGAGTTCTTCCCTCCACCGAACGTGCTGGAGGACTGGGCGACCGGCCGCGACGCCGAGTGGCCCGTTCATACGGCGCCCAGCGAGGAGCTCCGGTTCGTTGTCGGTGCTAGAGTAGAGTGCTGCGTCGGGCCCGACGAGTGGGCGCCCGGGACCATCGTCGACCTGTGGTACCGGGAGGAGGGCTTCCCCGCGGGCTTCTTCGCGCCCTACCAGGTGGAGTTGGACGGGGGCAACCTCATCTTCGCGCCGGGCGACGAGGACCGGTGCGTCCGGGCCGCCAAAACGTTGTCCATCGAGGAGCTCGAGCGGCTCGAGCTGAACGAGTCCGACAGGGCGTGAGGGGACTTTTAATAATACGCATGTGGGATAAGCGGTCGCCGCGACGGCGTATTGCGCATACGGGTTTTAGCGCGCGGGTTTTCAGGAAGGTGCGATTTGAACGGGGGCGTACTCTCCCGTAGACACGGCAAAAGCGTAACAAGCCATTGCTACGCGTCATCGAGGTCCCTGACCAGCAGCTCAGCAAGCGTGGCGTCAGCGGTAGATACACAACCCAGCAAGCTTAAAGCAGAGCAGCGGTCGACGAGGAAACAATGCGGCGCCTCGCATGCCTCGTCACCGCCACCAGCGCCTTACAAATGGTGGACTACGGGCCCGGGAGAAACCATGACCTGGTGGAAGTCGGCACGGACGCGGTGTACGTGGACTTCGACAAGGCCGTCGCCGTATGCGCCGACGCGCCCCCGGAGGCCGTGTGCCTCTACGCGAACGGCAAGGAGCGAACGTGCGGCGACGGCGCGCTCACAAGTGAAGGAAAACGCGGTCTGGCCAAGCTCCCGGCGGACCTCAAGGCCTTTGATCAGCGCTACGACATCGCGATCAGTCAACATGTTTTCTGCGCGGTGAACGGCACGGCCGCGTCTGAAGCGGTGCAGTGGACCGTGCAGACCGTGACCGAGCCCGAAGTCGACGACGAGGCGACCACCGCCAACACGACAACAACTGTAGACCAAGTAGAAGTCTACGGCTTGGGCATCTTTGTAAGTGACGTCGCCTCCATCGACTTACAATCCAGTACGTGGTACGGCGACATCGACATTTATGTCTTGAAATATTATAGACCCTTCCTGGAGCTGGAGTCCGCGCTCAAGGAAGCAACAAGGCAGACGAGTCGGGGTCGAGCGTGCGACGTGGACGCCACGGACAAGTGGCTCTTCCTGGATAAAGCAAAGTCGCCCGATCTCCAGTTCGTCAACGTGGGCAAGTCTCCCACGATTTCCAAGCAGATCGACGACGGGCGCCTCGACCACGTGCGCGTCCAGTCCGAGTTCTACTTCACGCCTTCTATTGCTGAATACCCCTTCCAGACCCAAACATTACCTATTACGCTGGAACTGCCGCCCGAACTAAGCGCGGGCGCGCCCTCGAAAATTCTTTGTTTGCTGGAGACGTACTCGGGCTTTGCGCGCACGCTCTCCTCCTTCGCGTCCGTCGACGAGAAGGACGCGACCTTGTCGGCCCGGGTGGTCGTGGACGAAGCCGCGCGGCGGCCGCCCTTCGCTAGAAACTGCGAGGCCCAGCTCTCCTACCCGTCCTCGGGCTGCCCGCCGACGCGCCAGACGTCTAGATTATCATTGGAGCTCAAGTTCGCACCCCCTTCCAGGCTGGGCGCGTTTGTGCTCCTGCCGCCGTCGTTCATCGCGTTGTTCGCTATCGTCTCCTATGCTCAGGAAAACCCAGGCCTCCGCCTCATCTACCACGTGACGCTGATGCTCGCGGCCGTCACGCAGCACGCGGCGATCCGCTCCGCTTTACCGCCGCGCGCGCCGACGACGGCCGCGGACGACTTCGCGTTCTGCGTCTACGCGGTCGTGGCCGTCGCGGTGCTCGCCGCCGTCGCGGAAATGCTCCGGCCACGCGTACACATGGACTGCCTGTGCCTCGCGCCGGCCTCGCTGCTGATCTTCGTCCACGCGCGGAGCCCCCTCGGCCTCGGGGCGCCGCTCGCCGTCGCGGCGACGCTAGTGGTCTTCGGGGCGTTGGCGCTCGCTTGCGCGCGGCGCATGTTTTTTGCGCGCGGAGGCGACCCCGGCGGCGCCTACGCGCGCGTAGACTCGGCGGCGGGCGGCGGGCACGCGCGACGGCCATCCGCGCTCCAGGAGAACCTCCTCGACGACGACGACTACAAGGAGGAGCAGGAGTCCCCGACGCAGACCATCCGCAAGCGGAACCTCGAGATGGTGAACCGCGGCGACGACGCCGGGGAATTTGTCTAGTGATTTTGTTTGCATCTGCCTTTCGCGGCTCCCGCCGGTCCGCCGAACATCTACTCGGGAGATCACTACATAGCAACAGGTTAGTCCCGGGGGCTCGCGGGCGTCGCCGAGAAGCTGCCCACGATCTTCAAATCCGCGACGAGCGAGGGGTACTCGACGAATAAGAAGCGTGTGCCTGGGCGCTGTCGCTTCACGGTGAGCGTGCCCTCGTCGAGGCCAACACTGCCGGTCCCTCGCTTCACGCGCGCCTGCAAGTACATCAAGTCGCCGTCCGTGTCGGCCAGCACGCCCTCCTTCATACTAATTGTAATCCGCGCGAACTCCCCCTTGGGCGCATCATTCCTCGGCGGCGGCGCGGCCGTACTCGCCAAGTCGAGCTGAGAGACCCGCGTCGCTACGCCATCGAGCAATTTTTCCGAGGGCGGGCCATCGTCTTCCGCGAGCCAGCCGAACGCCTTGCGAATGGACGGGCTGGCTTCGAGCAGCGCGAGCGGCCCGGCCTCCCGATACCGATTCGCGTCGTCTTTTAGGTAGTCCTCGTTCATCTCTCGTTCCATTGTCGCGACGAAGTCGAACGATTTTCCGTCGTCCAAGCGGCACGCGAACCGCCAGGTGCTGCCCGGGAGCTCGGTCACCGTCGATGGTGGCGGCGGCATTGTCGGGCGCGGCAGCGTCGCTTCGAGCGATGCCACTTCGGCGCGAAGCGCGTCGGCGGCTTGCTGCAGCGATGCCGCGTCCTCTGCGTAACGAATAATGCCTGTCCGCCGAGTGCTAAGCGGCTGCCAGCCATTTGTGCTGCAGAGTGTGGTGCAGAGCAGCAGGGTCACTGAGCACTGCATTGCTCAGAGGAGCCGTAGGCGTCACCGCTGACGCTCCTGCGCTGCTCAGCTTAGCTGTGCGGTACCCAGAGCGTGTTCTCTGGCTCGCAGTTCACGTCGACACGCGGTCATGCAGCTGCAGGCCAAAAGCTGGTCGATATCGAGTGTGCGGTGAAAACCCGCACTTTTATTCAGCGCGCGCCCAGACGCCCCGGGGCCTCGGCATATGCCTGCGGATGCTGCTGTGGGAGGCTTCCGTGCATGTCAGATTGTCCGTGCGCTTTTGATCTGCTGCAGCGGCAGCGCTGTGCGGTGCCCCAGATGAAGCGCCTGTCGACAGGCTGCCCCGACGGGAAGGGCTGCCAGTGCATCGGCGTACGCCCGCCATCGACCATGATCGACTTCGACATCCACGAGGACAGCGAACCGCAAAGGGTGCCGCGGCCGCGGCGGCGCCGCAGCTCGAAGAAGCGCGTGTCATTTGGCTACCGCCAGTTCCTCGACGCGAAGGAGAACCTGGTCAACGTGGAGCGGATCACGCCGCTGCCCAAGGCGACGCCGCCGGCGAAGCGCGTCCAGCGCGCGGTGCTCGCGCGCCTCGGCAGGGCGAAGGCCCGGTTGTTTAGTGCCGTCACGCCGGACGCGCGGCGGCGGCGGCGCCAGGAGAAGCGCGACGCCGCCGCGGCGTCGAAGGAGCGGCGGCGGAGCGAGCCCGTCGACGCGCGAACGAAGCCTCGGGCCTGCTGCGCGCCGCCGCCGCCCTCGCCGTCACCACCGCCGCCGCCGCGTGTTGACGTTCCATCGCCCGCCACGCCCGCGTCCGAGCCCGCCGAAGCGTCGCCGCCGCGTGTGGATGTTCAGCTGCCGTCACCGCCACCCGAGACGCCTCTGCCGTCGCGGGTGGAGAGGCCCGCGCCCGAGCCTGCTGAAGTCTCGCGCTTGGACGAGGCGACGCCCGCGCCCGAGCCGCCCGCCGACGTCTCGCGCGCGCACGAGGCCACGCCCGCCGAGAAGTCCGCGGCGCTGGCCGCGCACGAGCGCCTGCGCCGCGCGAAGGCCGGCCTCGAGGCGGTGGCGGGGCGGCCACGGCGGCGCGCGCCCGACGCCCCCCGCATCGACGCGGTCGCGGAGCTGCTCATGGCCTGCTCCTGCGCGCCCGACGCCGTCGGCGAGCCGGGTGACGCGTGCGAAGAATTTTTGGAACTCGAGGCGCCCGAGTCGCCGGGGCCCGTCGAGGCGCGACGCGTGTTTACGCCGTCGCCGCCGCGGTGTCGCCGCGGGGGCGACTCGGATCCACGGGGTAAGAAAATTTGAGTGCCGTCGCGCAGGCCCGATGGGCGATGGCCGCTAGTACGCGCCGCCCGTAGCGATGCCATCGTCTTTAGTCCTCACGTAACTCCTGTCTCCTCCTTGTGACCTCTACTTTAAGCAAAATTTTACCCAAACCCGGCCGCAAGCAACTTCCCGTTTTGTGTCTGACAACGCCCATAGCGCGGCGGCCAGCACACGAGAGCGCAAATCACTTCTCAGGCGTTCTCTCCTCATAGCTCTCACGACTGTGCCGCGACCACGCCGCCGCCCACGCGCGTGGCGCCACGCAGCAATCGTTTGCGAAACTTTACTGAGAATCGAAAAGTCGATACGTGCGCTGCGCGCGCGCCGGCGACGCACACGCCAACGCCACCTTACCGATAAACCACTGGCGCGGCAACGCCAACGATGCGCATCCTGTGGCTCGCGGCACTCGCGGCCGCGGCGCGGTCGCCTGGCACCGTTTTTTCGCTCACGGCCGCAGCCGCCTCGCATACGACCAGCGCAGCCGGCGGCGCGCTCGCCGCCGCAACACATGAAGCCAGCGCGGGCGTTTGCTGCATCATCAACGGCAACGCGCCGGACGCGCCCGACAACTACGCGGACGCCTGCCAGTGCAGTTCCCGTGCGCCCGGGTCAAGGTCACGGGCAACGGCAAGGTCGGGACCATCATCGTCGAGGGCGACAAGGCGGATATCGTCAACGAGGGCGAGGTCAACTACATCGAAGTCTACGGCGCCGGCGCGGAGATCGACAACACGGGCACCGGCGTTGGCGGTGTCGTCGGCATCGAGATTGATAACTATTCGGCGGCGGGAAGTGACATTACCGTCAGCACCCCGGGAGAAGCCAATATCTTCGCCTATGGTGGGGTCGACATCGAGTTCAATTGCTACGTCGACGTGGTGACGGTGACCGATGGCGACAACAAGCTTTGCGACGGGTCGCGCTGAAGGTCTGCAGAAAGGGACACGGCTTAGATTCGCGTGTCCCCCTCCCCTTTCCCCGTCCCTTCCCCCACTGCCAGTGGCATAAAAACAAATAA
>Ga0302122_10001025_pt1 | contig 17640 bp, 9 predicted proteins | sample CB21_SCM_MG_FD_203115 | JGI IMG/M metagenome (GOLD analysis project Ga0302122, IMG submission 203115) | Marine microbial communities from Western Arctic Ocean, Canada - CB21_SCM | ecosystem: Environmental > Aquatic > Marine > Oceanic | place: Canada: Western Arctic Ocean | collected 2017-09-28
ACAGAAACACTAGCTTAGGCCCGCGGGCGCGGGGGGCGCCGCCTCGGGCAGCTCCGTCTCGACCGAGAGGCTGTCGGCCGCGGTCCCTTCCGACCGCTCGTCGATGGGCGGCGGCGGTACCACAAGTGAAGGCGCGCTCGGGGTTGCTTGGCGCGGCGTCGGGTTCGGCGTGGGCTCGCGCGACGACCGCTTCAGCAGGGCCGCCTCCTTGTCCCGCTGGGCCTCAAATATATAATACTTCATCTCGAGCCGCTGCGCCATGAGCGTATAGCCCTGGCGGACGGCCGTCTTCATGGGCGTCTCGCCCCGGTTGTTGAGGGCGAGTTTTGGTTTACGTTTCGTCGGCGCCCAGGGCGCGCCGCCCTCGAGCAGCGCCAGGGCGGCCTTCTCGTGGCCCGCGCCCATGGCCACATGGAGGGATGTATCACCTCCCCTAAACGTCTTGGCCGCGGTATCAGCACCTGCGTCCAGCAGGTACCTTATGACGTCGACGTGCGCGCCGTCCGCCGCGCGATGTAATAACGTGACGCCGCTCCAGCGCGTGTGCTTCACGCTGGTGTGCTTCTCCGCCATGAGCCGCTGGAGGAGGTCCAGGTTGCCGCAGCGGACGGCGTAGAAGCCGTCACATGTCATCGCGCAACGAGGATACCGGGCACAGGGCTGCCCCGCGACAGTCCTAGGATGATTCGACTTCGACTTGGTCGCGACGATGGCGCGAGGTGGTCGTGCTGATGGCGCGGGTGGTCGATGGCGTCGAGCTCACGCAGCAAGCGCAGCGCCAGTATCGGCACAAAACCCGTTTTAACTGCACGGGTTTTTGACCCGTCAAAAAAATTAAGCCAACGTCTAAGCGAGCGCCTCGCCGCCTACGAGCGGGCGAGCAACTACCAGACACGCTTTAAAAAGGCGCGCGAGACAGGCCCACGTACCAGTCGCCGTTCGCCGGTGGGGAAAAAGAAAGTCAAACACAAATACTGGCCCGCCCTCGCCGGCGATGATGCGCCGCGTGCCGCCCCGCGGCGCGGGTCCGGCGGCCCAGCTCGACCAGCGCCTCAACGCGTACTACCGCGGCCTGAGCGACGGGCGCGTCCGCCGCCTCGGTGTGGTTGTGCTCGTGCTCGTGGCCGTGCTCGCGTCCAGCGTTCCGGACGCGATCCCGTCGATCCTCCACAACAAGAAGTTCGAGGCCACGTCCCAGGCTTATAGTAAGCTCCCGAAACGGGCCGCGGAGGGCTGGTACCTCAAGTACTTCGGGCTGGACCTGTTCGAGGAGATTGTAGGGAAGCAGGCCACGGACCGCGCGGCGCCTTCGGTGGATCACGCGCCGCCGGAGGCAGCGACGCAAACCGCTACGGAAGCCGTCCCGGCCGTCGAGGCGCTGGCAAAGGATGCCTTTGCGCCCGACATGAAGCCCAAGCGCCCGCGGTCGTTCCAACCAGGCCGCGCGCAACGGCACCAGCACAACCAGGCCCCGCGCGAGGCCGCGCGGGACCGGCCGGCCAAGGTCTTTGGGGACCGAGCCGGGGCCCCGGCGCCGGACCCCGTGGCGTCCGAAGCCTTACTCACGATGAAGCAGGAGCTGGAGCGGGCGGGCGCCGGGCTCGTCGTGCCGCGCGGCGCCGAGGAGGAGGGCTTCCAGCTCGCCGTGGAGAAGGCGTAGATTCATCCGACTTCCCCTACCATCTACAACCTAACTCATCACCCCTTACTTGAGTTTAAAACTCTTACATTAGCTATCCTCCTCCTCCTCCTCGATGTCCCCGAGGTCCTCCAGCCAGGCCTTCCCCGCGCGCACCGGCCGCTTGGCCTCGGGCGCACTGGACGCCCCCACCCGGGGCCGCTTCCCGGCCGCGAGGGGCCGCGTCAGCAACTGGCTCCGCCGCGACGTCACGGCGTCGTACTTGGGCGGCGCCGGCTTGGCCGCGTCCCGCGCCTCGGCGCCGACCGCGTCCCGCGCGCTCTCCTCGGCCGCCTGGATCGTGCAGGCCGCCACGACCGCGTCGAACTTCTGCACGAACTCCCGCTCGTCCCTAAAGTTCGCGAAGAGCTCCTGGGCCCGGCCCACCACGGAGTCGTGCAAGTTGAGGTTCGAGGCCGCGTGGGCGATCAGGTCGAAGGCCTTTTTCTTCATCTGGTCCTTGTAGCCCGTGCGCGTCTTCCGCTCGTCTGTGCCCAGATTGGACAGGCCCATCTCCATGGTGTCCGAGGCCTGGCGCAGGCGCGCTGCGCGCTGGCCGCCGGCGCCGCCCGTGGGCACGAGGCTCGTCTTCATGTTGTGCGCCGCCGAGTACAGCTTGTTCGGCGCCGGGCCGTGGTGCGATTTGTCCTCCTCGCCTGCGTGACCGGGCGTCGAACGCGACCATCCAGTTTGAAGCGAAGAAACGCGTCGCGGCGGCGCGGGGGAGGAAACGGACGCCGCGCCGGACCCTCGAATTTCCGGAACTGGTTCCCCTCGAACATCTTGTGCTCCTCCACGACGTTGCCGCAGCCCTGGTCCTTGATACCCAAACAGACGACGTCCCCGTCTTTTGCCACCGGTAAGAACTGGGTTTGATCTCTGTTCCCACAGATATCGCACGTGTACTTCGGTTCGAGTTGGGGGGCCACGGTGTACTGCCTCGTAGGTTGTGCCGCTACTAATAACCGTCGGAAATCCCCGATCTCGGCTTCGGACCGCGTCGGCGCCATGGCCGATAAGATAGCTAATTTCGTCGAGGGCGCCAAAAACTGCGCCTCCTTTTTGACGGGCTCCTCGTCGCCGACGGTCCCGTCGCCGCCGCGGATGGAGCCGGCCTCGGCCATGTCCGCACTGGTGTGGCGCTTATGAGCAGGCCTCGGGCCGCGCGGCGGTGCGCTGCGCGCTGCGAAAGAGGCTGTTCAGCCGGGTTAGAGGCCGTGGCGACGTTAGGCGTAACTGGTGCTGCTTGCAACTATTGAGAACAGATGTATATTGCCAAGCAACGCCGTGCAAGTTACGCAGCGGAGCAAGAGAGCCGCGTCGACGCGGCGCTCCAACCCGCACGAATATCTCGTGGACGGGTTTTCACACAGTTCGAACTTTTTTACCTGCTGAACTAAACGTGCAGCCTCTCACTCAGGAAAAGAGGCAACCAAACACAAGCAGCCTGCAACAACAACCAACCAGGCCGCGTTGGGAAGCATTGGCAGAGCCGCATCGTGCAGCTTCGATGGCCTGCTTCCAGCCCAAGCCCCTCTACCAGTCGGCCGAGCCGACCATCGCCTCCGCGGCTCTCGTCCAGGCCAACCGCTTCGCCCAACAGGGCAAGTACGAGCAGGCGCTGCGATTGCTGGTGGGCGAGGACGACTCGCCGACCTGTCTCATGGTGCGCATGGTCTGCCAATGGAAAGGGTCGCGCGAGTTGGAGAAAGCCCTCGGGACCTACCTTCAGCTAAAGGAGCTGGCCGCGGCGCCGCCGGCCCTTCTGGCCTCGGCCGCGCGCAACGCGGACAACATCCGCATAGAGAAGAAGATTCATGCCATCAAGGCGGCGCGAACGGCGGGGACGGACGCGAGCACGGCACGGGAGCACGCGTCCGCGGCGTATCGATTCGAAGCGATTGACCTCGACGAACCCTGTACCGCGGACGCGCGGTTCCACGCGCTGTATGGGGCGGGTTTGCATTGGCACGGCGCTGCGGATTGGAGCAGGGCGGCCCAGTGCATCGAGGCGGCGCTCGAGGCGAAACGGGACTTCGCGCCGGCCTGGCACCTGCTGGGGGAGAGTCGGCGGGCTCTTAATGATGTAGCCGGCGCCCTCGAGGCCTTCGAGGCCGCGCACGCCAGGGCCGAGGCGACGCCCGTCCGGGACGCGGCGGCGCGCGGACGAATCGAGGCCCTGGTGGAGGCGGGCCGCGACGCGGAGGCGCTGGCGGCGCTGGAGGCGCTGGACGCCGTCGACGGCGAAGTGTTGTATTACCGGGGCGTGGCCAAGTCCCGACTCGGCCGGCACGCCTCGGCCGTGGACGACCTGGACGCCTGCGCCTCGCAGAGGAGCACGATCCCACCCGCGGTCGTGGCGGACGCCGCGGCGGCGGCGCGGTGTTGCGCGGGCGTCGCCGCGTTGCGGGGCGGCGACGTCTCGCACGCGCGGCTCCACTTCTCCGTCGTGGCTTCCAAGAAGTACGCGGCCCACCCCGAGCACTTCAATGCCAGATTCAACGTGGCCCTCTGCGACGCCCAGAGCGGGAGCCTGGATAAGGCGTCGACCGGCCTCCAAGCATTAGTGAGTGACCGGCCCGACTTCGCGCGGGCGTGGTTGGCCCTGGGCGACGCTTACTTGGCGAGCGAGCGGTGGGCCGATGCATATGAAGCGTACGAGCGCGCGTCGCCGGCTGATGATCCGGACGCGCTGCACAACCTGGGCTACGCATCCTTCCGCGCGGGCCTCTTGTCGAAGAGCCGGGCTGCCTTCAAGAGCGTCATTCGCCTCCGGCCCGACTCCGAGCCCGCGCAGCTGGCCATGAAGCTCGTGGTGGCCGCGTTGGATGCCCGCGCGAAGCGATGTCGGGCGGCCCTGGACATGCACGCGGTCTACCTCGACCATGTGGACCCGGGCACGCCCTCCTCGTCGACGATCGATGCCACCGGTGACCTCGAACGGTTGCAGGCTGACGCCGTGGGACCGCTCAACGCGATCAAGCTCCAGGGTGCCGAGGAGGGCACCGTCGATCTTCCATACGACCCGCAAGAGTTACCTGCCATCGCCAAGGCGGAGGCGGCGTGTAGGGCCGCGATGAAAGCCGCGCGCGCTCTCGATAGGCTGCGCACAGCGGCACCGCGCGATGCGAAGCTAGATGCATCTGCGCTCGAAGCGAAGAGTGCGGCGGTGGACGCCATCTCAAGCGCTCGGAAGGCGGACGGCGACGACGCGGAAACGGCGGCCGCGGAGGCAGGTCGTATGGTCGCGCTCGCGGCCGACAAGGCGGCGGCGGCGGCGACCGCGGCAGGGACGGCGGCCGTGGCGCGGTCCCGGGGGCGTCGCACCGCCCACGCGGCGCTTTTAGAGGCCATCGGCGGCGCCGTCGCGGCTGTCGAGCAAGCGATCAACGCGGACCAAAAGGCCATCGAGAAAAGGGAGACGGTTCGCCAGGCGGCCGCGGCGCAGTTGGACGAGCGCGCAGCGCTCGCGCAGCGCCTGGTTCGCATCGAGGACTCGCTCAATAAACGCGCTGGGCGCGACAACGACGGACAGGCTTCTTCTGAATTGCAACAAGCGCGCAAGTGCGGCGCCGTCGCCGCGCAGGCGGCGTCGGCGGCGGACGACGGGCCCATCGACGGGGCGCTGGCCGCGGCGGACGCCTTCGAAGACGCGGCTACCGTTCACGCGACGCGGGTCGACCGGTTTTTTGAGGAGCCCGCGCGGAGCGAGGCGTGCGAGCGGTTACAAGCGCGGTTGAGGAAGGCGGATACGGAGACAGCCGCGACCCGGGACGCGGCGCGGCGCGACGGCTTCGGCGACGACGTGGATGAGCAGATCGAGAGCGCGGCGCGGGCGCTCAACGCCGCGGCGGCCGCGATCCGAGGAGCGCGCGAGGGCGACGACGTGTCCGACGCGCGGCGTTCTGTGGCGGACGCGGTCGTCGCGACCGCCGAGCTGCGGGACCAAGCCGCGGCGATGCGGCACGATCTTGGGCGGCGGCGGGCGGACGCGGCGAGACGCAAGGCCGCCGACGAGCTGGCCCAACTTGAACAGGACGAGAGCGCCGCGTCGGCGCGGGCCGCGGAGTTCTACGACGCTTTGAACAGAAAGTTGCTCGCAAAGACGGGCCGCTACGAGCCTCTGGTCTTCGCGTCGCAAACGCAGCTGCGCCACGCCGAGACCGAGGTTTTGTGCTATGCGCTTGCCGAGCTGGTGGTCGCCACCGACCAACTGCCACCCGGCGTCGACGCGTCGAGGCGGGAACGGCACCTATCGCCCGGCGCGTTCCGAGCGGCCTTCGGCGTGGGGGCGACCGCGTTCGACGCGTGGCCAAAGTGGCGGCAGGCGCTCGCGAAGCGGCAGGTTGGGTTGTACTAAGTTTTCTTCTTGTGCTAGTCTTACGTCAACGTGTCTACTTAGCAGGGGCAGCTCGCTTTGTAGATTGAAAAACCCGTGCAAAAGCGAGCGAGCCTCACACGCGCGGTTAACCGGTTCACACACATACCTAGGGCGCACGTCGATCAAGTATGATCCTCACGAAATGCGCCTCTTGCGCCGCCCCACTGGCCCACGACGCGCCGAGATGTGTGCGGTGCAAAACCAGATATTGCAACGCCACCTGCCAACACGACCACTGGCGCCGCGGGCACAAGCAAATCTGCAAGAAAATTCACCGCGGCGGCAACGCGGAACAATATCACGCAGACAAGAAATACAAGGAGGCCGTCGTGGTCGCGGTCGAGAAATGCGCGGACGACACCTCTTCCAACGCCGAGGCCTCGTACGTGACGCCGCTCGCGACCAAAATAAAGGGGTCGTGGAAGAGGCGCTGCGTCAAGGGACAGGTGAGCGGGTCCTCGCTATCGTCGCTCACCATCGTCTCCGTGGACTCGGCGCGGTCCCGCGGAGGGTCCATTATATCTCTAAACAGTTTCGACGGCTTTTGGGACGCCTCTCGCTCGCCGTTCGCGCTGTTTTTGGACCAGCGGCACGGGTGACCGACACTCCGGGCCTACGCACTGTGAGGGGTCCTCACAGGCGAGCCGAGGCCGTCAAAATTGGGCTGAAGCGAGACTTGCAAAGGCGATCAAAAGAGGGTGCAAGCCCTAGTCTATTATCGCTCCAGGCCTCCGCGTGGCCGCCCGCGAGCCCTGACAAGGCTGCTGGGAAGCGGAAGCGTCTCGGCAGAGTGCGGGTTTTCAAGCGTGCGGGTTTCACCACTGCAGCGCCAGATTAGCGCCAGAGCTGCCCGCAGAGCGTGCACGCCGTCGCAGCGCAGCGTTGGTGCAACGCAAGGCAGCCCTGTGCACATCACGATGGGTGCCGGCGGCTCCTTCGAGTACGTGGCAAAAGTGGTCGAGGACGACAGTGACCTGGAGGAGGACGAAAGAGACACGCTCGCGAGGTATGTGCGCGAGCATAAGATCACGGGCAAACGCGCGAAGCGACGCTTCGTCACCAATGACACTAGCGCCTTGGAAGCGATCGCCGGGCGTCGCGCGGCGGGCGTCTGTTTACAACGGCTGCGGCAGAAGCAGGTGCAGGTGGGCCACAAGGCCGAGGAGTTCTTCGCGAACGTCAAGGACTTTATCGTCGCGAAGCACGAGATCGATGAGGTGGCGGAGCGCGTGCTCCCGCGGTCCTACATGGATGCGTACCCGTCGTTCAAGCCCGACGTGCTCCGGCACCGGCCGGACATGTCCCTCGACGAGGTGTACGCCTCCGCGTTACAAACGCGGCCGGCGTTCGAGAGCGCGGCGTACCAAATCGTGTGCGCCGCGGGTCTGGATCCGGACGAGGCGGTCACGTATAACGGCGAGGCGCTCATGCTGGCCCACGATGTCCCCCTGAAGCGCCTGTGCGTCGCGCCGCCCAAGGGCCACGCCCGGGCGGCGGAGAAAATAAGTAACGACTACGCGGGCGACGCGTCCCGCCTGGTCGACGTCAACCGGTGTTCGGTCGTGGTGGATGAAGAAAAACACCTGGTGGCGGTCGTCCAGAAGCTCATGGAGGGGTCGCTTTGTGAAGTCGTGCGCTTGAAGAACAGGTTCGCCGAGCCGCTCTTCAACGGGTATCGGGACGCCCTCTACAGTGTTCGGGTCAAAGCCACGCACGGGGATGTCAGCCACGTGTGCGAGTTGCAACTGCATTTGGCGGCGGTGATCGCCCACAAGGAAAATACGCACCACTACTACGAGTACTTCCGGAGCTACTTCGCCGGGTCGATGAGCGAGGTCGATTCGAGGATGCGGGACTTGATGGACATCGGGATCTCCCACGACAAGTCTTTGGAAGGTTTGGTGAACGACCTAGCGGCGGCCTCGACGGACGTGCCTCGCTTGACGGGCCTCGCGCGGTTCCTGGGCTACGGGGGCATGGACGAGTCCGCGGCGCCGCGTCTTTTCTTTTCGCGGCGATGGCATCGGGCGTGCTTCTCCCCCACCAGCACGCCATCGCCGCGACGTCTGATTCACGCAGGTACGAGCTCGCCGCGCGCCTCTACGACCGCTGTCTAGACGTCCACCTCACGGCCCTGCAGACCGCCCGCTTACTGTGGAAGGACCCCACGGCCACGGCCGGGCGGAAGCTCAGGGGCGTCGCGGACTCTAATGCGTTAAAGGACGACGCCGCGCCGGTCGAGGCGCTCTGCCGGGCGCAGCTGGAGGCGGCGGACAACATGCAGTGGCACGGAAGCGAAGCGGAGGAGGAAAAGCCGACGTGCTGCGCCCCCGAGGTCGTGGAGGCCTGGGAGGCCCAAAAAGAGGCCTGGCGCAAGGCCGGGGCGCTCTTCCGGGAAACGCGGGACCGGGCGGCCTCGAAGCTCGGGGCCGACCACCCCGTCTGCCTCAAGGCCACCGCGGGCCTCGCGGGCTGGATCCTGGAGGATAGGCACGGGGCGTGGGACGAGGCCTTTGCGCTCTGTAACGCCGTGCTGCCCGAATTAACGAAGGTCAAGGGCGCGCAGCACCCGGATACCCTAGACGCGCGCGCGCAACTCGCGCAGATCTACTGGTCCGCGCCGAATAGCTTCGATGCCCCTGCTCACGGGTTCGCGTCCGGCGTGCACGCGGCCGCGGCTCTGTTCGAGGAGAACATTTTAATCTACGCGGATATGGCGGAGCCAGATCACGAGCACCGGTTGATGAATATGACCCAGCTTGCTAGGGTCTACAATGAGGAATTATTGGCGCGGCACGAGGACGGGCTCAAACTGCTAGAGGAGGCGCTGGACCGCTACCGGCGGACGCTGGGCGAGGCCAACGACAACACGCTGGAGTGCTCCGCGCTGGTCGAGACGCAGGAGGAGGGCCTGGCGCGCGTCGCGGCCGGCGAGCCCTTCGCCGACCCCGACGACGACCGGTACGAGTACCTCCATCATGATGACGATGATGACGACGAGGAGGACGACGACGATGACTGAGTGTAGTAATATTCATACTCTAAGCCAATTTCCAGGCCGCATAGTAAAAAACCGTGTCAGGCACGCCGCCGCAGACGCAGGCTGTAAGCTATATACTCATTACGCCCACCGCACACTAGCCCTCCTCGTCCGAAAAGGACTCCTGGTCGCCGCCCGGGTCGATGATATCGTCCAACGACACGAACTTGCCCGTGATCTTCATCTGGTCCATGGCCTCCCGAATATGCGCCTTGCGCATGAAGGACTCCCAGGCATTTCTTTTTCTCGTTTCCACGAGTTGGTTCCGCGTCGCCTTGATCTGCAGCGTCCGCAAGTCGTCCTTCTGCGTCTTCTGCATAAGTTGGAGGCGGTGGAACTCGTGCATTCGCTTGATGCGCTCGCAGTTTTCTAACCGCGCCACCTCGTCGAGCTCGCTCTCCAGTTTCGCTTTCGCGACTTTCGTGAGCCGTTCCGCCCGTACGGTCCCGTAGAACTTCTCCTTGTGCAAGCGTTCGTCGATGTACTTCTGGCGCCGTTCGGCTCTTATGGAAGCGGCGTAGTTGACCCGCTCCTGCACCTCCTCCTGCGCTTTGAGGCCCCGCTCAATGTCTTTCACGATTTTAAGTTTCTCCTCCTCCTGGGCCTCCTTCTTCCGGATCTCGACCTCCACTTGTTTCGCATCGAAGTCTTCGCGCTTCCTTCGTTGCTTGGCTTTGTTGGCCTCGAGGGCCGCGGCGATGCGCTTCTCGGCCCGTTCGCGCGCGACGCGGATTTCCTCCTTCTTCTTCACCCGCTTCGCCTCCAGGATTTCCTGGATGCGCTTCTCCTTTTCAATGGCTTTCAGACGACTCACCTCGCCTTTTCGTTCAATCTCCTTGAAGATGGCCTGGGACTTCCTCAACTTGACCTGGACCTTTTCGGCGCGTGCCGCGTCCCGAATCGCCGCCTCTTCCTTGATCCTTGCTTCCGTCTCCATGCGCACCGCCTCGAGTTTCGCAGCGACAGCTCTCGCTTTCCGCCCGATCTCCTTCTGGATGTGTTCTTCGTCGGCTATTTTCTGCGCGTTCCGGTCTTGGATTTCCTTCTTTTTGGCCTCGACCTTCTGCCTTCTTTTTTCCTTCATGTCCGCGTGGCGCTCGGCCTTCTCCGCCTCCAGTTCCTGGATATGTTTTAAATGAGCCTGCATGTTCGTTTCTACTCTTTCCTTGTCAATGATTCGCTCGATTTCCTGCTGCTGTTTTCTTTTGATAGCTTCGACGCGCTTTCTCTCCAATTCAATGGTCGCGGCCTTCTGCTGGGCCGCCTCCGCCAACGCGCGCTTCTCGCCCGTACTTAGTCCCCCGGCCCCCTCATGCCCGGCCTGGGACTTCCTTACGAGTTCATCCCGCCGGCTCTTCACGAGAGCTAATTTATCCTGGCGCCGCTTCTCGAAGAAGTCGTAGCGCCGACTCGTGAACTCTTGACTTTCGGTGCCCCGGGCAAAGCTCCTCTCGTCCCGCGGCTCCAGTTCCGCGAGCGTGATCCCGCGGTGCAGGCACGCCTCCAAGATCCGCGGGCTCTCCGGGTCCAATCCCTCAAGGTTCGCGCGGCCCTTGCCGCGGCCCTTGCCCATCGTTTAGTGGTGTAGTGGGGCGCTGTGCGGTGAGCGCGGGAGGCGGCCGAGCAAATTGCGCGCTCTGCTGCGTCGACCGGTGGAGGCGGTGCCGCTGGCGCGCGCCGGGCAGCCTCGCGTCCACGACTTGTGTCCGAGAGCAAATTCACAGCCTCGCGCTGCGGCAAAAAGCTAGGCTGTAATCCTAGTTACACCCCCCCCCCCGTTTAGCTGCCCGCCCACCCCTCTACCCCTCAAAGCACCGCTCCGGGCCCGCCCCGGCGCCTCCAGCGAGCGGTCGCGGATCGAGCTCGGGTTGTGCACAGCAGCGGCGCTGAGCAATTGTCAAAAGGGCGCCCTGTGCGCCTCGGTATCGCTGGGGCTGCCTCGCGCACCGCTCGCGCACGACCCGTGCGCCGCGACGCGAAGGCCCGAGCGGCTTGGCCCAGCCACAGAGGGGACGGGACCATGCCCCGCAAAAGGAGGATGACGGGCCCCGGAGCCCGCGCCGACGACGCCTCGGACGTGTCCTCCCTGCACGCCCAGATCAGCGCGTTGAAAGTCATGCGCCGGCGCATGAGGACCTTCCAGAGCGGCCGGAAGCGGCGAAGGCAGGAGGCGGCCGCGGACGACGTGAGTCTCCTCACGGCCGAGTCGGTGCGCGAGACCTGGGAGAGCCTGTATAGATCGTCTAGACTGGAAGACAGAGCGCCGCCGCGCCTGCTCGACGTCTGCTACGACGCCGCGCCGGCCGCCGCGCCGGCCGGGCCGCGGGCGGCGCCGTCGCTCCAGCGCTTGCAACTGGCCGCGGACCACGAGCTCGGCGCGCCGCTTCGACGCTTGGGTCTGGGGGCGTGGCGGCGCGACGCGCGGCAGCTACGGCGCGTCGTCGCGTCTTGTGATAGGTTGGAACGGCTGGACCTGGCGCCCTGCGTGCGGCGGTACGGCTCGTTTGCCACGGCGTGGCCGGGGCCGTTGCATGACGGAGCGTCCCGAGATGCGAACGGCTCGGACGACGAGGCGTTAGCGGTCTTGGTGCGCGCGGCGACGCAGGCGCGCGTCGACGGCTTAGACCCGCTCCGCCTGAGAGTTTTGGGGCTCCGGCGCTGCGTCAACGCCTCGTCGCGGGGCGTCGCCGCCGTCGTGTCACAGATGCTGTCCACGCTGGAGACCGTTGATGTGAGCCATTGTAGACTCGACCGGGGCTTCGCGCAATGTTTCCGCAACCCCATCACGCCCGCCATCCTCACGGACATCATTCTGGACGGGACCGTGCAAAACGACGCGGCCTGCTTCGATTTGGCCGAGGGCTGCCCCCTCCTCGAGCGCCTGAGCTTAAACGGTTGCGGCGAGGTCACGGATCAAGGCGTCCACGTCCTCCTTAGTTCTCTACCGCGCCTCAGCGATGTACGACTCGCGGCCACGGGAATACGGGGCGGGTGTTTCATCGACGAGAGCGCACCCTGTCAAGGGGACGTGGCCGTTGTTATAAGACGACCCTCGGTAACGGCGCTGGACGTCGGTTATTGTCCACTCCATGAGCATAGCGTGCGATGGATCGCGGCGGCCTTCCCCGCACTCAAAAAATTGCGGGTGGCCCACGCTCGCAAATTAGATGACGAGGGCTTCCGGGCGTTGGGTGCCAAGCACGCCTTGCAAGCGCTCGAAGCGTTGGACGTGGCCGGGTGCGCCATGCTTGGGCTCGACAGTAGTATACTAGCCATGGTGCTACGGCGCCACGCGCACACGTTGCGGCACGTGGATTTAAGGGATACGAAAATAGGTATAGAGGGTCTGCGGGCGTGCTTTGAACTACAATTGGAGTCGCTGCGGATCGATGCGTTGGATGTCAGTGATGTGTTGTTCGGTGGTCCTATAAAAGCCGCCGTGGCCCTGAACCGCGCGACGCGCGGTTTAGCACGGTCCAGCTTCGAATGTTCAGAAGACGCCGGCCCGATGGTCTCGATGATTAGTGCCGCCGAGGAGGAGCGGAAGCTGAGTCGAAGGACGTACCGGGCCTCCTTCCGCGTGTCCCTGGACGAACCGATGCGCTCCAAAAAGCTCGCTTTGGATGTGTTCACGGTGGCGCGGTGTTTACGTTTCGACGCCGCGTGCTTGAGTTGGCTGGCGCCCAAACTTGGAAACTTGACGGTCTTTGACGGCACGGAGGCCGAGGCCTGCCACACGGACGCCGCAGTTTGGAGTTTGGCGGCGCACTGTCCCCGGTTACGAGTCCTGCTGCTGGGTCGGGCGGCACCACGGTCGGACGGGCTCGTGCTCGCGAACGCGTCGGGCGCGTGCCTGACGGACGCCTCAATCCACGCCATTGGGGAGCACCTCTCTTTGTTGGAGCGCCTGGACGTGTCGCACCATACGTTTGTGACCGGTCTAGGCTGGTCGGCGTGGCCGGGCAACCATCCTTACTTAAGGCAGCTGAGTTTACGAGGCTGCTCCGCCGTCAAGGTGAAAGGACTCGTTTGTGCGGTAAAAGCGGCGCCGTCTCTAGTCGATGTGGACCTAGAGGGCTGCGCTTTGCTAAGCGGTGCGGATGTTAGAGAAGTGTTGGCACACCAACGCTACGCCGTGGAACGTTTGAATAGATCCGGCATCCAGCCGTCCGAAGACGCGGCGGCCGTCGAAGCGCGGGACGCGTACTACGCGCGGTTTCACCTGGAGCATCGAGCGCAGATCTGGATCTGCTGCGGCTGGCGCCTCAAGGCACTTAATATGAGAGTGAAGCGGCGGGCGGCCGGTGCGGTGATTAAGCGCAACGTTTTGATCTATGATGAAAAGCGCCGCGACCGCTTCCGCCTCCGCTTCAAACACTTGGTGACGTACCGTCGTCTACTCATAAGGTGGAGTTCTACTCGAATCCAGCGGTACGTCCGGCGGCGGAAGCAGCGCATTTTACATCATGCCGCCTCGAGCATCCAGCGCTACTACCGGAGCACCAAGGCCCAGTGGCTCCAGACCTTTTTGCTCTTAGTGAACGCGTCTCAGAAGCTAGTGGCCAAGGTGTACCGGGGTTTTAAATCAAGAAAGGAGCTACCGTTGTCGGTGCTACGGATGATCAAATTGCACGAAAAAGAGCTCGAGGCACAAAGAGGAATGACTCAAAAACAAATTGGAAGAGAAGACGACCACTTCACGCACATCGTGTCTCAAATACGAGGCCACGTCTCCACGCTACGGGGGGAGTTGCGGCAGCAGCTGGTGGACCACGCGGACGAAAGTAGGGCGGAGCGCAACGCGCGACTCATGGCGTCATGTGGAAACCGCTTCGACGACCCGGACGCCATCTCCCTGCCCTTGTCGCACAAGCGGCGGGTGCCGGTGTACGGGACCTCGCGTCCACATGCTTTTGACTTGAGCGCCGCGTCACGAGGCGACCCCCACGTCTTCGGCGAAAGTTTATATCCCGAGCCCCCGCCCAAGAAGTTCGGGGAGGTCATCTCCGACTTCGACCCCAAGGCCGCGGGCTACGAGGCCCAGTCCCTGGCCGTGGAGCGGGTGGCCCAGGCGGCGATGGGCGGGGGATCGGCGGTGCACGTCGGGGGCGCCGGCAGCGTGGACATGACCGGTTCGGCGGGGGATGAGGTCGAGAAGTTGAGGTTGCCCTGGGCCGCTGGAACGTTGGATGGCCCGGACTCGCTCTTGCCGACGTTGCGAGCGGCTCGATTAGCGCAGAAGAAGCAAACGCTCGTCCTAGACAAGGCCAAGAACAACACGGAAGCCAAGCAGATGGAGGGGAAGAAGCGGTTAGCCCAGGCCCTGGAGGAAGCCGAAGAAGAGGAACGGTTACAAGCGGAGGCCTTGGCCGAAGCCGACGAGGACGAGGCCGACGCCGCGACCTCGATGTGCGCCATGGTCCGGGGCACGTGGGCCCGCGTTTTAGCCGATACATTAAGGTTGACCTACGACTACGACGTGGCGCAGCGGGAGGAGGGGCGCATCTTCGCCCAGGCGGCCATCATCCAGAAGCGCTACCGCGCCAATTCTGTGAGGCACCACTGCAACAAGCATGATATTGGCATCGCGCACTGCTGCGGCGCTCGAGAGATTCAGGAGGAGGACTTCAGCATGGTGGAATTCGGGGGCGAGGTGGCTCTGGTGAATCGGCGGGGGAGGGGTCGGTTCGCCCTCAACTCGGACGGGTTCCGGGAGGTGCAGGAGAAGGTGAGGCAGAGGGTGGACCACGACTTCGCGAATCGACGGATCTTTGAACGAGCTCGCATTATCGAGGCCCAGGGGACGAAGCGCGACGGGGTGGCCGAGAAGGACGAGGAGGCCCTGGACAAGGCGCTCGCACGCCTGGAGCGCTTGGACGAGGACCTGGAGTACCTCAAGGACGTGGAAGCGGCCAACGACGCCGTGGGGAAGGCCTTGCAGAAGATGATCGTCGCTCACGTCCAGGAGGCCATCGACGAGAAACGAGACGATAAAGATCCGCCGGCCGCGTGGGACCTGGCCACCAAGGGCATCAAGTGCCGGAAGGTCCACTTAGCGTACGCCATTGATACGTTGGACAAGGGTGTCTGGTGGGGCGAGGAGGCCCTCCGGTGCCATTACAGAAGACATCGGGCGTCCCAACTCTTCTCCAAGCAATGCAACAAGAAGCAGGAATGGTTAGGTATCGAGGCGGGGTACTGCCGCCAACTACAAGCAGTGATAGAGGATCGCTTGAGCAAGGCGCCTCGCACGGTGGCGCAGCGCTACTACGTCGAGTGGCTCCAGAACCAACTCAAGCGCCTGAAGGAGCAGTACGTGGCCTTGGACTCCGAACAGGAGCACGTGCTAAGAAAAGAAGCCCAGCAACTCGACGAACTGCTCGAAGCGGCGACCGCCTCGGATGCCATCTTAGACGAGCTCGTGACCGGCCTCCTCGCGGACTACAAGTACGACGCGGAGAAGTGCGGGTTGGAACTCAAACGCCTCACGGAGGACCCGACGGGGCCCGAGAGTCTCCGCCAACTGGAGCAAATCACGCGTTTGAAACAAAAGCAGGAGGCGCTCCACAAAGGACCGTTCGCTTCGAACCAAGTGGCCTTAGAAACGCTGCAAGCCACCGAAGATGCGCGCCTGGAGGGTCTCGTGGCGTACCAGGGGGACGAGTCCGGCCTGGCCCGGGATCGCCTGAAGCACATCGTCGCCCGACTGAAGACGCCGAAGAAGGTGCCGGGCCATTTGGACGTCGCCAAGTGGATGGACGTCTTTCGTAGCCAGCCCTGGCTCGTCCAGCAAGACGTGGAAGAGGCGAAGCGCAGGGAAGTGTACGACGGGAAGCTCGAGCAGCTGGCCTTTAAAGCTTCCGTCGTTGAAAATAAAAGGGAAGATTTAGCGAGGGACAGCGCGCGCCTCGAACGGATGGAGAAGAAGATGGAGGAGCACGAAGGTGTGAGAGACGCGGCGGAAGAAGACGTTGACGTGAGCGAGGACATGCGAGCGGACGCGCGGAACTACATCGCCACGAACAAAGGGTTATTAGACGATAAGCGGGCCGATTTTCATCGGAGGAAGGAATCCCTGGAGGTCATCGAGGAGCAGTTAAAAGCGTTTCAAGACGTGCTCGAAGAGGAGGATCGGGAAGCGCGGGAGCGACTGGAGAACGCGCGCTTAGCCAAGGCGGAGTTCGAGGAGCGCGAGGGCGCCGAGGAAGATGCAAGAGCGGCCGAATTACAGACGCAGAAGAAGGCGTTAGTGAAGGAGCTCGGGGAAACGGATTTCAGTATAGTGCAAGCTGAGGACGACGGCGGGGATGACGCGGTCCTGGAGCCGCTGGAAGCCACGAAAGGCGACCTCGAAGACCGAATCGTGAAGATCGAGAGTGAACTCACGGCCATGCGCGAACGCGCGGACAAAAGGGCGGCCCTCAAGGAATTTAACAAGGGCGAGCTGGCGCGCGAAAAGGCCGCGAAGGCGAAGAAGGCCCTGCAAGAGAAGTTGCGAGCGGACAAGAAGGCGGAGATCATCGATCGCATGCGCCGGAAGCAGGCCCTGGAGGAGGAAAAGCGGGAAAAGGAGGAACTCGAGGCCCAGAAGCGGCGGGAGATCGAGGCCGAGCGCCAGGCGGCGTCCGGTCTGGCGAAGATGGGGTTGATCGATCCCTCCCTACGGAAGAAGGACAATCACGTCAAGGCCGTCGCCAAGAAAGCGCAGCGACTCTACAATTCGGTCGTGCACGGCATCGAGGACAAAAAGGCCGAGCAGCAGGAGACGGCGAACATGACCCAGTCCATCATGCGGCGGCAGAAGATGAAGATGGGCGCCTGCACGGCGCTGCGGAAGGTCGCGTTCACCGTCGGGAAGGAGGAGACCGAGGTTTTTACGAAACAGCAGGAGGCCCTGGCCGAGGCGTCCATGCCCCACCTGCTGCGCGTGAAGAAGACCATCGGGTTGCACGAGATGGTCGTCATCTGGTTCGAGCACTCGAGCGACCAGGGCGAGTTTCTGACCGAACTGCAACTCGCGCATTCGTCGGAGGAGCACCAGTACTACAAGGACCTGGAAGCGAAGCACTACAAGCCATATACGCACGAAAATTTGGTCCCCACGGCGGCCGCGCAACCGGGCCTCGTGATGTGGGGCCGGAAACGGACCGACGCCGTCATGGTCGTCTCCGACATTTCCGTGACGTACAACCTGAACGACGAACGGGAGCTGGCCGCGGACGGGTTCGAGAAGCTCCCGGAGAACTTGCTGGACCTGGGCTTCGGGGACATGTTCATCTGGATCAAGAAGACCAATCGGAACTTGGAGGCCAGTGTGGAGAACGAAGAAACGATCTTGAACGAACTCAAGGCCGCCCGGAAGGAGCTGAAGAAGAGGGAGGACGACGCCGCTCTCATTGATAAGATCAAATCGTTAAAATTAAGATTGGAAAAGGTCAAGCAAGAAAGCGACTTCCGGGACGAATATAGAGACGACCCGTTAAAATTTGCGATCGAGTTCGGGGCTATTGGGCAGGCGGAGATCGAGAGCTGGATGATGTA
>Ga0302122_10001027_pt1 | contig 17627 bp, 9 predicted proteins | sample CB21_SCM_MG_FD_203115 | JGI IMG/M metagenome (GOLD analysis project Ga0302122, IMG submission 203115) | Marine microbial communities from Western Arctic Ocean, Canada - CB21_SCM | ecosystem: Environmental > Aquatic > Marine > Oceanic | place: Canada: Western Arctic Ocean | collected 2017-09-28
TCGCTAGGAAAGCAAAGGCCGCCATCACGGCACTAAACGACAACCCCCAGCCGAACGAGCCGTTGTACTCCCTGCTGTTCATGCCTAATCCCACGAAGACCACGGCGGCGATGTTCCCGATGGTCCGCACTAGGTACACGGACGTCTGGGTTTGGCCCCGCCTCGACTCTTCCTCCTTCTTCGCGAGTTGCACCGTGAGCCCATCAGCCGCCACGTCGCTCACGCAATACCCAAAGGACGCGACCATCATAGCCAGGGCGAAGGGCCCGCCCGCTTGTGGTGCCTGTGGATTGCACGGGATCGCGGCCACCTTGACCCCGTTCACTCTGTGATGAGCGGTCGTGATATATCTACCAGTATCATCGTCCAGGCACCAATAAGGTTGTGGTAGAGGCATCATCGCCAGGAACCACAGCGCTACTGCGCAGAACGCCCACCCTAGAGCGATGTACGGTCGCCTTCTTTCACCGTTGATGGGGTACACGTCGTTCACCGCCCCGAACACGAACTTGAAGGACCACGGGAGCGCGACTACGGTCGTGGCCGCGGCGTAGGCGTAGGCGTCGACGTTCAAATAGCCCAAAAAGAAGCCGTACATCGTCTGCGGTAGGCCGCCGTAGACGACGCCCACGGTGAAGTACTGGGCGTACAGCCCGAACCTCCCGTCCGGCCTCTTCGGGCGGGGCTGGGTGACCTCCATCCTTTTTCTAAACGACGCGGGCGACTCTCTTCTTTGTTTATGCCGGTCGTCGAAGCTCGAGGCGCGGTCCGATGCAATCAACGGCAGCATCTCGCGCTCATGGGAGCCCCAGTGCTTCACCGCATTGACTATAGAGCCGGGGCTCCACTTCGCGGGCGGCACCGCGCGCCGCGCGCCGGCGCCGAGCGACGCGGGCGACCGTCCTGCGGCCCGCGACATGCTTGTCGTTCAGCACCTGCTGCAGTGAGTGGTTCGGTGCGCGGCGCGCTGGAGCACAGCTGCAATTTGTTGCCGCACTGCAGTTGTGCTGCAGCGATGCGCGTGCTTTCGAGCCGTTTGCACTCGCACACACCGCGTCGTCGCAGCGATTGGCAAACTAGCGTGCTTGACCTTGCTCTTGCACAGCTGTGCAGCTTCACTTTGACTTATGTTTCAGTTGAAAAACCCGTGCGTCAAACCCGTTTTGCTCCTTTCGGAATCCCTCCCCCGATCCTCACGCTTCACCCTCGCTGCGAAGATTCTCCCGAGAAGATGAGTGCGGTGCATTTCCCCGTCCTGCCCAAAAGCTAGGTGCATTTGCAGACCTGGAGCATTTACACAGTGCAGCTAGCGTCCTGCAATACAGTAGACGTCGCATACGTCGTAACGGTGTCTGTGAGCAACGCTGCACCGCCGGTGCAAGCAAGTTGCCAGCAGTAGCTGCACATCATTGCAGCTCTGCTAGCTTGCTCCACGCGTCGCGGCATCGATAAAGATGCGCGTCGCCACCCTAGTCCTGCTATGGACCGCAACCGCCGAAGTCGTCATCAACAAGGAGAAGAAGTGCACCAAATTCAAGTGCTACGGCCGCAAGGACATGGCGCCGCGCAGTCCGTACTTCGCGCCGCGGGGCGATAACGCCTGCCCCGAGGGCGCGTCGCCGCACCTGGCCACGTGCTGCGCTAAGCGCGACGCCTGCGCGGGCATCTGCGGCATCACGGAAGACGCCTGCCAAAAGGCCTTCAACGCCTGCTACGCCCACGTGTGCGAGGCCGTGGACGACTTCGACGAGAACGCGCGGTGCCTCAAGGACGGGAAGATCGGGTCCGACTGGCCGTGGCGCGGCGGGTGCACCTTCCACGCGGCCCAGCAGAAGCTGTCGTGCCGCTGCGAGGCGCGCAAGGACGCGGCGGCCCGGCGGAAGCAGGTCCTCGAGCACGTGTACAAGCGGTACGGCGGGGACGCGTCCAAGGTCGACGAGCTGCTGATTAGAGCGGACACGCCCAAGCTCTTCGCGCAGTTGATCCTGCGCCTGGCCGGCAAGTTTCCGACGTTGCTTTCCGATACGCGGCCGCCGGCCGAGCCGAAGCCGAAGAAGAAGGCGCCGCCGTCGGAACCGGCGCCGCCGGAGGAGGCGCCGCCGGCCGAGGCCGAGGTCGAGGTCGATGACGTCGCCGCCGCGGAGGAGGACGAGGACGACGTCATCGACCTCGACGCCGGGGAGCTGTAGTAAGTGTGGAAGAGTGCATAGCCCCGGACGTACGTGGGGGTCGCTGCCGACTAGTCGCTGCAAGATTGCATGGCGTGCGGGTGTTGGCTCGTAGCGCCCGGCTCACAAGGAGCTCATATCATCACAAAAGGAAGGGCTTAAAACGTCGAACATTTGCTGGCGAGAAGCGACCCATCATCATCCATTGCAGGCAGCTGGCGAACTCGATAGCGTGAAGGCTGCCCCCAGCAGCACAGACGCAGAGCAGCCATAGCAGGCTCGTCCGCGGGAGCGGAGCGCGACGATGAACGAGAGCGGCGCCTCGATGTTCAGCACGGGCCGGGTGCCGCTGGACTACACGGCGACGCCGGGCGCCGGGCGCCCGGCGTACGACGCCGCAGCCGACTACCTGGCCCAGACCTCCGTCCCCGGGGACTACCACTGCGCGCGCCCGCGTCCCGTTCGATCCGCGGCGACGGCGTGCGGGTCGTCGTCGAGCGTCCTGCCGCCCCGCTCGAGCGCCCCCCCGCGCACGCCGCCGCGACGCCACCCGCCGCAGGCCCCAACGAGCGGGCGAACCCCTTCGCGCCGCCCCACACGAAGGAGTGGGCGACCCTCGGGCCCTACGACCGACAGATCAAAGCGGCCAAGAAAGTTGAAGAGGCCATGGCCAAGAAGCAGGGCTTGAAATCCGGCAAGCCCAAGCTCTTCGCGCGGTCCACGGACTTGAGCCGGGACCGGCGCGCGCAGCGGCGGGCCGCGGGCAAGCGGTCGTCCAAGGTCGGGCTCCGCGAGCCCGAGCTCCGGTCCGTGCTCTCGGGCGGCGGGAACGACGAGCTCTTCGAGGCGACGCTGTCCAAATATAGCGTGGTGGACCACGACGCGGGCAACGACGCCATGGACCAGTGGTGGAGCGAGTCCCTCGTGTCGCGCGGCTCCCAAATGTCGCGCGGCTCGGTGCGGTCCCAGGCCACGGCGCGGACGTCGGCGACGGCGCCGTCGCGGCCGTGGTGAGTAAGTTGTTTAGCGCATGTGCACCGGCCATGGCTGCGAGTACACCCATCTCCGCCGGGACGCGAGGCGCCGCGACTCGAGCGACCTGAGGGACTCGAGCTCCTAGGATGACTCGCGTGGTCCGTGGGAGTAGTAGTGGGACGACGAGAGATGGTATGTTTGCATCAAAAGTCGCCGAGGAACAAAGTCGCCGATCTGGGAACAAGCAGGAGCATTCGCACAGGTTTCGTCAGCACCAGGCCCTTCATCTCAAACACATCGCAAACTAACCAACACGCTCGTCACCTCGACGGCGTCCTCAAACACCTTCCGCGACGTCGCTACGCCCAACCTGGCCTCACGAGCCATCAAAAGCGCGCTGCGTGCCGCAAAAAACCGGCCGACTCTGAGCCTTGGTCCTCGCAGGCACAACACAACAACAACAACAACACCCCTGTTCATAAACTACTTTCTACGTATTATCACCAGCTTGCCCAACGGGTCCACCCCGACATCAAATCACTACTATAGAACAACTTACTGTACAAACCATCACGCCCCAACGCCAACGCCCCCAACCACGATCCCCGCGAAGACCACGACCAGAGCTAAGATTTCCGCCACGGACAGCCAGTAGAGCTCCCCGAACCGCACCCAGAACGAGAAAGCGTAGAACACGAACGCAATCGCCACGAAGCTTCCGTACGTTAAAGTGCAGAAGGCGTCCCTTAGCGGCTTCGACGGGATAATCTTCGGCACCGTCGCGAGAACAAGCGCCTGGTACGCGACGAGCATGAATAAGAACGCGAGCGTGAACAGCGCGTGCTCGCCGCGCATTTTGGACCTGTGTGAGGAGACGTTGCGTCGATGGCGTTGAGGCGGGCGTGGGCACGCCATCGATGGCGTGGAGGCCGAAGAACTCAGGCACGGAAGTCTTGCATAGGAGTAGCTGCCACGGTCACGATGCCGTGCACCGTGAAGCACGCGATAATGACGCGGGCGAGCCGCGCCGGTGCCGGCCGGGCCAGTTCCAACAGAGGGAGCAGGTCGAGCGTCAACGCGAGCCCGATCGTGGCCAGCTCTGTGGACGGCGGCCGGTCCCACGCGGCGGACAGCCTGTAGTCGTCGTCAGTAAAGCCGGGCAAATGACCATAGTAGTGACTCACGGCGTAGGTCAGCGCGATCACCGCGATGGCGCCGCAAACGCACGCGATGCTCAGCCAGCGCGTCCACGAACTTGGCGGCCCGGGCGAGACGCCGGCGACGACCTCGCACGCGTACCAGATGAAAGCGACCAATGCCAGCGCGTTCAGCCGGTAGGCGAAGACGACGATCGACGAGAGCGGCGGGCTCTCCGAGGCGTACTTGTACGTGCGCTCGAAGGACGCGCGGAAGGCGTCGGTTTCTTGAGCGCCCATTATGTTACGCTATTTACGTCGATAGCGTTATTCGTCGTTCGTGTTACTGGCTGTGACTCAGCAAAGCAAATGAGCCTGATCTCTGTCCAGGCGCCCAGACGTGCTTTTTCCTGAGCTGTGGGATCAGTTCGCCGTCCAAGCAAGCTTATACTCAGCGCTGCTGCAAGTTCGTTGCTCACAGGCAGAATGCAGAATCTGAGCTGTATTTGGTAAAACCCGTTTAATAATAAAGGCGGCGCTCTTTTTGTCACTTTAGGTTCACACAGTCAACTGAGACACCGCTTTAGCGCAGAAAAGGCGCAGAGCACAGCTTTTCATAAGCATCGATCACAGAGAAGCGTTGGCATCAATTCGTACGCCAGCGCGCGAGCATCACATCGGAGAGAGGCATGCAGCCAAAGTGCCGCCGCAGCGCCAGATGACGGCCAACGTGCCAAAGTTTAAACTCCTCCTCGTCGGCGAAGGAGATTTCACCCTCGCTTTAAGTCTTGCGACCCAGCTCACCCATGTCTCGATCACCGCGACCGGCGTCGACGCCGAGGACGACCTCGTAAACAAGTACCGCGACGCGCCGGCCACGCTGAGACGCCTGCGCACTGCCGGCGCCACCGCGCGCCACGGTGTGGACGCCTGCGATCTAACTGGTTCCTACGACGAGGTCCACTTCGGGCACCCGCACCTCGGCGTAGAGAACGCCGTGGCCCACCACCGCCTCCTGGCGCACTACTTCCACAGCGCCAGCACCGTGGCACCCGTCGTGCGCGTGACCCTCGCGAGCGACCAATCAGAACGCTGGCGCTGCGACGCGGCCGCGGCGCGCGCGGGTTTGGAGCTAAAAAGTACAACGCCGTTCCACGACGACGTCTTTCCCGGCTACACGCGCCGGCGGTCCCTGAACGGCGGCAGCTTCCGCGCGCGCACCGCGGAGGCGTCGTATACGTTGACTTATGCGAAGGGCGCCGCCGCGGTCGCGCCGGTCGCGTGGGCACGGCTCCCGCGGCGCGCGGAACAACTCTTCTGCCCGACGTGCGCCAGGCCCTGCCGCGACGCGCGCGGCCTCACGATGCATCTTCAGACCGCGACCTGCGCCTACGCGCCGCCGGCACGTCCGCCGTTGCCGCCGCCGCCGCCGCCGGACGACCCCGTAGGCTGCGCCATCTGCGGCGCGTCGCTCCCGTGCGACGCCGCGCGGAACTCGAGGGGCCTTCGTGTCGATGGCGTCAGGCTGTCAACACACTGCGCGAGACCCGAAACCCACGCAGGCACCCGCCCCTCGCGCCGGTCGCGCCGGCGGGCCTCGCGTGCTCGCATTGCGCGCGGACGTTCAAGGACGACCGCGCGCTGCGCCAGCACGCGGCGAACTGTCGACCCCGCGCGCGCCGGCGCGTTCGCATCCAGTACGTGCACGGTCTGGAGGCCGGGCCCAATTCCTTCAAGGCGCGGTGCCTGGCAAAGTGGGCCGACGTGACGGCGCCGGACATGGCCACTTCGCTCTGGAACCCCTTTCGCGAAAACGCTTTTCTGAGGCGATTCCTCACGCACATCTCCTGGGGCGCCGCGGCGAAGGACGTGCTGGACCGTTGTGTCGCGATACAACGCGAGGCACTGGCCGAGCCGGACGTCCTGGTCGCGTCGTCGTGGGGCGCCGCCGTTGCCCTTCAACTGCTGGTCGATCGGGCCTGGACGGGGCCGACCGTATTGCTCTGTCCCGGCCACCGGAGGATCCTCGGCGCGCCGGACGCCGACGCGCTCGTCGCGGCGTTCCGGGCGTTGCCGAAGAAGACGCTCCGGCGCGTTGTTTTGGTCCACGGCGACGCCGACGCGACCGTGCCTATCCGAGATTCGCGCGAGCTCGCGAAAGACAGAGCGCGTTTAATCGAGGTCCCGGGCGGCTCGCACGGCCTCGGCGCCGCGGCGGCGGACGGCCTCCTGGCTTATGTCGCCCTCGAGGCGCTCGCGAAGAAACACGGGGGCGATCAGCTCGAGGGGCTCTTTCTGCTCGATGGCGTGCTAGTTAGTTAATTTATGTTGTGGTTACGATGGGTTCTCGAGCGCGCGGATAGCGGCTTCAGCTCTCCGCGCACCGCTCCCGCCGGCTTCTGTCCGCCGCAATGCCTTAGACTCGTCCAGAAAGGCGAAATGGGGGATCGGCCCGACGTCATACTTCCCGACCAATTCCCTCGATTCGGGCTTGAGACAGTCGACCATCACCCAGTCGACGCCCGGGTGCGCCGTGGAGACCTCCGCCAGATTTGATGCGGCGTGCCGACAATGCCGGCAATCCTGAGAGTAGAATTCGAGGACCACGGGGTGGTTCGTTCGCATCGCGTCAGCGTACAAAGCCGAGTGTGCCGCCTGGTTCGCTAGACCTTCCGGGCCGGACTGCAGGGCTAATACGCCGGAGAGGCCTAAAGCTGCGATTGGATACGCCAGCTGCGAGAGCAGGCCCGCGCCAGCGATTCCCGTGACTGCCGTTGTCGCCGCTGCGCCCGCGGCCGTGCACGCACCGGTGGCGCAGACGGTTCCGGCCGCCGTGACGACACTCGCGGTCACGCCCGCGGCCGCCGCGGTGGCGGTTGTGGCGATATTGCTGGATGGTGTATTGCTGGTAGTCGCGAGCACATCGTCGCCGACCGCATCGACCGGTTCCGCACTAATGCCGTGTCGCTGACACGGACTTCTTGCGGCCGGACAGAAGCTGTGGCATGTTTCAAGGAGCAATGCACATAGGAGAACGCGCAGCATTGCTGGTAAACTGGTCCAATTGCCTGAGCGCTGTGCAGACGCTCAAATCAACGCGAAACTTCTTGCAGACGAAAAATAACAGTGCAGATGAGCTCCAAGCGACCACAAATCTGACCAGAAGCAGCGTACTTCCTCTAAGTGGCCTGGATCGAGTTCTCAGACTAGTAAGCGCACGGGTTTTATGCGCACGGGTTTCGCGGCCCTTGGAGTGCTGGGCTGGGCTAAATGAATGGGCCGTCGTATAGTGCAGCTCGCACCGTTCTTGCATCTTACACGTGATAAAATATGCTCTTCCTGCTGTCAGGCGCTTGAACGGGCTGGTGGCAGCCGCCGTCTGGCAGAAATGCGCACAGCAGCCTGTGTGCTCTGAATACTGTTGGCATCACCATTCGCATAGATGCCGTTACGCTATATATTCCTTGCGGTTCTGGCACGCGCGACCGATGACTGCGCCTCACCGTCGCTTACGATGGAAGACGCGGAGCGCTATCGTAAAGACGGCTATGTCATCGTTCGGGGCCTATTCGCCGCGGACGAGGTCGACATCCTACGGACAGCGATCGAAACGGACCCGCTGGTCGTTAAGAAAGAAATGCCCATGGTCGGAAACGGTACTGTCTCAAAACTCACGCTGTGGAACTATGCCGGCAACGACACGTTCGGATATTTCGCTCGTGGAAACGATGGGTGAACGCGGCACGGCGTTTGATCGGCACAGAAATCTATCACTTCCACACGAAGGTCATGCTCAAAGAACCTTTTGTGGGCGGCACGTGGGAGTGGCACCAAGACTTCGGATACTGGTATCAGGTCGGCTGCCTCGAGCCGGACAAGATGCTTTCCGCGATACTAGCGGTTGACAATCACACGCAAGCTAATGGTTGCATGCAGCTCCTAAGCGGTTCACACCGCCTTGGCCGTTTAGCGCACGGCGTGACCGGCGAACAGGCCGGCGCCGAACATGTTCGCGTGCAAGCAGCCAAAACTCGCTCCCCACTCGTTTACGCTACTATGTCACCAGGCGACGTCCTGTTCACGCACTCTAATCTACTCCACAGCTCCGCTCCGAACGAATCGCCTAACTGGAGGCGATCATTAATCGTAGCTTACAATGCGATCGACAATCCGCCACGCGCGGGCACGATCTGCCCCCTGCCCGCGGAGGCGCCGCTCAAGCCTCTCTTCGACGATGATGAGATCACTACTCGCGGCGTCGTGCGTCTCGACCCGGGACGGGAGTTCCTGGACCACGCGCGAAACGCAGCGCAATTCAGTGAAGGGGGTAGTTAAGAAAATGTGAATACAAATACAATCAATTACTACAACAGGCGCCCAGGCATAGACCCAGGAGAAGCATCACCATCGAGATCCTCGCCGCCGCGCCGCCACAGCGCGTCCGAGCACTGCTCCCGCAGGCAGTTGCGCCGCTCAGGTGGCGCGGTTGCCGCGCGAGCCGCGCTTTCGAGCCACGCGGGTAACGCCGCGTCGCCGTCCGACGCGTCATCGTCGAACGCGTCGCCGTTATCGCCGCCGCCGTCGACGAGCGTGCCCACGGCCCGCAACGCGGCTCTTAATCTTGCAGCCTTGCGTGGTGACCCGCACTCGGCGCGGCAGGCGTCGACCGGCGATGGCGCCTCCCGCGCGAGCGGGTCGTGGCCAATATGACCAACTTCAAAGCGCACCGACGTCGCGCCGTCCTGGGCGCACCGCACGTCGCGCCACTTTGCGACCCAGGGGGCGCTCCGGTCCTCGGTGAGCACGACCAGCCCCGGCGTCGCCAGCGCCAGCAAGCCGCCGTCCGCCAGCGAGCAATGCCACACGTACGGCTCGCCGTCCGCCGCGCAATCCCCTCGGTCGTCGTCCGCGTCCGCGCCGCCCAAAGACAGCCCGCCGCCATCATCATCGTCGCGCGTCGGCCGATCCACAATAATCGCGCGCGCAAGTGGAGAAGTAAAGGCGTCGAAGCGCCGCGGGAACGCCCCCCGACACAGCGCCTGCGCCGCCGCCCCGCGCGCCGAGAATGGCACCACGAGCCGCCTTGGTCCCGCACCGTCCGGCAGCGCCGGCAAGGCCCGCCTTCTAGCCGTGCGTTCCGGCGCGTCGTTTTGGATCGAGGACCGTCGGCGCACATCCACAGAGCCGCGCCGGCGCACATCCACCGCGCCGACGCGGCAGTCGTGCGACAGGCCCGCGGCTACGGACGCAAGCGCGTCGGCGGCGCCGACCACCGGCTTCACGATCGCCCCCACCAACGCGCCGCAGAGGTCCCGCGCGTCCGTCGCCCGCGGCACGTCCAGCAGTAATGATTCTAGCCCCCCGGCGGCACCCCGCGCGACGTCCCGCGCGGCCGCCCGCAACCCCCCCGCGAGTCCATTGTCGTCCGCGCGCCGGCGCCGGCGGCGCCGTCGTCGTGCCCTTTCACAGAAGTAGGCCGCGTCGCCCGACAACAGCGCGTGCGCGCCGGCCAGCCGGTCGCCTAGCGCCGTGACGCCCGAGGAAATAGCGGTCGTCGGGGCCGCAATCGTACGGGTCACGCCCCCGATCACGTCGCCGCCGCCCAGGTCGTGCAGCAGCGTCTGCGGCACGTCTAGTACGACGCCGAACAGCTGCCGCACGACTTCGCGGCGCGCGTGGGCCACCAACGCGCTCCGCAACTCTCGCGCCGGTAATAAAGCCTGCCTCAAAGTAAAGGGCGACGCCTTGAAGGAAGCGTCGGACATGGCCGCCAGAGGCGCCACGAGATCCACGTGCTCCAAGTTATCGTCGTTGCCGTGCGTGGCGGCTAAGGCCAGCGTGCATCTTAATTCCATCGGGTCCAGCTCGACGGCGTCCACAAACAGCTTCGGTTCGCTCGCGAAGGCCGCGAACAAGGACGCGGCGTCGCCCGCGACGCCTCGTTTGCCGGCCGTGCTCGTCGCGCGCGGCGGTCGCGTCGCGCCGATCGCCGTTTCACTCAAAGCGCGGGCCCACGCTGTTATCGAGGTGTCGTCGGCGCGTCCCAGCGCCGGCGCCACGATCGCCTCGTACGCTTCGAAGAGCGCCCCTAGCGTCGCCCTATCTAAAGCAATGGCGAGCGGCGCCACGTGCAGCCCCGCGTACCGCCAGACCTCCGCCGACCCGTCGCGCTGCCTCGCCAGTGACACGTGGAGCACATCATTAGAATTCGCGTCATCCCGCTCCAGCACCACTCTTAACCTCGCATTCCTAGCGTGGCTCTCGACCCTCAAGTCGCCCACGGCCAGGTCCACGGCGGCGCCGGCCTTGCCGGAGGCGTCGAGCGCGGACTTGCACGTCACGTCGACCCGCGTCACGCGCGCGAAGAGCGCCTCACGGCGCGCCTTGCCATCCGCGTCATCTAACACAATAGATAATGCGCACCGCGGCGCGCGGAACGCGAAGGCGCCGCTCAGCGCCGCGGCGTCCGGGCCAATAGTATACACCTCCTCGGTCTTGGCGCACAACCTCAAAACGCGGCCGCCCGCCCGCTGGTCCACGCGCGCGTCGACGCCCCATGGGCCATCCAAGACCTGGAAGCCGTCCGACGCGTCGATGAGAGGCAGGGGCAGCCGCTTTTCCGCGGCCGCGTCGAGCCTCAAGGATCGGCTCGCCCGCTGCAATTTCGCGAAAGTGTTTTGTACCGCGGCCGCCGCGTCCTCTTGAGATCGCGAGGCGAAGGCTACGACGCACACGCGTTTACCCCTTCGCTCCGGCTCGGCCCAGCCGAAGGCGTCGGACGACCGCGGCGCGACCAGCCAGACGGGCGCGTCCGTGACGTCGCGCTGCCAGCACGCGACGAGGACGTCCGTCTCGTTCGCTACACTAAGTAAAGGCGCGTCCCCGTCGTCCCTCCCGACGCAACACAACGTCGCGAAGTCGTCGCCGTCCGCTAAGCGGGGCCGCGCCTCCACCCTCAAAACATTTGCCGAAGCTAAGGACGCGACCCGCGTATTAGGTGAAAGCGCCATGGCCTGGCTGCCGTGGCGATCCAGCCTTAAGTCGCCCGTCGCCCCGTCGCCGCATTTGAGGGACGTGCGATGCGACCCGTGGTAGGCCTCCACCCCGTTCGGCGCGATCGTGAGGCCGTCCAGGAACAACTTGCCGTCCAGCGCGTTCGCGACGACGACGCGCGGCACGACCGTCGCCACCCGCGACCCCGTCGGGCCCGCCACGACACACAGGCTGAGCTTGGCGCCGCCCACGTCCAGGGGCACGGGCCCCCCGAGGGAAGCGGCGTCGGCGAGGCGCGCAACCGTGCTGCACCCGTCCCGGGACGCCACGAGGGACTGGTGCGCATTCAGGACGTGGACCGACTTTGTCGTCGCCGGCGCCTCATCCTCGCAGTCGTAGAACTCGTCCTCCTCGCGCGACCGCGCCGACGCGTAGCCGTCGTCGTCAAGAAGCGGCGTACAGGATGCGACGTGGCGGTGCCGACGCTCGTCGCGGGCCGTGGCGAAGACGGCGTACATGTAGCGGCCGCGCGCCGCCCCGAGCTGCACGGTCTCGCCCGCGTTCAACTGCCGCTCGTACAAACCGAAGGTCGCGAGGGCGGCGTCCGACCGCGCGTAGAGCACGCAGTCGCGCTCCCCGCCGCGCTTCGCGAAGGCTAGCGCGTCGAACCACGCGGGCGGCGCGTCGCAGGCGACCAGCACTGTGCAGGGGCGGCGCGCGACGAGGGTGAGCGCAAAGTCCGAAAAGGCGACGTCCGCGCCGCGCGTCATTATTTGGCGCGTGGCCGCGTGCCGGAGGAACGCGCCGTCCCCGTCCGGGACCCAGGCCAGGCCCTCGTGCCGCACCGAACACCGCCGCCGCTGCGACAGGGGCGGCGTGGGACATGTTTCAAAAGCCGCGAAACGCCGCCGTCCCGGCACTTCCACATTCGCGGAAGCGGCGACGAGGGGGTCGTCCAAACCATTCGACTGGACCGGCGCTTCAACCCTCGACGCCGCGAACGCGAGGCCGGCGAGGGACGAGCGGTCGATCACGACGCACGGCGCCCGCAACGTGGCTTCCAATGCGACCGCCGGGGCGCTGCCGCCCGCTAACAAGGGTCCCAAGGCCAAATCGCGGTCGGGCGTCGCCACGTCCAAGACATAGCCGCACGTCGGCGCCGCTTCTAAGGCCTTGCGCCTCTTCGGCGGGCGCCGGCCCAGCGCCTTGGACGCCGCCACGGCCCGCCGCCAGCTGCGCGCGTTGATCTTGGCGCAGGTCCAGCTGGCCTGGCCCGCGCATTTTGTGGCGAGCCAGCAGTAGTCGCGCACGTCGACCGACGCGACGGCCAAAGCCTGACCCGGGGCCAACAGAGCTTCCTGGGCGCACCTTCGTTCCTTCCCGTTGGGGGCTAGTATTTTGATGGCGACGGCGACGGGCAAATGGTTCCGGAGGACCAACGGCGCCCGCAACTCCAAGCGCTTGCCCGTGGCGCGGAACTGGGCCGCGTCGTCCGCGACGACGCGGCAGAGCACCCAGCGCCGCCTCAACACCGACGCGCGCGCGAGCCGCCAGGGAGCCTCGGCCGTGGCGGCGCGCGCGTCCAACACCGCCGCGCGCGGCCCCGCGCCCACCGTGAGTCGAGGCAACAAGGTCGCGGCGTCGCCGTCGTCGTCGTCGTCCACGAAATACAACGCGTCGGCCAGCGGCCACGCGAGGGGCGTGTCGTTCGATTGGTCCGGCTGGCCCTTGGCAATGAGCGAGTCCCGCCCCCCGGCGCTCACCACGACGTCGCAGCCGCACCGGTTGGACGCCATTAGCGACGATCTGACAGTGAGCTCGAGCGAGCCCCGGCCGTCAAAGGCGCCGGACCACGTGAGGGGCGGCCCGGGTCTATTTCGCGACGCGTCGAGGTGCGCCGCGCGCATGCGCCGCTTCATGCTGTCCGGGTAGGGCGACTTGGACCGCCGCACGCCCGCGGTCGTCGAGGCCAGGATGCGCGCCGCCGTCCGGCACGGCAGGGGCCGCTCCACCGTCCAGGTCGTCTCGCCGTCCTTTAACGTGAGCACGACGTGTGCCGCGTGCGGGGGTATGATACCGTCCGTCGTGCGTGGGACCTTGATCTTCTCGAGGAAGGTGCCGTCCGCGTCGAAGGCGTCCACGAACACGTCGACGCCCGTCGCATTTTTCAAACGCGTCATGTGCCGGTCGTCGTGCACGGGGCGCGGCGCGGCGTCCGCCGCCCCGCGCACTTCGTCGAAAAAACTCCGTAGGGCGAGCGCCGCGTCTTTTGTTAACGTCGCTTCGACCGTGGCGCTTTCGTCGAACGCCAAACAGCATCTAGACGGCTTGCCCGCGCGCGCGCACGTCGCCGCCGTGCCCGCGAGGCCCGGCTCGATGAACGGCTCCCATCGGGCTGTGCGCACGCGATACGAATCGATGCGCACGTGGTCCACACGCACGACGCGCTCCAACTGACTCACTTGATCATCATCGGTCGTATAGACCGCGTCGCCCCGACACCGGATGAGCGGCCGCCGGTCCTTTTGTGTAGTGAGCACGACGTCGTACCGCCGCAAGTCGTACTCGAGGCGCGCCACGAATCTTAAATCGTCGGCCGTAAAGGAGTTGATCCGCTCCACGGTCTCCTGCTTCAGCTTGCGCGCGCTCCGCGACACGGCCCGCTGCAGCAGCTGGTCCCGGCGCTTCTTCACGGCCGACGCCACGTCGACCGAGCCCGCGAGCTTAGACAGGGCCCGCTCCGCGGAGGCGACCCGGACCAAGGACGGCACCACGTCGGACTCCGGCGCGTCGTAGGCCACCCACCGGCACTTTGCTTGAAACCCCTTGAGCAGGGCCAGCAAACACCGAAAGCCGAACAGAGCCTCACTCACGGCGCACCGCACGACGGGCGCCTCCACCACCAGGCGCTTCAGGCCGTCCGGCGTTGGTTTTTTTCCTTCCGCGGCGTCCCCGAAGAGCTCTCTAAGTTGTTGTGCACAAACGTCGCCGAGGGACCCGCCCGGTCGCACTAGCGCGGGCCAGCGCGACAGGTACTCGAAGGCGCCATTTTGAGTCCCTCGTACTATGGTCTTGGCCGAGTCCCGCGGCGGCGACGCATTTTCTGCCAAGGGCGCGTCGCGCTCCTCCACCAGAGAGATGGTCGCGTCGCGGAACCGGTACGTCTGCGCCCGGAACCCGGCGTCGACCGCTCGGGACCGCTGGCGGAAGCGCACGCCTAGATCGCGCACCGTCACGAGCAAGCACCGGTCGCTCTCCTCCGGGCCCAACAGGACCACGCGGCATAGAGGCACGTCCAGGGCCACGTCCACTTGACTGGTGCGCGGTGCCTCATCGCTTGATGAAGGCAATAAAGACCCGGCACAATCCAACGGGGGCGGCCCGCCTAGGTACTGGCCCACGACGTGCAACACCCGCGCCAATCGAGGTCCGTCCACAACAATGTGGCACGCGCTCTCACAGCCGGCCTTCAAACCTATGCGTCGGCCCGGTTCGGCGAACCGCGAGACGCCCAGCGCCAAATAGGCCCCTTCTAACGTAGCCACGACCGGCGCTAACGTTGACGACTTATTCAAAAACGCGGAGCACTTGGTCCGGTCGACACGGAAGTCGTAGTCCAGCGGCGGCCGTTCGCTCAGGTAGAAGCCGCGGCTCTTCAGGTCCGCTCCAAGCAACGTCTCTGCCACAGGATCGTCGTAGGGCTCGTCCAACCGGGCCGCGCAAAAGGCCGCGAACGCATCGCCAAAGCTCCCGTCGATCGTCGGGTCCGGTCGCGCGGTATCTAGTGCGCCCTGGGCGTGGGCCCAGCCCAACAACGCGCCGCCCCGATCCACGTCCCAGTCGTAGGGGAGTTCCACGCAGCAGTCGCTCGTGGCGAACTCGCACCGCAACGCGGTCGTGAGGGGCCGCGCGGCGCCGCCCCCGAACGCGCCCTTGAGGCGCCCGATCAGCGGGTAGTGCAGCACGAGGTCCAGGTGCCTGCAATAAAACGCGCAGTCCAGGCCCTCCGGACTCTTATTCAGCGCGACCTTGACCACGCCCGTTGAGGCCGCGAGCCACGCTTCTCCGATAGCGTGGTCCTCGTCTACGGCCGGGTCGCGCCGCTTGCGCACGAGGTGGCGCCACCGCCTCTGCGCCGGCGTCGCGGGCGCCGCGGCGCCGACATAGACGTCGTCTAGCGCCGCGCCGGCCTCGTAGTCGATGATGCCGTTTTCGTCGAGCTCGCAGGATGCGCGTAACTCGAGGAAGCCCGCGACGTCGCACAGGAGCTGGTCCGCCCTATCGCGCACCTGCAGTTTAAGCGCGCCCCGCAGGGACCCGCTAACGCATATGCAGGCCGCGCTCTCCACGAGGCGCGCCGCGCCGTCGTCGTGCAGGTCCTCGCTAGTGACCGAGCCCGCGTCGCCCACGAAATCCAAAGACTGCGCCGAGAGCGAGCGCTTGACTTCACGGGGCGCGGCGACCGCGGCCGCGAACAAGCGCTTGGCCGACGCGTTCGCGCGCCAGGCGTGCGCCGTTTCGCAATCCACGTCGAGGCGCAGGCCCGTCGCCTGCCGCGTCAGCGCGACCACGCCCCGCAGCGCCGCCGGCGCCAGGACCACGTTCGCCGGCACTAGTAAAGCGGCCGCCGCGTCCGCAACCAGCGCCGCGGACAGCGCGTAGGCGTCCCCGGCGTCCCAGTCGGCCGCGTCCTCCTCGGTGTACGCGTAGAGGCCGGTGAGGTCCACGACCTTGCGCCAGGTCTCGCCGTCCGGCGTCGAGGCGGCGATCCGGGCGCGCCCGAAGCCGGCGCCGCACGCCGCGCCGTCCTTGAGCACGCAGCGCGCGGCCGCACACCTCACGTCCAGGTCGACGGCCTCGGCGACGCGCAGCGCCAGGCGCCGCCAGAGCGCCCGTGCCGGCTTCGTCGGGTCCGGGTCCCGCGGCGCGGCGTCGACCTCTAGACAGGCGGAGAGACCCGTCACCACAATGCGGATGCGCGCGCCGCGCCGCCACGTGATCGGGAGGCTAATGGCCACGCGCGCCGCGCGGGCGTTGGTCACGCGGCACCGAAGCCCGAACTTCCCCAACAGCTTCGTCAGCCGCGCGCCGTCCAGGGCGCAGTCCACCAGTTCCAGCTCGCCCGTGAAGAGACTCAACTGCACGTCGTCCATGACCACGAGGCCCCTCAACCAGCGCCGGCAGACGGCCCTTAGCAGCCGCGCGAGGCCCAGGACTCGCATGTCTATGCCGCGCTATTCGACCTCATTTTTGATACGCATCGATGCTGCGTTTACGTGATGCAACCTGCTGAAAAGGAGCGGAGCAAGCAGCAGTGTGATGTCCCAAAGCATCCGCAGTTGGCAAAACCCGTTTTTAATGCATTTCAGAATTTTCTGAGGCCGCGCCGCCCAGGCAGTGCTGCGCCGGCCGCCGACGCGTCGACCCGCCCGCAACCAGGCCAAAGAACGCGACGTTCCCTCTAGCACTCGCCACCTTGCAACGAGCTTGCGAGAGGCAGCCCCCAGATCGCCCACGCGGCCGCGGGACGACCATGTCCGTCCACGCCAACCTGTCGAAGCACATCACGAAGACGGCCCAGCGCCTCGAGGAGGAGGTCGAGAGCCGGCCCTGGCTGGGCTGGCCGGGCATCTTGGCCTGGCGCTGGGTGGGGCGGGCCAACAAGCTGGACATCAACTTCTTCGGCCACAAGCTGGCGGCCTCGGCGAACGCCATCTACTGGTGCGTCCGGCAGCGTCTTCTTCTTCGAACATTCGGACGCGGTCGGCACGGACTCAAAATCGAAACCCAGACCACGCACGCCCTCGTCTCCCGGAGACGGATCGCCGCGATGGCGGCTCGTCACGCCTTGTCCCGCAGGTTCATGAACATCCTGTGGTACGAGATCTTCGGCGTTGGCTTCGGCTTGGTGATGATGTGGTACTACGCTAAAAAAAGACACTGGCCCTCGGGGTCTTCCGCGTCGAAGATCGTGGACGCGGGCTGGCCCGAGATCCCGGCGATTGGTACTGCTACTTCCATCATGGGCTCGGCGCTGAGTTTTTTGCTCGTTTTCCGGTTGTCGTGGTCCTTCGGCCGGTGGTGGGAAGCCAGAGGTCTGATCGGCACGGCCATGACGAAGATGCGCAATTTGGCGTCGATGATCACGGCGAATTCGGACGCTCCTTCGATGGACCAGGCCATGGCTCTCCTCGAACTTCGTTTAGTTTGTAAACTGCACGTGGCGACGATGATCGACATCTTGGTGCAGGAGGCGGCGCAGAGCGCCGACCAGAAGCGGTTGCGCTCCTCGAAGAGTGTGCGGAAATTGTTACAGGAACTGGACAAGGACGAGTTACGAGCATTGGGGCAGGAA
>Ga0302122_10001029_pt1 | contig 17624 bp, 15 predicted proteins | sample CB21_SCM_MG_FD_203115 | JGI IMG/M metagenome (GOLD analysis project Ga0302122, IMG submission 203115) | Marine microbial communities from Western Arctic Ocean, Canada - CB21_SCM | ecosystem: Environmental > Aquatic > Marine > Oceanic | place: Canada: Western Arctic Ocean | collected 2017-09-28
CTAGGGGGTGGCCGGAACACTCGATCTTCCAGTTCGCCACTAAAGAATGGGCCCGTTACGAGGTGCCCTAGCGTAGTAAGCTATTTATGCTAGCCGACCTCGATCGGCTGGTCGACGCGCTTCCCTTCATTGTCGTCGAAGACGAAGACCGGGTCGTCCGACGTGCCGCGGGCCGGTGATCGCGGCTCGGGGCCTTGGTGGAACAAAACATGTGATACCCATGCGCCGAAGGACCGAGCTCCGGCCATAAAAAGTTTGACGTTTCCCCAGAGGAACACCGCGAGCATATACAACAAGATGCCGAACGCCCGGAGGCCGTCCGCGCCACCGAGCGTGACCGCGAGCAATGCCGCACATACGAGCACCCAAGTTAACGCCAGGGCGAGGCCGAAGACGAAAAACGCCGCAGTGCCAACGCCGAGGAACATTGCAATCGCTATTGCCACCATCGCCGGCGGGTTCTCGCCGTTCTGCAGCGCGAGGATTCCAGCTTGCACTTCTCGCTTCACAAATATAGCCAGGTGTCCGTCTCTCACCGCGTCGGTGATGACCAGCCGCGGGCGGCGGCCTCGGAGCCCGCCGGGCCGCGCCCTCGGCAGTGGATCCGCGTCGGCCATTATGTTCTTCCTCTGCGCTTAGATAACCACTCAATTAAAGGGCTGGGTGGTCGGAACTGGGAACAGTGCTTCACGAGATCTCAGCCGAATGGTGTGCCGGCCGTTTGTACGGGTAAGTCTCCGCTCCTCGTAGGAAAATTCTTGAGGGGGGTCGAAGCCGACAAAGCCGAGAATATTGGCAACCAGCTCGGGGGGGATGTTGATGTTGTTCGGCGTGATGGTCTGGAGTAGAGCTTTGAGCTCTTTCCGCCAACTTTGGAGCTTTCGCAGTACGGCCGCGACCTCTTCGTTGGTCGCGGCGTTTGATCGAGGGCGGTCTATTGTCTCGCCGCAGTGCCCTGCTCGCCCAGTCGGTATCCGCTGGATGTCTTGACCTTGGCTAAAAACCCGTTTTTACGACCACCCGAACCCGACGACCCGACGCGTGACGATCGGCGAAGCGTGGTGTCACCCCCCCCCGGGCCCCGCCCACTTGTCCTAGCACCGTAACAAAACCCGACACAGAGCTCCGTAACAACAATACCAACCCGACTCAAGGCCCCGAGCGGGGGACAAGCCGCCCCCGGCGCGACCCAAGAAACAGAGACTAGTGGCAACACAAGCTAGCAAAAGGCGGGCGGCGGGCGCGCGGGCAGCCCATACAACGACAGCGGCTCCACCTTCCCAATTTCCCGCGAGAGCGGGGACAGCGACCGCTCCCGCCGCCGCTGGGGGAGGTCCCGGTGCGAGACCCAGCGCTTGTCCACGTACACGTCCGGGCGGGTCGGCTCCGCGTGAATGACCATGGCCTCGGCCTCAGCGCGCCGCGTCGGCGACCGCGAGAGGCGCTCCCGCGTTTTGGAGTCCCGCTCAGGGTCCGACCATAAGATGGCCCGCTCCCGCTCGGCGCAGTCGGGCCGCCGCGTAATAAATAGGTCCGGCGAGCCGTCCAGGTCGCCCGCGCGCGGAAACCCGTCGCTGTACGCCACGACCTCCGGGCCCATGGCCCGTCGCGCGGCGCCCAGCGCGGCCCGTCGGATCGTCGCGTCGTCCTTTGGTAAAGGGGCGTCCTTGGCGACGTCGCGCCAGCCCCGCTCTTTGAGCTCCGCCTGCTTCTGCTCGCGCCGCCGCCGCCGCCGCTCGTGCCGCTTGCGGTTCCGCGTGCGCTTCACGTACTCGTGCTGCGCCTGGTGCCGTTCGGGCCGGTCGCCCCACCACCCGCTGGCCATGCCCGAGGACCGGTTGGCCGGTGAGCACGCCGTCTGGCCGTAGGGCGAGGCGCTCGGCGCGTGGACTCTCTTTTTGGGCGTCCGGCGCGGCACGGGCGGAAGTTTTTCGACGGTCGCGATCGTCGAGTCGTCGTCGTTGGCTTTCGGAGGCGGCGTGAGCGGCGGCAAGAGGCGCGAGGCGGCGGCGTCGATGGCCGCGCGGGCGGCTCTTATCTGAAAATCCGAACCCATATACGTGACTTCGTTATGTGCCACTGCGAGCCGGCAGCCCGTCTCGCGCTCGACGTTACGTACCGTGGTGGACGCGGCGAGGTAGTCGCCGACGTGACTGGCGACGGGCGTCGTCGCGGCCGTGTCCTGCGTCTTTATACTAAGGTCCGGCGACGGGGCGCGTCGCCGCGGCGGCTCGGGCGTCTTCGGCTTCTCGGGCTTCTTCTCCTCCCGCCGCATGAAATGCATGAACTCGTCGATGGTCACCTCGCCGGAGCAGTCCCCGTCCAGCGCGCGCCACAGGCCCCTCAACTCAGAGTCCGCGAGGTCGCTCCGTTGCAGACTCAGGCCGCCCTGCGTGCCGTTCGCCCGGGCCACTCTTTCCAATTCCTCGAAGCCGAGGCCGTCGCTTGCGTCGGTGTCCATGGCCCGGAAGACCTTGACCCAGCCGGTCATCATCCACCGCTTCGCGGCCGCGTTCATAATGCCCACGACGGCCTCGACGCGCTCCTTGGACAGGACGGGCCAGCCTTCTAGAATAAGTAAGTAGCAGCCGTGCTGGAACTCGCGGATCGTGACCTCGCCGCTCCTGTCGTGGTCGACGTAGGCCCAGAGCGCCCCCAACTCTTCCTCCGTCGTGTCCGTCACGCGCAGCTCTTCCCGCACGGCCCGCACGAACTCGCCGTAGTCGAGGCGGCCGCTCTCGTCCGCGAACAGGCGCTCGAAGAGCAGTTGCCAGTTCTTGTTCATGGAGCCCTTGGTGTCCCAGGCCTGGCAGACCTGCGCGTAGCGTGACCGTTTGGTGTCTTGTGGGTGTGTCTTCCCTCCCCGCCACCGTGTCGCGTACTCTCTCGGCGCCCTCCTCTCCGCCACAGAGTCGCGTACTCTCTCGGCGCCCTGCCAGCCGATGATCAGACGCACAGGAACACCGTCGCGTCGATGGCGTGCGAACGAGAACGAGAGTGTGCCCTCTACGCCATCGCGGTGACGGAACGCTGGCTGCGCACCTTGGGGAACGCCTCGTGCAGGCGCACCACGACGGCCCGCACCGTCTCCAGCGGGAGCAGGAGCTCGTGCTCCGCGTGCGTCGACGGCTTCTTGTTTTCGATCTTGCGGCCCGTGGCGTACACCTGCTTCGGCTTGGGCGCCTTCTTGCGGCGCTTGCGCGCCGCGCGGCCGCACTCGCTGGCCTGCAGCCGCGCCGCCGCGGCCTCGAGCTCGAGCCGCTCCGCCTCGATGCGCCGGCGGTCGGCCTCCTCGCGCCGGCGAGCCGCCTCCCGCGCCGCGGTGTCGTCGACGACGGGCGCCAGCGCCGGCGCGGGCAGCGGCGGCGCGGGCTTCTCGACGACTCGGGGCTTCGGCTTGGGCTTCGGGACCGGCTTGGGCTTGGGCATCTTCGCCCGGCCGTTCACCTGGCACAGGAGGTCGCGCCCGACCTCGAGCCAGGGCGACGGGCCCTCCACGGCGTGCGTCAAGCGATCGACGCGCGCGTTGATCGCTGCGTTGAGCTGCTCGATGGCCTGGGCCGCGGCCGGGTCTAAATGGCGCTTGAGCTGGGCCAGGCAGGCCTCGATGGAGGGGGGCTCCGCGTCCATGGTTGACGCGGCGGCGGCTCGCGCCGTGATGAGTGCCAGCAAGACACAAATCAAAAACACTACACACGCGCGCCTCGTTTGATGGTGGGGCAGCCGCCCGGCACCGGTAGCGTTCCTGCAGCTGCGGCTGGGCTTGCCGGGCGGTCGTTCGCGACGCAGAGGCGGCCTGCAGCCCTTGGCGCTGGGCTCAGGGGAGAGCCTCGAAATTGCGCGCTAGAGACGCGCGGGTGAAAACTGCCTGCGACGACTGTGTGTAGGTGAGGAGGAGTGGTCTCTTAGTTCACGTTATGGGTGCTTTTTCGTGTGGTGCTTGGGAATTTGATCTCGGGGTGATTTCAAGTGGCCCCAAAGCTCCCCAAACTCCCGGCTTTGCTCCTCCCAGGCGTGGTGGCTTCATCGACGCCGTTCAGCTATGGTTCCTGCGTTGTTGATGCCAAAGTCGTGACCGACTGGATGAGGTGTACGCGCACATGCTCCGAACGACGCTCACGTTGTGCTTGGTCTTATACGCCCGCCACACAACACGCACGTCACCCGAACTCCGCCAGCACGCTACCCTACTACCGTAGCCCTATCTCAGCAACGAACATCATGTCTGATCACGCTTGCGCGCCGCGAGCAAAGACATTAGCCCTCGTGCTCACGCACGCCTTAACAGCCTCGGCGCTAGTGATGAAGCCGACGACCACGCGCCAGCCGCTGCGCCGCGTCGCAAGACGGCAAAACCCGAGCATGGTGGCCTTCCTGCCCATCTCCAGCATCCACCTGGCGCACTCGCGGCGAATACGCACGCGCCTCCCGGTGGCCATGGACCCCTTCGCCGAGAGCCAGACCCTCCCACTGCAGCTCTTAGCCAAGGCGAGCGCTGTATTAGTCGCCGTGCAGCTCCTGAGCAGGTTAGACTTCGCCGGTTTACTGGGCAGCTACAACGCGGCGCTCGCCGCAAAACCGTTCACGACGAAAGCCGCGGGCACGGGCATCACCTACTTCCTCAGTGACCTGACGGCCCAGGCCCTGGAGGGCGACCGGAGCTCGACGATGGACAAGGTCAACCGGGCGTCGAAGTTCGCGCTCGTCGGAGCGCTGTGGGTCGGCCCGTTGCTCGCGGGGTGGTTCCAGGTCATGGACTGGGTGGCGCCCGGGCGCGGCGCCGCCGCCGTCACGGCCAAGATCCTCGCAGATCAACTATTACAGGGGCCCTTCATGATCGCGACCATGTTCCTGTGGACCGGCCTCCTAGCCGGCGCGGGGCTCCAGGGGGCCTTAGCGTCCATGCGCGGGTGCTTGAGGGACACGTGGGTCAAGAGCGTGTACGTCTGGTCTCCCGTGCAAGCGGTGCAGCAGCTCTTCGTGCCGCCGGAGCTGAGGGTGGCCGTAGCCAACGGCGTGTCCTACTTCTGGGACACGTACCTGGCGATGGAGATGTCGCCGAATGCCCACGCGGAGCACGATTCGCCGCCGTCGGAGCTCGCGTTCGCGCGGTGAACCAAGTCTTAGGGAGGAGTCGTAAGTTTGTTTCCTCATTTTGGTGCTGGTCGCGGTGCAGGACCCCTTGGTTGTTGCTCGTTTCCAGCAGTCGCCCAACCGCGGTGCGTTGTTTGTGGCTCTTTCTCGCTCATTCCTCGCATTCGCCCCCTGGAACTAGTGTGGACGTGGCAGCGATGGAAGGGCGGCGCGCACGCCTGAGGCAGCACGGGTTGCCCAAAAAGCACAGGCTGACAAACTCATTTCAAGCGTGCAGTGCGCATCGGCGAGGCACTCCCATTCCTTGCAATTTTTGGTAGTGCAACGATGCGATCCCACCTCCTCATACAAGTGCTCGCGGCGCTTTCCGCGGCTGCCGCGCGGCCACAGAGCCCCGTGAGACCCCTGCACCGTATACATAGCACCCACCGCCGCGGCGCCGCGGCACAAACGCTCCGCGGCGGCGGTATGGACGGCGTCAACGCCGGCGTGCAGCAACCGAGGCCACGGACCGACGCCATGGACGCGGCGCTCGCTGTGCGGGGCGGCCAGCTCCCCATTGTGCTGTGGCGCGCCGCACGGATTTTGCCGAGGCTCCTGGCCATAGTCCTCCCGGCCCTGGGCGGCTACTCGAACATCGAGAAGTTCGACCTCGTCGGCATAGCTCTGTTCGCGTACGTGGGCACGATCGCCGGAGGGAAGTCCGGCATGGACCTCTTCGGCTGCATGATGATGGGCACGGTCACGGCGACCGGTGGTGGTACGATACGAGACATTGTCCTGGGCGCCGACGAACAAGTGTTTTGGATGCGCGACCCGACGTATCTGAAGATCTGCTTTGTGACATCACTAGTGACGTTCTTCGTGTGGCCGCGATTCGAAAAGCGCGGCGCCCGGGACGACGGCGAACTGCTCTGCTTCGTGGACGCCTTGGGCATGGGCGCCTTCTGTGTCATGGGAGCCGATAAGGCGTTGAAGGCCGGGAGCGACCCTTTATGCGCCGCGATCTTGGGCTTGGTGACGGCGACGTTCGGCGGCGTGACGCGGGACGTCCTGACGCGGCGGCCCGTGCGCATCTTCCACGCCACGATTGACGGCCGGAAAAAAACGTTGTACGCGTTACCTGCTCTGATGGGCTCGTCTCTCTACGTCACGTTACGGACGTGCTGCGATTTGAAAGATGACGTGGCCGCCTCCTGCGCCTTTGTGACCACGGTCTTGATGCGCGTGGCCGCCTACACCTATCGCCTAGCCCTCCCGGAGTACCCGCACCCGGTCTGGCGCGACGGGCGGCGGCTCTGAGACCACTACCTAATTTAACTGTTACGACTAACCCGCTCGTACTGCGCGTCGGGGGCGTGCGGCGGGCCGTTGTTGCTGTGCCGCGATCGATGCCGCGGCCGGGCGTTCGTACGGGTTTCGCCGTCCCCGGGTGCGCATTGGCTTAGCGCTAGCCACCTTCCGCTGTTACCGAGCCTTTGAGCTCGTCCGCGGACTCACTGTTATCTTATCTGAGCGCTACCGCATCGCTTTGAACACATCTGTGCCCAGCGGCAAAAATACATCCAGCTCTCTGAGAGCCACTGTCTAACAATGGTGCAGGGCGTCCTCCTCGAAAACGGCCACATCGTCGACACGAACCCCGCGACCGGCGCCGTCATCCGGCGCGTCCGCGTGTCCACGAGCGCGGAGGTCGACGCGGCCATCGCGGCGGCCTGCACGGCCCAGCCGCGCTGGGCGGCGAAACCATTAAATGAGCGCGCGGCGCTCGTCAAACGGGCGTGCGGCGCCTTGGCGGCGAAGCGCAAAGAAGTCGCGACGCTGATCACGGCCGAGATGGGCAAGACGCTGCGGGAGGCGCTGGAGGAGGTCGACGACAACGTGGACATGGCCGCGTACTGCGACCTGGTCGCACAGGCGAACGCCCCGGAACGGGACGGCGGGTCTTTAATTGTAAGGCACCCCCACGGCGTCGTCGGTGTGTGCGCGCCCTGGAATTACCCCGTCGAGGAGATCGTCCTCTTATGTGTGCCCGCCTTGATAGCGGGCAACGCGGTGGTCGTCAAGCCGAGCGAGGTCGTGCCCTTGTCAAGCGGCATGGTCGTCGAGACTTTGAGGGATGCATTACCAACGGGCCTCGTGAACGTAGTACAGGGCGACGGTCTTGTCGGCGCCCAACTCACGGGCCACCCCCACGTGGACATGGTGGGCTTCACGGGTTCGACGGCCACGGGCCGGAAAATCCTCAACGCCGCCTCAAAATCATTGAAGCCGGTGGTCCTGGAGTGCGGGGGCAAGGACCCCATGGTCGTTTTTGATGATGCCGACCTGGACGCGGCGGCCAAAGACGCCGTCGCGTATTCTTTAGCGAACTGCGGCCAGGTCTGCTGCGCGGTCGAGCGCGTCTACGTCGCGTCCGCGGTAGCGGCGGAGTTCGAGCGCCGCGTCACAAAGGAGGCGGCTACATATAAGGTCGGCGACGGCGTCGACGCCGCGACGACGATCGGGCCCATGGCGTCCAGGATGCAGCGGGACATTGTGCACTCGCACGTCGAGAAGGCAAAAACGGCCGGCGCGCGGTGCGTGCTGGGCGGGACGCTCCCGTCGGGGCGGGGCAACTTTTATCCAGCGACGGTCCTGGCGGACGTGCCCCACGCGGCACTGAGGGATGAGGAGACGTTCGGGCCCGTCGTGGCGCTGTCGACCTTCGACGGCTCGGACGACGCCGCGGTCGCGCTGGCGAACGATTCGAGGTACGGCCTGACGGCTTCTGTGTATAGCAGTGACCTGAAGCGCGCCGGCGCCGTGGCCGCGAGGTTGGCAGCTGGGCAAGTAGGCGTGAACACGAACCCGCTGTCCGGTGTTAGATCAATTAGATGCCCCTTCGTGGGCCACAAGGAGTCGGGCTACGGGACGCACTCGGGCTTCGACGGCTGGCGCCAGTTCTCGTCACCCAAGTCGCTGATCTACGCGGAACCTCCAACGGACGACGCCGTGCCGGCCGTGGCGCGGTCGGCGCGCGAGCCGTTCAAGCACGCCGCGCTCGTTACCGCTTTCGCCGCCGGCGCACTGGTCGCTGTCGCGGCGCGACGGGCATGATCGCGGCGCGGTCCGGCCGCGTGGGGTCCGTGGGCGACTTCGTGGGCGTCGTCGTGGACCGCGTCGGTGGCGCACTGCGGCTGCGCGGGCTGCGGAAGGCCACCCGGGGAATTCTCTCGTCGGCGACGGCGACCTAACTATTTTATGCTTGTAATAACCACACAACTACTCTTATTCACGGGGACCCGCAGTGAGTACTAATCCCGCTTCGGCCCCCAGCGCGGACCCACGGCCTCCATGCCCTTGCAGCCGCACTCTTTGCACTTGTCACCGGCTCCGGAGGACATCTCGGCGACGGCCTTTGTCTTGAAGACGCCGTGGTGGCCCTTGTAGATGTTCTCGCGCGGGCCGCCTGGGCACTTGTGGCACAGCATCTTCCGTCCCACCGCCTTCTCCTTAGCGTCGGTCTTCGTCTTGATGCGCATCGCGCCGTCCGCCGCCTCCGTGAGCGCCTCGACGGGCACGTTCCGCGCGCCGCGCGAGCCGTCGTCGACTGTAATGGTCGGCCTCGCCGGCGCTAACGTGATCTTGGACAAGTCGTCCAGGCCCGTCGCGTCCTTCAAAGCGCGCGCGAGCTGGTGCGACTCCGGCCACGCCCGGATGTTCGTGAGCGTGTCCGCGTTGCCGTGGAACACGACGACGCCGTCCTGCGTCACAATAAACACGCCGTACTCGACGCCCTTCGCGACACCAGTAGAACCAGACGCCATGCCTTGGTGGACGTTGATCGGGACCTTCAACTGGTTGTACTAGAGGACCTTGGGCGAGTCCTTGGATGCTCTCGGCTTAATATTAGGGATCTGGCCGAACGCCTCGAGCACCCGGTAAAGTTGAGCGCCCGCGGGGTGCCGCTCCTCGTAGCGACCAAATAAGCCGGCCGTCGCCCGTTTGGACTGCGCGCGGCCGAGGACCTCCGTCGGCATCGACACGTCCGACGCGACCAGGCCCTTCGCCAGGAACACGTCGCCGACGTACTCGAACTTCTCGGCGTAGTGCAGACCACTAACACCACAAAACACGACGGCCCCAGTGTCCGGCAGCGGCTTCTGGAAGAGGTACTGGAGGCGCGACCGCCCCTTGCGCGGCTCCGCCAAAGCCTCGCAGAGCGTGTCCTTGCCAAAGTAGTGAGCCGCCCAATCTAACTCAACCCTCCGCGTCGCCGAGTACCGGGCGAACGAGCAGCTGAAGCGCTCCCGGATCCACTTGGGCATGCTCTGCTCGCGGATGCTGATCTGCGAGCCCTTGTAGATGACCCGGGAGATCTGCGTGGTCTCAATCATAGCACTATGAGACTCCCGGTACTTCGTCGTCGCTTTCGCGAGGCGCGCGAAGTCGCCTGCGACCGTGCCACCGCCCGAGCCGGTCCAGCCGAGGGCGGAGTCCGGGAGCGGCGAGTATGTGTTCTCCGGCCGCTAATATAAAATAAATGATCTCGGCGAACGAGTATTTTAAGTTCCGAATTTGGGAAATTATTTATATATAAAACTCACGGGCCTAGAACCTTTTCCTGTGATCCGTCTCCGGACGGCCGATTCTGGAGATTCGGCAAGTCAATCGATTGTGAATAGAACAACGGCGTTATGGTCCTTCGTGATAGTGGCACCGCTGATGCTCTCAGGATCAAACATCCACAGGTCGCAAAATTAAAACATATCTTATTTATATTTAAAAAAGATCGATTTAAAAAAACCCGAATCTTTAAAAGATCACCCCAAATTTTAAAACCCGAACTTAAAAGATCTTCTCGGAAAACATTTTAAAAACCCGAGTTTAAAAAATCTTCGTGGACGCATTTTTTAAACCATCGAATTCTTTAAAACCCGATCTTAAAAGATCTCCCCCAAGTTTAAAAGATCTCCCCCAATTTTAAAAGATCTTAGCCCGACGCTTAGACCGTGGACGCATACCCGAATTTTAAAAGATCCCCCCGAATTTTAAAAAATATTATCCCAAAAGGAAGAAATCCCCAATTTAAAAAATTATATTGAAATTTAAAAGATCTTCGCCCTCTCTTCCCGAGGAGAGTCTCTGAGCGTAGCGATGACTCTCCGAGGAAAAATATATAACACCGTTCAGGGCGTTCTTGTGATCGAATAGAGCATGAACGCCCTGAACGGTGTTATATATTTTTTACCAAGATGGGCACAAGACCTAAACCTGCGAGTATCAGCGGTCACATTACCCAAAGGGACCATAGCGCCGTTGTTCTATTCACAGTCGACCAACTTGCCCGTTCTCCGCTGACGACGGTGCGTAGGCGGACCTCCAAAAAGGCCCCAGACCCGTGGTTTGTGAAATAAATTTGCTCTTGAGGCGCTTTGGTTATGGGATGGTCCATCCGAATCGCCCGAACAACTACTTCATAGGATTTATGGAACCATAAACTCCGCGCGGCTAGGAGACTCCGCGACCCCACTATCTCCTTAATTCGGGCACAATACCTGGACCTGGGACTACAAGGGCCGGTCCCATTACCATGGACCTTGGCGCGATTGTTTGTTTCATCATCGACCGACTTGTCCGAGGTCCAGATCAATAATATTTAGACCCGAGCGCGGGCAGCCCAAAGTACCCTTCTCGTAGTGCAGATAGCATATACTTGATTTCCACTATAGATGGGGTAGTATGAGTCCCAACGAGACCGCTAGTACGATTCCTAGGGGCCCTCGAGTAATTGCCGTATTTGAAGTTCACGGGTGCTGTCGCACCCAAATAAAACACTTTTGGGGGGCGCTGATCGGCTCCCGGACGACCTATGGGTTAGGTCTGATGGTGGGCAAACGCCTGCGCCGCATGCGCATGCGCTTTGGGCATCCCATAGCTCTCAAGGCTCTGGAACTACAGACTAGCTTATTCATCCCTAAACGAGCTGGACTGCTGAGAGAACTGGCGGATATGACCCAAGCGCCAGCTTGTGCGGTGTAGGCGATTGCCCACGTCTAATAACTACCCTAAGCGACCTCAGGGAGACCTGCGGACCACGAATTGACTGCATTCCATTGGCGCGACTGACCACTTAAGCCGCGAATCAAGAAATTAATTTTTTCGCCCCCCAGTAAGTGTCGCATTTGTCTCTCTGGACCAGTACCTAACCGAGCGACACTCAAGAAACTGCATGTCGCGTTGTTTCCAAATGTTTCAAAAGGCATTATTCGGGTTTTGATCATCAAGCAAGCTTGACGCAGATCGACCGTAATGCGCCTGAGCCTTGTGTTGCTGTTGGCAATCGACAACAGTGGTATAGTATCACGGTTCGCAGTAATTGCAGTATCAATTTGCAGGGAGAGCAGTGCAATGACTCGGCAATGGACACTGCTCCTCGCAGCTGCCTCATACGCGTTGCAGACGCCCACGCCGCGCGTCGTCAAGCAACGTCGGCCGCACGCGACACCGGTCGTCGACACGCCGCCGGCCGCTGACATGTCCGACGCGTCCGCTGCGGCGCTCATCGCGGGCACCACGGTAGGCGCGGGCGTCTTAGCACTACCCGCGGCCACGGCCAGCGCTGGATTCGCGGCGTCTACGGGCGTGCTCTGCGGGTCCTGGGTCTTCATGGCCGCCGCCGGCCTGCTCGTCGCGGAGGCGGCCGCGGCCGTGGCCAAAAGAACGGGCGAGGCCGACGTCGGCTTCCTCGCGACCGTCCGCGAATTACTGGGAGACGACATATCGCGCATCACGGGCGCCACCTACGCCTTCCTGCACTACGCGCTGCTCGTGGCGTACGCGGCGCAGGGCGGCGGTCTGCTCGCCGGCGCGGTGGGCGCGCCCGCGGCCGCCGGCGCGCTGGTCTTCGGTGCGGGGGTCGGCGGCGGCGTGGCCTTCGGACCGCCGCAGATCGTGGACAAGGCCAACGACGCCTTCTGCGCGGTGGTGGCGGTCTCGTTCTTGGTGCTGCTGATAGTCGGCGCGCCGGCCTTCGACGTGGACCGCCTCATGGCGACGGCGCCCGACGCCAAGGCGGCGTTCGGGGCCGTGCCCATTTCCATATTATCGTTGGTCTACCACAACGTCATTCCGACGGTGAGCCGGCGGCTCGGCTTTGACCGCGCGCGCATTGCGAAGGCGGTCCTCCTGGGCTCGGCGTTCCCGCTGGTCATGTTCATCTGCTGGAACGCCTTGGTCCAGGGCGTCGTCGACGGCAGCAGCGCGGACCCGGTGGCCGCGCTCATCGCGGCGGAATCGGGCGAGGCCGGCGCGGAGCTCTCGGCCGCGGTCCAAATATTCTCGTTCTCGGCCGTGGTCACGTCCTTTGTGGGCTTCTACTACGGCATGCGGGGCTTGGTAAGGGACACGCTCGTCGAGAGCTCCGCGAGCGGCCTGGCGGGCGACGAGCGGGTCCTCGCCGCGGCGGTCCTCGTGCCGCCGTCGATCCTCGCCGCGACGGATCCCACGTTGTTCTTGCCGGCGCTGGACGCGGCCGGGACGTTCGGGATTACGCTCCTCTTCGGCATCATACCGGCGGCGTGCGCGTGGCGGCTCCGGCGGGACGACTCGTCCTCCGAGGTGTTCGTCCCCGGCGGCGACGCCGTCCTCGCGGCGATGGTGGGTTTGTCGGCGGTCGTCATCGGCGAGGGCGCGCTGGACGCGCTCGGGCTCGTCGTCTGATCGAATCGGTGTGTGTGCTTCGCTCGTCGTGTAATTATCTTGTAGTCGTCTAGTTTCTTCTGTCACCAAATATCGTGTATATACTTTTTGTAGTCGTCCTGTATGTTTAATGTTATTGTCATCGCCAAAAGGCTAGTTCTCAGGAGCTAGCCTGAGAAGTAGCGCGGGTTTTATCGGTATATTATCGAGCTTGTGCGCCTCCTAGGCGCCAAGACCAAGTTATTCGACTTACAAGCGGGTCATTTGAGGCAAAGTACGCACACGCAACTCGTCGTATACCGGTCGGCGCTGTCCGAGCCCTCGCTTTGCGAAAACCTCAGTACTGCTTAGTTTTGCCGCCGCCGCTGCCGCTGCGTCCCTCTCTACCAGTTCACGCAGCTCACGACTTCGGCTCAGTTTCGCCGCCGCCGCCGCCGCCGCGTCCCTCTCTACCAGTTCACGCGGTTCACGACTTCGGCGCGATGAGCGAAGCCGAGAGCCTCCTCCCAACCACGACAGGCGTCCGCCAGCGCAAGAGCAAAGTAATTACCGCCGCGCGATCGGTGATGGGCGACACGCTGGTCGAGGAGTATGACGGGCCGCAAATGTCGAAATACGGGCACTCGAAATCATTGCTCACGCGCGGGCTCCACCTCACCTTCTTCCCGGAAACGGCGAACGCGCTGTCCACTAAGGACGAGCTTTATACGAAGGGCGCGCTTCATTGGTTCGGGATCTCGACGTGCGCCATGATTGCGGCGTTTGTTTTAACTGGACTGATCCCATTCTTCAATCAAATGAACAGCCTCATCGGGGCGCTCTTCGATCCGTTACTCAGCTTCGTGTTACCGAGCATCATGTTGTACAAGTCCGGTCTACCCATGACCAACTTGGACAAAGTCGGAGCGTTGTTTTACATTTTCGTTGTCGGGTTCTACGCGTGGGGCCCCGGCACGGGCGCGAGCCTCTACTCGATCATTAAGTCCTCTGGAGACGTTGGCGGGCCCTTCTCGTGCCAGTGCATCGCGAAGCAGTGTTAATCGCGGCGAGGGCGTGTGCATATCTCCAAACCCGAGTAATCTATTGTCCATAGCTTCGCGTACCCGCCACGACGATGTATAGATGTGTATGTGTGATTACTTATTGTGACTCGCCCCACTAGCACGGACCCCGAGCGTGCTCCATTGTGCCTATTTGGATTGGGTGGGGGGTGGCTGTATAGATGCCGTAAAACCCGTTTAGTGGATTAAAAATGCCGACCTCAAAAAAATCGCACCACGGCGATCAAACGTAGCGAAGGTAGGTTCCGCCACAACCCTGTTGCCACACGCTGATAGCTGCAAAACATGGAGAACGCAGACCTTGTGGCGGAGCTGTCAAAAGCCTGGCAGTCCGTGCCCTACCTCAGCCTGGCGCTCATCGTCAGCGCTTGGACCGTCGGCGTGTTTGGGCTCAGCATCCTCCTCGACGACTGCGGCGACGGCGAGGCAGGCAGCGCAGCGGAAGCGATCACGAAGCTGGCGCGGCGCCGCGAGTTCATGAAGAGCCACGTGGTATGAGGATCGAGCTCGTCGAGACGCAGCGCTGCGCGGTCCTCTCGCGGCGGGCGACGCGGCAGCGCTGGTTCGGCCGGTCCGTCGCGGCGTTCACCGGGTACGCGACGCGCGTCGACTACGGGGACGCCGCGCTGCGCGCGCTCATGGAGCCGCACCTGCGCAACATGCGCGCCGCCCGGCCAACTACCGACAGCACAGTGACGGCACGGGTGCTGCGCTACCACGCCGGGTGCCACGAGCTCGCCGAGTCGCTCCGCAGCGCTCTCGGCGTAGCGAGTCTCGAATCATGCGCCTGCGCCGACGCTCATGCAAAACGGGCGTTATTGGCGCCGCTCCTCGATCTCACTAAGCGCCGTGCGTTTCAGTGGGCGTATGATGCGTGGGTCTGTGGCGTCGTGCTGCCGGCGCTCGCCGGGGACGCGAGGCGCGTGCGGTACCAGCACTTTCCCTGCGTGCGCGCGCACTGCCCCGGGGAGATGACTCTGGCCCCCCATTGTGATGCGGCCTACGGCCATGCTGCGTCGACAATCATAGTCAGTGCATTACTCACGCGTGCGTTTGGCACGAACGCGTTGATTTACGAGTCGAGCCCGGGTCGCGAGGATTGGAAGGCCTTCGAGGGATGCGAGGGCGACGCGCTCGCCTTCCCCGGTGGCCTCGCCGCTCACTTCACCTCGGAGAACACCACGCGTCACACGCGCTGGTCGATCGACGTCCGCGTCCTCGTGTCCGATGCCACGACGTCGGCCTACGACGAGGGGTGTTATTTCGCGGTCGCGGAGCGCGCCGACGGCGCCTGGCGGCGCGTTGGGGACGAGGGCGCCGTCGATCCGCGCGTCGGTATTCCCTTCGATCGAAAATAGAAGTAGTAAATTGTTGTGATCACATACAAACTTAGCCCTCGACCTGCGCAATCAGTGCGAGCGTCAAGCCCCGGAGGCGCTTCAGCGCGCGCAAGGCCCCACTGACCTGGGCGGCCTGCTGGTCGGTCAAGTCGGGGCGGAGAGCCGGCCACGCTTGCACCGTCCCATCGAACGATGCGATGGCGTCGCGCAGCCCGGCCACGAGAGTGGCTTTTGAGTAGGTGTCATCGGCGGCCCCGGCGACCGCCGCGGCGACGCGCGCGCGGACGCACGTCGGGAGCTGGTCGCAGAGCGCCGCGGCGGCGGCGGCGGTCGGATCCGGCGCGGTCGGATCTTCGTCGCCGCCGCCCTCTACATAGGCCGCGAGCGCGCGGCCCAGGACGCGGCTCAGGACAACGTCGGAGTGCGCGGAATAGTACATCTTTTTCAACTGATTCTTTTGGGCGCTCGCCGCGGCGGCGGCGAACGAAGGGGCGGCCGCGTCGAGGTCATCAGACGCGAGCGAGTGGCTCCTGCGCGCAAACCAGGCGGCACCCGCTTCGGCCGCCGACGCGGCGCCCGTGGAGGCTTCCCGCGTCGCGCGCTCGAAGGCCTCGCCCGCCGCGTCGTGTTGACCGTCCTTGGCGAGTAACACGCCGGTTCCTCGCCACCAGGTCGTCGCGTCGGGCGCGCCCAGGCGCGGACACGCGCGTTTGGACGCCTCGATGGCCTCGAGCGTTGGAGGGGCCGCGTAGAGCGCCGCGCACCGCCGTCTTGGCTGCCAGGTGGCGCCGCCTACGACAGCAACGACGCCCGCCAATATACTCGCACGGCGCCACGTAAACGGGCCGCGGCGCGCCTCGAGTGCTTCCGCGAGTGCGTCGTCGTAGTCATCGTTCCGGCGGCGGGGCGGCGGTCGCCGTCGCCGCGCAGGCTGCTGCGGACGTCGTCTTTGCGCGATCAGCGGCGATTTCGGCCGCCTCGGTGACGCGGGCGGCGAAGAGGAAAGCGCGTCAAATCGCGTCGCAGGCTTGCCCCGCGCTTTCGTCGGCGGCGGTTTGAGCGACACGGCGGGTGTTCGTGGTGAGGGGCCCTCGTAAGCCGCCTCGTAAGCCGCCCGTGCGGCATCATATTCAGGGTCGGGAGTGGGCGCGGGCGCGGGCGCTTCGACTTGCGCGGTAGGCGCGGGCGGCGCTGTTTCGAGCTCGTCGAGGAATTGCGCGATCGAGTCGCCGCGGGGAGGCTGCGCGTCGTGCGCGTCGCGGGCGGCAGCGCCTCCGGCGCGGGCGACGGCGGCGACGCGACGGCCGGCGGCGCGGCAGGCGCGGGCACTGGTCTACCAGCCGACGGCGTCGCGGCTTTGGGCTCGCTGGCCGCGGCCTCGGAAGGCTTCGCCGCGTCGCTGCAGCCGCAGGGGACGCGCCGCCCGTCCCACGCGTCCAATAACGTCGCCGCCGCGTCGCCGTTGGCCCGCAGCGTCGCTGTGAGGCTATCGCCCGTGAAGAGACTGCCGTCCCCGAAGCCCGTCGTGCGCAAGCGGTCGCAGAGGCCCTCCAGCGTCAACTCGACACCCTCGTCGCCCGGCCAGACCGGCTTGTCCGAGCACACGCACTCGGCGCAGCCACAGCCGCACCGGTAGCGGCGGACGCTCTTGCCGTCGACAACCACGCACGAGCGCCGTGAACGTTTCCGGCGCCGCCGCCGGCGCGGCAGCACTCACGGTCGCGTGGCCAACGGCCTCGAGCGCCTGATCGATGACCGCCGCCTCGACGGGCCGCATGAACTCGAAGCTGCAGGTCTGCTTGCGGAAGTTGGCGCTCACCGCCTCGATCACCGCCACTTGTTCAAGTGCGCGTTGCGCGACGCGCACGCAGCCGCCGCACTTGATGTCGCCCACGATGACTTGGTCAATGACAGGCATCGTGTGCCAGCACACTACTGAGAGCTTGTGCACAATGAGCCAGTGCGAAGCGCTTGGTCAGCAGAGTTGCGAAACCAATTTTGCGCCCTCACTGATGCCGAGGTTTGGCTGCTGCGCGTGCATGCAACGTACAGCAAAATGTTTAGCAGAAAACCCGTACAGTTCTCACGGTGTCGACACGTCTCCCCCCCCCCGGACCCCCGTCCATTAGTCCTAGCACCGTAAAAAATAAAGGCAGACACTTTCATATAATATACACAACTAGTCACACAACAGCATGCTGGCGCCACTTCACGAGCTCCATCTCCGAGGACTTGTGGCGCCGCGCGACGGCCGCTTTGCGGATCTGCGGCGGTGGTGGCGCCGTTACCGGCGTCGACGCCGGTCGTTGCGACATCGATCGCTTGACACGTCGAAAGTGCCCCGTACCGTTAACGGTACGGGGCACACAGGTCCTAGTAGGTTTTGCGCCACTAGCCCCTAGTGTGTTTTGCGCCGCTCGCCAGAACGCTGTTCTTCGCCGCTCGC
>Ga0302122_10001032_pt1 | contig 17609 bp, 4 predicted proteins | sample CB21_SCM_MG_FD_203115 | JGI IMG/M metagenome (GOLD analysis project Ga0302122, IMG submission 203115) | Marine microbial communities from Western Arctic Ocean, Canada - CB21_SCM | ecosystem: Environmental > Aquatic > Marine > Oceanic | place: Canada: Western Arctic Ocean | collected 2017-09-28
CCTTGAGCTTCTTACGATATCTCCTGATGTCCTTCTTCACGTCGATTACAATCCTTTCCTCAACGCCAGCATAGTGGAGTATGTTAGAATAAAGTTGGAGGAAGTAGGTGTTCAAGGTGGTCGGCGCTAAGTCGGTGCTCCCTAGGAATTCCTCGAACCAGCGGATGAAGTCGGGATACACGGAGTCTACTCGCAGGTCGTCGGGAGTGTATCTGCTCAATACTGGTCTGAACTTGTTCAATGCCCTCTGGATATTCTGCGGCTGGCTGTCGTTCTTCCTGTGAGCTCTCCGGGGGTTGTCTAACCAGGCTTGTGCTAATTCTGCAATCGTGGCCGAACCCTGGTCCATGTCTCCCTGTATCCACTCTCTTCTGGCGATCGAACTGCTTGCGTGTGATTCGGTTAGGTTCCTCATATTCCAACGTAATCGACGTATGTCATTTCAACTTTTAGGTAGGATTTCCGATTTAATGAAAGTGAATCTAGAGTTCGAATCGTAATGGAGGACGCCCCAGCGTCCGCCGTCAAAGCTCACCATCTTCGTTATCATCCCAATATTCTTCTTTCCAATCTATCTCAGAATCAAGTGCACCCTTCATTCCGCATTTACTGCATTTTATCTTAATCAATACATGAGTATACTCTATCTCTAAAATATCCCATAAGCTAAACTCGTTATTCCATTCATGTTTACATGTTGTCATAGAACTTTAGTTAATCATTGACAGTTATTGAAGACATCCATTAGAATCTCTTAGACTGATTGAAAACCCGATGATTCTACTTTTAGGAGATGGTTTCTATCAATCATTGAATTGGTCGTCATCTTCAATAATGGTTGAATCACCAACCATCCTCTCAAGCTCATTTATTTTCGAGGACTGATTCCTAGACTGCAAAAACAGAGTAACAATAATTATGGCTCCAATTAGAAGGAATAATCCTACAACTAATGGATTACTAATGACATCAACAATAATAGCCAGTCCAGTACTATCATCATCTTCTGAATCACAAATTCCATCTCCATCCGAATCATCTGGTACATCATTAGCATCAAGTTCGTCTGAACCACAAATAAACTCATCATTGTCTGTCCAACCATCACCATCATCATCAGGATCTGCATTATTTCCAATACCATCTAAATCTGTATCAAACCATTCAGTTGAATCTAATGGGAATTGGTCATAAATATCCAAATATCCGTCTCCATCATCGTCATCATCGGCATTATTACCTATACCGTCTCCATCAGTATCTGTGGTTTCATTAGCATCATTAGGGAAATCATCATTGGTATCTAGAACACCATCGTCATCATTGTCAGTATCAGCGTTATCACCAACTCCGTCACCATCAGTATCCATCCATTCTGTCGAATCTAATGGGAACTCATCAAATTGATCAGGTACGTTGTCTCCATCATCATCAGTATCTTCATTATTACCTATGCCATCATTATCAGTATCGAACCATTCAGATGGATCAAGAGGATGTGAGTCATTTGTATCATTATATCCATCATTATCATCATCAATATCTTCAGACAAATTAGTATTGCAATTCATGAATATCCAATCCGGGATTCCATCCATATCAGTATCTAAAATAGCACATTCATCGAGAGGGAAATCGTCATTTGAGTCAGGATAACTGTCATTATCGTCATCATCATCTAGAGTGTTACAAACGCCATCTTCATCATAATCAGCAGGAGTAGATGTCCCATTGAGAGGATCTGAATCTCCACAATCAATTTCTGTTATGTCCGACCAGCCATCGTTATCATCATCTAAATCGGCATTATTACCAATACCATCACTATCTGTATCAATCCATTCATTAGGATCTAGTGGGAAAGCGTCTAAATCATCTAAATATCCATCATTATCATCATCAGGGTCAAGAATATCAGGAATACCGTCAAAATCAGTATCAGTATAGCAGTCATTGACGGATTCTGAACCAGTAGAAGTTGTTGAGGTACCAGGTGGACAAGAAGTTTGGTTAGTTGATGCTTGTTGGTCTACATAATATCCAACTGAGGCTGAAATACAACTAGTCTCTCTAGATTGTGGTTGATATGACCCAAGATCACACTCTGTCTGAGTACTGGAGGCAAACCTAGGAACATAATGTCCGGGAGATGCATCGAGACAACTAACTTGTCCAAAGCTTGGTTGATATGTACCATAAGTACACCCACTTTGGAACCAAGAGGCGTTGTTAGGTACGAAATATCCTGGATCTGCAGGATTACAGGATGATTGACCAGTGATATTTTGGAAATATCCTGCAAGACATTCAATCTGACTAGCAGATCCTTCGTTTGGAACATGGTTTCCAGTTGAGGCTTGGATACAGTCACCTTGGCTGAATGAACCATTCAATGGATTGTAAGTACCTGCCAAACATGGAGTTTGAGTGGATGAACCATTCAATGGAACATAATGTCCCGGTGTTGCAAGTAAGCAGCTTGTTTGACCTGTTAATGGCTGGTAAGACCCTAATGGACATGCCATCTGTGTGGTTGAAGCGGTTGTATTTACGTAGTAACCAGCCGAAGCATCGACACAACTAACCTGACCTTCAAGTTCTTGGAATGTACCTACATCACAAGGCGTTTGGTCTACAGAACCAGAGGTTGCAATATAGTAACCAGCATCAGAATCTAAACAGCTTGATTGACCTGAACTGGGCTGGTATGTTCCAGGAATACAAGGATTTTGAACAATGGATGCATTTGTGTTAACATAGTTTCCAGGTGAAGCATCAATACAACTTGACTGACCAGAACTTGGTTGGTAGTTTCCATAAGAACATGCAGTTTGATTAGTAGAACCTGAAATTGGAACAAAATATCCGGGATCAGCATCAATACAGGATGATTGACCAGTTGATGGTTGGTAAGTTCCTGCTACACATGGTGTTTGTGAAGCAGATCCTGTGCTACCAACATAGTAACCAGCTGATGCGTCAGTACAGGATGATTGACCTGTCAATGGTTGGTAAGTTCCTGCTCCACAGGCAGTCTGATTAGTAGATGCTGTACCAGGAACATAAGATCCAGCAGAGGCATCAATGCAGGATGATTGACCAGTTAATGGTTGGTAAGTTCCTAATCCACAGGCAGTCTGATTAGTTGAGCCAGTACTATCTACATAATAACCAGCAGATGCATCTATGCAGGATGTTTGTCCAGTTGATGGTTGGTATGTTCCTGCTGCACAAGCTGTCTGAGCCGTTGAACCAGTAGTATCTACATAGTAGCCTGCAGATGCATCAATGCAGGAAGATTGGCCTGTTGATGATTGGTAAGTTCCTACCGCACAAGCTGTTTGAGTTGCAGATCCAGTGCTAGGAACATAATATCCAGCAGAGGCATCAATGCAGGAGGATTGACCAGTTGATGGTTGGTAAGTTCCTGCTGAACAAGCTGTTTGAGTCGCAGATCCTGGACTATCTACATAGTTACCAGTAGATGCATCTATGCAAGCAGAAGAACTGGTTGAAGCGGTATTAGAATTGTATGTACCTGCTGCACAAGCTGTCTGAGTCGTAGATGCGGTTGTATCTACGTAATATCCAGCAGATGCATCTATGCAAAAAGATTGACCTGTGCTTGGTTGGTAAGTTCCTAATGCACATGCAGTTTCAGTTGTTGAAGCAGTAGTATCAACATAGTAACCTACAGAAGCATCTGTGCAAGAAGATTGACCAATTGATGGTTGGTAAGTTCCTGCTGCACAAGCAGTTTGAGTTGCAGATCCTGTGCTAGGAACATAATATCCAGCAGAAGCATCTGAGCAAGATGATTGACCAGTTGATGGTTGGTAAGTTCCTGCTGAACAAGCTGTTTGAGTCGTTGAAGCAGTTGTATCTACATAGTAACCAGCAGATGCATCCATACAAGATGATTGACCAGTTGATGGTTGGTAAGTTCCTGCTGCACAAGCTGTTTGGGTTGTCGAAGCGGTTGCATCAACATAGTAACCAGCAGATGCATCAATACAGGATGATTGACCAGTTGAAGGCTGATAGGTCCCTACAGAACACGCATCTTGGTATCCTGCGCCCGACCCAGCAACCCAGTGTCCTACATCTGCATCAATACATGAAGTCTGACCAGAGGATGGTTGATATGTTCCTGGGAGACATGCAGTCTGTGAGGTTGCAGCGGTGCTATTGACGTAATATCCAGTAGTTGCATCAATACAGGATGATTGACCTGAACTTGGTTGGTAAGTACCTAGTGAACACGCTGTTTGTGCACTAGATGCAGAATTACTCACGTAGTATCCAGCTGAAGCATCAGTACAGGATGATTGACCTGTGCTTGGTTGGTAAGTCCCAGAATTACATGCAATCTGGTTAGTTGCAGCAATGAAACTTACATAATATCCAGCAGATGCAACAATACAGGATGATTGACCTGTGCTTGGTTGGTAAGTTCCTATTGCACATGCAGTTTCAGTTGTTGAAGCAGTAATATCAACATAGTAACCTACAGAAGCATCTGTGCAAGAAGATTGACCAGTTGATGGTTGGTAAGTTCCTGCTACACAAGCTGTTTGACTTGCAGATCCTGTGCTACCAACATAATATCCAGCAGATGCATCTGTGCAAGAAGATTGACCAGTTGATGGTTGGTAAGTTCCTACTACACAAGCTGTTTGGGTCGCAGATCCTGGACTATCTACATAGTTACCAGCAGATGCATCTGTGCAAGCAGAAGAACTGGTTGAAGCGGTATTAGAATTGTATGTACCTGCTGCACAGGCAGTTTGAGTTGTGGATGCTGTAGTATCTACGTAATATCCAGCAGAAGCATCTGTGCAAGATGGCTGTCCAGTATTTGCCTGGTAAGTTCCAGCAGCACAAGCTGTCTGAGATGTTGAGGCTGTACTAGGAACATAATATCCAGCAGAAGCATCTGTGCAAGATGGCTGTCCAGTATTTGCTTGGTAAGTTCCTGCTGCACAAGCTGTTTGAGTCGCAGATCCTGTACTATCTACATAGTAGCCCGCAGATGCATCTGTGCAAGATGATTGACCAGTTGATGACTGGTAAGTTCCTGCTGCACAAGCTGTCTGAGTTGTAGATGCTGTAGTATCTACGTAATATCCAGCAGAAGCATCTGAGCAAGATAGCTGTCCAGTATTTGCCTGGTAAGTTCCAGCAGCACAAGCTGTCTGAGATGTTGAGGCTGTACTAGGAACATAATATCCAGCAGAAGCATCTGTGCAAGATGGCTGTCCAGTATTTGCTTGGTAAGTTCCTGCTGCACAAGCTGTTTGAGTTGCAGATCCTGTACTATCTACATAGTAGCCCGCAGATGCATCTGTGCAAGATGATTGACCAGTTAATGGCTGGTAAGTTCCTGCGGCACAAGCAGTTTGAGTTGTAGATCCTGTGCTACCAACATAATATCCAGCTGATGCATCAATGCAAGATGATTGACCAGTTGATGGTTGATAGGTTCCTACCGCACAAACGGTTTGAGTTGTAGATCCTGTACTAGGAACATAATATCCAGCAGACGCATCAATACAAGACGATTGACCAGTGCTTGGTTGGTAACTCCCTGCTGCGCATGTTGTCTGTAATATCGAAGGGATGTCCACTTCTGCTTGAAGGCCACTGACCTTGGTCCATGCAGTTTGAGAGTTTTCTACCGTGTTATCATTCCAGCAAGATACGCGTGAAACGGTGAAGACTGCACATACATTGTTGTCGCTATGAGATATGTCAACAATAGACCCGGTAGACCATGGCTGAGATACTAAAGAGGGGGATACTGTGTGTCCGTATCCCCAGCAATAGGTAGAGGTGTTGTCTACCACAGCGCAGGTCCCAATATCTTCCATTGTGGTGTGAGAAATATATCCGTGCTGATTGACTCCCATATATGTGAAACTCATTCTGGGCTGCATATCACTAAATCCAAGCTCGTAGTGGTAATTGTCCCCCATACAATGGAGAGATCCGTTCAAGGTGATTGCACAAGTATGATCACCTGACATCGAGATAGATACTGCAGCCTGCCCCATGCTTCCGTTGGCAATGAGTTCTGGAATGCCAGTACTCCCGAACAAAGCACTCCCCGTACTTGCAACTTGTCTACCCCAGCACGAAATCGAACCGTTGTCTAATATTCCACATGTTGCACTCCCTCCAGCGGCTATTTCTGTGAAGTTATAGTAATTCACCACAGTAACTGGAGTTGTACTGGGAGTATTTGATTGGAATCCTCTACCGAGCTGACCAGAGTTGTCTCGACCCCAACAGCTCACGGACCCATTGTCCAATAGTGCGCAAGTGTGGTACTGTCCGGATTCGATTGAAATCGCCGTTCTCCCCGTGCCAAAGGAAGACACCAATCCAGGTGTGCTGCGAGAGTTGAATGTCCCATCGCCCAGTTGGCCCCAATAGTTGTATCCCCAGCACATGACGCTGCCATTGGTGATGATTGCACAAGAATGGGCGTGTCCCACGGAAATATCCGTGGCATTGACGCCAGTGCCGAGATCGACGGCATCGCTAGGGAATGAAAAACCAGTGCTGGGAGTTCTATCCGTAGTTGTCCCATCTCCAAGCTGACCATAGTTATTACTTCCCCAGCAGACCACATTACCCCTTGAGGCAATCATGCACAGGTGATTAGATGAGCTATCTCCATCGATTGCTAAAACCTCTCCTTCGTGTGTTCCATTGGCATAACTGCCAGCGATGGCACTGATGCATGAGGATTGACCTGTTGATGTTTGATAAGTTCCTGCTGCACAAGCAGTTTGAGTTATCGAACCTGTTGCAACTACATAGTAACCAGCAGATGCATCTGTGCAAGCAGAAGAACTGGTTGAAGCGGTATTAGAATTGTATGTACCTGCTGCACAAGCTGTCTGAGTTGTAGATGATGTAGTATCTACATAATATCCAGCAGAAGCATCTGTGCAAGATGATTGACCAGTTGATGGTTGATAAGTTCCAGCAGCACAAGCTGTCTGAGATGTTGAGGCTGTACTAGGAACATAATATCCAGCAGAAGCGTCTGTGCAAGATGGCTGTCCAGTATTTGCTTGGTAAGTTCCTGCTTCACAAGCTGTTTGAGTTGCAGATCCTGTACTATCTACATAGTAGCCCGCAGATGCATCTGTGCAAGATGATTGACCAGTTGATGGCTGGTAAGTTCCTGCTGCACAGGCAGTTTGAGTTGTGGATGCTGTAGTATCTACATAATATCCAGCAGATGCATCAATACAAGATGATTGACCAGTATTTGGCTGATAGGTGCCTAAGGCACATGCAGTCTGATTAGTTGACGCTGTACTACCTACATAGTAACCTGCAGAAGCATCGATACAAGATGACTGACCAGTACTTGGTTGGTAAGTTCCTGCAACACAAGCAGTTTGAGTTGAGGAAGCAGTAGTATCAACATAGTAGCCTGCAGATGAGTCAATGCAGGATGATTGCCCCGTTGATGGTTGGTAAGTTCCTACTGCACACGCAGTTTGAGTTGTTGAAGCAGTAGTATCTACATAGTAACCGGGGGAAGCATCTGTGCAAGAATCCTGACCAGTTTGATTCTGGAATGTACCTAAGTCACAAGCAGTCTGGTTAGTTGAGCCAGTAGTGTCTACATAGTAACCTGCAGATGCATCGATACAAGATGACTGACCAGTACTTGGTTGGTAAGTTCCTGCAACACAAGCAGTTTGAGTTGAGGAAGCAGTAGTATCAACATAGTAGCCTGCAGATGAGTCAATGCAGGATGATTGCCCCGTTGATGGTTGGTAAGTTCCTACTGCACACGCAGTTTGAGTTGTTGAAGCAGTAGTATCTACATAGTAACCGGGGGAAGCATCTGTGCAAGAATCCTGACCAGTTTGATTCTGGAATGTACCTAAGTCACAAGCAGTCTGGTTAGTTGAGCCAGTAGTGTCTACATAGTAACCTGCAGATGCATCAATGCAGGATGATTGGCCTGTTGATAGCTGATAAGTTCCTGTCGAGCAAGGCGTTTGAGTTGTAGAGGCTGTGATGTCAACGTAGTTGCCTGCTGATGCATCAATACAGGAAGATTGGCCTGTTAATGATTGGTAAGTTCCTACCGCACATGGCGTTTGTGAAGATGATCCTGTACTACCAACATAGTAACCTGCAGATGCATCAACACAGGATGATTGACCTGTTGAAGGTTGGTAAGTTCCTGTAGGACATGGTGTTTGAGTTGCAGATCCTGTGCTACCAACATAGTAACCTGCAGAAGCATCTGTGCAATCAGAAGAACTAGTTGATGCGTTATTAGAATTATAGGTACCTGTTGGACAAGCTGTTTGAGTTGTTGAAGCAGTTATATCTACATAGTAGCCTGCTGATGCATCATCACAGGATGATTGACCAGTTAATGGTTGGTAAGTTCCAACTGCACATGGTATTTGGCTGGCTTGCCCTGTATGTTGGTAAAATATTGTGGCAATAGCAGCAGTTCTCCCAGCCCCTAGACTAGATGTTTGAGTTGGTGTTAATCTATCAGTTTGAGTACCGTCTCCTAGTGAACCAGCATAATTGCTTCCCCAGCAACTTACAGAACTATTATCCAGCATAGCGCAGGTATGATCTAATCCAGCAGATATTGCGGCAGCAGTTCGTCCAACTCCTAAACTAGATGTTTGAGTAGGTGTTAATGTATTGCCGCTCGAAGTGCCGTCCCCTAGTTGCCCTTCACCATTATTTCCCCAGCAATTTACAGATTCATTATCGAGTATAGCGCAGGTATGATAATATCTAGCAGATATTATAACTGCAGTTCGTCCAACTCCTAAACTAGATGTTTGAGTAGGTGTTAATCTATCATTCTGAGTGCCATCTCCAAGTTGGCCAAAAGTGTTTTTTCCCCAGCAACTTACAGAACTATTATCCAGCATAGCGCAGGTATGATCTGTTCCAGCAGATATTGCGGCAGCAGTTCGTCCAACCCCTAAACTAGATGTTTGAGTAGGTGTTAATCTATCATTTTGAGTGCCATCCCCTAGTTGCCCTTCAGCATTATTTCCCCAGCAACTTACATATCCATTATCGAGTGTAGCGCAGGTATGAGAAGATCCAGCAGATATTGCAACTGCAGTTCGTCCAACCCCTAAACTAGATGTTTGAGTAGGTGTTAATCTATCATTTTGAGTGCCATCTCCAAGTTGCCCATGGTAGTTCCTGCCCCAGCAACTTACAGAACCATCATCGAGTATAGCGCAGGTATGATAATATCCAGCAGATATTATAACTGCAGTTCGTCCAACTCCTAAACTAGATGTTTGAGTAGGTGTTAATCTATCATTTTGAGTGCCATCTCCAAGTTGACCTTGGTTATTGGTTCCCCAGCAACTTACAGAACCATCATCGAGTATAGCGCAGGTATGAAAATACCCAGCAGATATTGCAACTGCAGTTCGTCCAACCCCTAAACTAGACGTTTGAGTAGGTGTAGATCTATTATTTTGAGTGCCATCTCCAAGTTGACCTTGGTTATTGGTTCCCCAGCAACTTACAGAACCATCATCAAGGATTACGCATGAGTAGGAATTACCTGAGGAAATTTTATGAGAATTGTAGTCTATTTCATAATAACTATTATTTTGAACATAGTAACCTGCAGATGCACCTATGCAAGCAGATGAACTGGTTGAGGCAGTATTAGGATTGTATGTAACTGCAGAACAAGCGGTCTGAGTTGTCGAACCTGTAGTATCTACATAGTAACCAGCAGAAGCATCTGTGCAAGATGATTGACCAGTTGATGGTTGGTAAGTTCCTGCTGAACATGCTGTTTGACTGGTTTGCCCTGTATGTGCATGGAATATTGTATTGATGAGAGCAGTTCGACCAGAACCTAAACTAGATGTTAGTGTAGGTGTATTTCGGTTTGTATTAGTTCCAATTCCAAGATTACCAAAGGGATTGTCACCCCAACAACTTACAAGTCCATTATCAAGTATTGCACATGTATGAAATACTCCTCCAGTTATTGCCACAGCAGTTCTTCCAGTTCCTAAACTAGATGTTTGAGTAGGAGTATTTCGATTAGTCGTGGTTCCATCCCCCAGTTGCCCAGCACTATTGTATCCCCAACAACTTACAGATCCGTCATCGAGAATTGCACATGTGTGATATCCTCCTACAGTTATTGCAACTGCAGTTCGCCCTACTCCTAAACTAGATGTTTGAGTAGGCGTATTTCTATCATAAGTAGTTCCACCTCCAAGTTGAGTAGTTCCATCTCCAAGTTGACCATAGGTATTCCCTCCCCAACAACTTACAGACCCATTATCAAGAATTGCACATGTGTGATATTCTCCTGCAGTTATTGCGACAGCAGTTCTTCCAGTTCCTAAACTAGATGTTTGAGAAGGAGTATTTTGGGAAGTATTAGTTCCATCTCCAAGTTGCCCATAGTAATTGTGTCCCCAGCAACTTACAGAACCATTATCAAGAATTGCACATGTGTGATATCCTCCTGCAGTTATTGCGACAGCAGTTCTTCCAGTTCCTAAACTAGATGTTTGAGTAGGCGTATTTCTATCTGTAGTAGTACCATTTCCTAGTTGACCACTGTTTGCCCTACCCCAACAAGTTACAGAACCATCATCAAGAATTGCACAAGTGTGATGCTCACCAGCAGATATTGCGTCAGCTGTTCTTCCGGTTCCTAAACTAGATGTTTGTGTAGGTGTATTTCGGTGTGTATTAGTTCCATCACCAAGTGAACCGTAAGTATTTCTACCCCAGCAACTTACAGAACCATCGTCAAGAATTGCACATGTGTGATAATATCCTGCAGTTATTGCAACTGCAGTTCGCCCTACTCCTAAACTAGATGTTTGAGTAGGCGTATTTCTATCTGTAGTAGTTCCATCTCCAAGTTGGCCGTAGGTATTTCTACCCCAGCAACTTACAGAACCATCATCAAGAATTGCACATGTATGATATTGTCCTGCAGCAATTTGAGTAGAATCATAAACTATCTCAGTATAACTATTATCTTCTACATAGTAACCAGCAGATGCGTCAATGCAAGATGATCGACCAGTGCTTGGTTGGTAAGTTCCCGCTGCACAAGCGGTTTGAGTTGCAGATCCTGTACTAGGAACATAATATCCTGCTGATGCATCTGTGCAAGATGTTTGACCAGTGCTTGGTTGGTATGTCCCTGCGGCACAAGCAGTTTGAGTTGTAGATCCTGTACTAGGAACATAATATCCAGCTGATGCATCTGTACAAGATGATTGACCAGTTGATGGTTGATAAGTTCCTGCTGCACAAGCTGTTTGAGTTGTCGAACCTGTCGTAGCTACATAGTAACCTGCATCTGCATCATCACAAGAGGTTTGTCCAGTATCTGGTTGATAAGTTCCTGCAGCACAAGCAGTTTGAGTTGTTGCATTGTGGGCATGATAAAAAGTATTTATTTGTGCAGTCCTACCAGAACCTAAACTAGATGTTTGAGTAGGCATATTTCTATCTGTAGTAGTACCATCTCCAAGTTGACTAAAATCGTTATATCCCCAACAACTTATTGAAGCGTCATCAAGAATTGAGCAAGTATGATACCATCCAGAAGATATTGAAGTTGCAGTTCTACTCGTACCTAAACTAGAAGTTTGAGTAGGCGTAAGTCGGTTAACATTAGTTCCATCTCCAAGTTGACCGTAGGAATTACTTCCCCAACAACTTACAGATTTATCATCAAGAATTGCACATACATGATAATTACCTGAATCAATAGCGATAGCTGTACGACCTGTACCTAGGCTGGAAGTTGGAGTTGGCGAGTTTCTGGTAGAGGTTGTCCCGTCCCCAATTTCTCCATCACTATTTCGACCCCAACAACTTACTGAGCCATTATCTAGAATAGCGCACGATTGAGCTTTACCCGAAGATATTGCAACTGCTGTTCTTCCAGTGCCTAAACTATCTGTTTGAGTAGGTGTAAGTCGATTAACATTGGTTCCATCTCCAAGTTGACCGTAATCGTTTCTCCCCCAACAACTTATGGAACCATCGTCAAGTACTGCGCATGTGTAAGTCTCGCCTGCAGATATTGCAACTGCAGTTCTTCCACTACCTAAGCTAGAGGTTTGTGTGGGCGTAAGTATCCCCCAAGTAGTAGTATTACTTCCAACTTGACCATAGGTAGTATCTCCCCAACACTTCACAATACCATTATCGAGAATAGCACACGTATGATGATCCCCTGCAGTTATCGCAACAGCAGTTCTACCAGTTCCCAGACTGGATGTTTGAGTAGGTGTGTTTCTAGTAGTAGTAGAACCATCTCCAATTTCACCATTGAGATTTCTTCCCCAACAACTTACAGACCCGTCATCAAGAATTACGCATGTGTGTTGGTAACCTGCAGATATTGCAACTGCTGTTCTTCCAGTGCCCAAACTGGAGGTAGGATTGGGAGAATTGCTGTTACTTTCAGTACCATCTCCAAGTTGACCATAGTTATTCAGCCCCCAACAACTTACAGAGCCATCATCAAGAATCGCACATGTATGTCTGTAGCCAGAGGAAATCTTCTGTTTTGGTGAATTGTAAATAGTCTCGGTCCAACCATCATTTACTACATAATTACCAGCAGATGCTGTGATACAGGTAGTCTGCCCTGAACTTGGTTGGTAAGTTCCAGGTGCACAAGCAGTTTGAGTTGTCGAACCAGTAGTATCGACATAGTGCCGAGTGGAGGCATCAATACAAGATGATTGAGCTGCATTTGGTTGATAGGTTCCTGCAGCACAAGCAGTTTGGGAAGTTGAAGCTGTGCTGGGGACATAGTATCCAGCTGATGCGTCGATGCAAGATGCCTGACCAGTGCTTGGTTGGTAAGTGCCTGCAGAGCATTCAACATCATACATTGACCCTGTTGGTGCAGAGTGACCGGCTGAAGAGTCGAGACAGACGTAGCGCCCGTAGGATCCCACGGAGCAACTAATCGAGCGTGCGGGATTGTTCGGGTAGTCATCGATTAATTCTGTAAATCCATCGCCATCCAAGTCTGAATCAACTGAGACCGTTCTGCCGGATGGCAGGCTGGTGGCTACCGGGGTGGAACTGCTCGTGGTCGTGCCGTCACCGAGTTGGCCGTCGGTGTTGTACCCCCAGCAGTACAGCGAGTAGTCGTCGAGGATGGCACAGGAGTGTTGATGACCCGCGGACACTGAGGGGGTGGTTCGTCCACTGGGCAGACTGACCGCGACCGGTGTGGAGCTGGTGCTTTGGCTGCCAATGCCGAGTTGACCTTCGATGTTTCTGCCCCAGCAGTAGGCCGAGGCGTCGTCGAGGACGGCGCAGGTGTGGTAGTACCCTGCGGACACCAATGAGGCGGTTCGTCCGCTGGGCAGGCTGACATGGACCGGTGTGGAGCTAGAAGTGGTGGAGGTCGGAAGACCGATTTCGCCGTGGACGTTGTAACCCCAGCAATACAGCGAGGCGTTGTCGAGAATCGCGCAGGTGTGAAAGTTAGTTGAGGACACCGAGGCAGCGGTTCGGCCGCTAGGTAGGCTTACGGCGACAGGTGTGGGACTGTCATCGGTCGTTCCGTCACCGAGCTGGCCGTGGTTGCTCCTACCCCAGCAGTACAGCGAAGCGTCGTCGAGGACGGCACAGGTGTGGTAGTTGCCTACAGTCACCGATGAGGCGCTCCTACCACTGGGCAGACTGACCGCGACCGGTGTGGAACTGGTGCTCTGGCTGCCAATGCCGAGTTGGCCGTATGTGTTGCCGCCCCAGCAGTACAGAGAGGCGTCGTCGAGGACGGCGCAGGTGTGTACGTATCCTGCAGCCACAGAGGCAGCGGTCCGTCCGCTGGGCAAACTGACTGCTACGGGTGTGTTGCTGTTTGTGTTCGTGCCGACGCCGAGCTGACCGTAGGTGTTGCTGCCCCAGCAATACAGCGAGTCGTCGTCGAGGACGGCGCAGGTGTGGAAGGTGCTTGAGGACACCGAGGTGGCGGTGCGGCCGCTCAGCAGACTGACGGTCACCGGCGTGGAGCTGTCGGTGGTGGTGCCGTCGCCGAGTTGACCGTATGTGTTGTCGCCCCAGCAGTACAGTGGTGCGTCGTCGAGGACGGCGCAGGTGTGACCATAACTTGCAGCAATTGCGGAGGGCCAACCAGACAGTCTGACTCGGACCGGTGTAGAGCTGTCCGTGGGAGAGTTGTCGTCGCCGAGCTCGCCGTAGTTATTGTAACCCCAGCAATACAGCGAGGCGTCGTCGAGCACGGCGCAGGTGTGGGAGTTTCCTGCGTCCAACGAGGTGGCGGTCCGCCCACTGGGCAGGCTGACGGCGACCGGCGTGTGTCTCTCGGTGGTCGTGCCATCGCCGACCTGGCCGTAGGAGTTTGCGCCCCAGCAGTAGGCCGAGGCGTCGTCTAGTACTGCGCAGGTGCGACCGGCTCCAGTGGACACCGAGGAGGCCGTCCGCCCGCTGGGCAGGCTGACTGCCACGGGTGTGTTGCTGTTCGATTGGCTGCCGTCGCCGAGCTCGCCGTTGCTGTTGTAACCCCAGCAGTACAGTGAGGCGTCGTCGAGGATCACGCAGGTGTGACCCCCATAGTTGGCTATCGAGGTAGCGGTCCGCCCGCTGGGCAGGCTGACTGCCACGGGTGTGTTGCTGTTTGTGGTCATGCCGTCGCCGTTCAGACCGTAGGAGTTTGTGCCCCAGCAGTAGGCCGAGGCGTCATCGAGTATTGCGCAGGTGCTATCCCCTCCTGAGGCCACAGAGTCGGCGGTCCGCCCGCTGGGCAGGCTGACTCGCACCGGTGTATTGCTGTTTGTGTTCGTGCCGTCACCGAGTTGGCCTTGGGAGTTGTAGCCCCAGCAGTACAGAGTTGCATCGTCGAGTACTGCGCAGGTGTGGAGGTATCCCGTGTCCACCAAGGAGGCGGTCCGCCCGCTGGGCAGGCTGACTGCTACGGGTGTGTTGCTGTTTGAGGCTGAAGTCGCACCGTTGCCGAGTTGGCCGTAGCCGTTCCAGCCCCAGCAGTAGACCGAAGCGTCGTCGAGTACGGCGCAGGAGTTGACATAAGATACGGACACCGAGGTTGCGGTCCGCCCGCTGGGCAGGCTGACTGCCACGGGTGTGGTGCTATCTGTGAAGCTGCCATCGCCCAGTTGACCATTGTTATTCCAACCCCAGCAGTACAGCGAGTCGTCGTCGAGGACGGCGCAGGTGTGGTGGGTTCCTACGGAGATTGCGGAGGGCCTCTTCATGTGAGTATCGAAGATATTCAAAACTCCGTCACCATCGATGTCGCGCTCGGGCAGATCGATGTGCCTACCGGTTGGTAGAGCAGCACTCGCAGGTGTGCTGCTAGAAGTGGTGTCTCCTGTACCAAGTTGTCCGTAAGAGTTCTGCCCCCAGCATTTCATGGATGCATCATCCAGTGCAGCACAGCTGTGACTACCTCCTGAAGTAATCGCAACTGCGTGTCGCCCTAGACCTAAATCCACAGCAACAGGAGTGGTTTGAACCTGATTCGAACCGCCACCGGGAACTCCAGTTTGACCATAGATATTGTGTCCCCAGCAAACAATGGAGGCATTGTCGAGTATGGCGCACGTATGATCAGTTCCTCCAGCAATGGCTATCGCAGTTCGCCCAGATGGAAGTGAAACCTGAGTAGGAGTAGAGGAATCTGAATAACCTCCATTACCTAAATTTCCTTGTTGCCCTTGACCCCAGCACATAGCCGAACCGTTGTCAAGGATAGCGCAGGTGTGTGAAAATCCGGCAGTAATTGCCACTGCTTTGCGTCCGATTCCCAAATCTACGTGTACAGGAGTGGTTCTTGTGACCGTAGTCCCATCGCCTATCTGGCCATCATCGTTCCAACCCCAACATTTGAGAGACGCATTGTCTAGAATTGCACAGGTGTGGTGATATCCAACAGCTACCGATACCGCACTACGATTGTCACCTAGATTTACACTCGTCGGATTGCTTCTGGAGGTATACGTACCATCGCCAATCTGACCATGTGTGTTTGTACCCCAACATTTCAGAGAGGCATCATCTAGTATAGCACACATTCGTTGAAAACTTCCGGATAATGAAACTGCATTTCTGCCGATACCAAAATCTTGAGTGTACGGACTGAACTGAGAGTGGTCCTTTTGCCAGCAGACAGTAGTTGAATCTTCCATTATGGCACATCGGTCGGCTGAACCAGTGATAGCGCCTGATAGTTGATTTGCGATTGCAATAGAAACAGCACTTCCACTTAGATTGATATTAGTACCGTAAACGTCGTTGGAAGTAGAAGTCAATAGTCCCCAACAATTTACCGACGAATTGTCTAGTATTACACAGGTATCCCAAAGACCTCCTGAAATTGTGGAACGAGTGAAAATGGAACCCTCCTGGAACCCTGGTTCGTTCATGCTGCTGGAGCTATGAGTATAGCTTAGTTGGGTAGGAGATTCTAGTCCCTCTGGAGAGTCATTCACACCGGAAGTTGCGATGCCCAATAATGGCAGAAGCAAAAATAAAGATACGATGAAAAAAGCGATATGAGAGACAGAAGTTCTTGATATCACGACATATCTACTAAGAGCGGGGGTATTAATCATTCTACCTACTTAGTATAGAAACTAAGAATGATTCTTGCATTCTCAGTCAAAACTTCTCAACATATTTCGAATTAATCATCCATCTTACTAATCTAGAAGATAGAGAATTATGTAATGGCTTATTTGCAATTACTCTACAACAATGCTCTTTGTGAGGTGCAATATCATACGGTGAGCCTGGCATTATTTTTGGAGGAGGTCTAAATTTCTCTTCTTTTGTAAATTCTCTAGCAGATTCTTTTGAGCCAAACACATCTTCTGGGCTATGGCGTACCCAAACATCTCCATTATCACTCATAATCAATCTTTTATCATGCGAGATATAGCCCCAAGCTCTTCTTCCTTGAGTGAGTGGATTCCTTACCTCCAATCTCTTCAGATTAAATTCAGGAGGATGATATTTTGTATTTTTCATTTCTCATGCCTCCATAGTTTTCCACCATAGTGCCAATTATGATCTTCACAAAGCAATGTCATATTCCAAATGGTTTGAGGACCACCTAGTCTGAATGGAATGAATCTGTGATCATAGTGTAGTGATTTACGAACTGGACATCTTGTACCATCTTCAAGAATAGCAGTACATTGACCTTGGTCTCTTACTGCAACTGCAACCTTGATATCTTGTGGAACATATCTAGAAATCTTATCTCCAATGATATTTCTTCTGACATATCTATCACCAATATTCCATGCTTCTTGCCCAAATGCAGTGAAGATATCTTTTGGTTGTATATCTTTTTCATCAATTCCCTCCATTCCCCAAGTGAATAACATCTCAATTATGCTCTGAATCTTGTCTGAAGTACTCATAACGCACTCCTCCCGTTAGTTTGGTCACTAATCGGCCAAGTCATTGCAGCAGTTGGCCTAACTTCAGCCAATTTGTGTATCACAACCTCACCTCCGAGAGCATTGATAGGAGATCTCTTGCAAGTGTATTTTTTCCTCTCAGCATTTCTTCAAGTGCATCGG
>Ga0302122_10001034_pt1 | contig 17579 bp, 14 predicted proteins | sample CB21_SCM_MG_FD_203115 | JGI IMG/M metagenome (GOLD analysis project Ga0302122, IMG submission 203115) | Marine microbial communities from Western Arctic Ocean, Canada - CB21_SCM | ecosystem: Environmental > Aquatic > Marine > Oceanic | place: Canada: Western Arctic Ocean | collected 2017-09-28
CGATATCGTAATTGGCTTTTGCTGGATGGGTGGGGGTGGATATCTTATTGGATGAGATTTTATCAGATAAAAATGACTGTATTGATACGCTTCTTAATGAAGAGTTAGGTGTAGTGATTCAGATTGACACTGAAGAAAGAGATTCAGTGATGCGTTGTTTCCAAAAGACCGGTTTGAGAAACTTTATTTATACTATTGGAACTTTAAATGATCAAAAAAAGATTAATTTAATAAGAGACAGAAGGGTAATTGCATCTTGGGGTTTAAAAGAGCTTTTAGAGCAATGGAGTAGAGTTAGTTTTGAAATGCAATCGCTTAGAGACAACCCTGAAACAGCAAAAGAAGAGTTTTTATCTGACATTGATGTCGATAGGCAAGGACTTTCACCCAAGCTAACTTTCTCCATACCTAAGATGTTGAGTGTAAATAAAACCAAACCTCTTTTGGCTGTATTAAGAGAACAGGGTGTTAATGGCCAAGTAGAAATGGCTGCAGCATTTGATAGGGCGGGCTTTAGTTGTGTTGATGTCCACATGACGGATTTAATAAATAAAAAATATCAATTGAATGATTTCAGTGGGATGGTTGCTTGCGGAGGCTTCTCTTACGGGGATGTCCTTGGTGCGGGAGGAGGATGGGCCACTAACATCTTACATAATGAAGAGCTTAAGAATCAATTTAGTGATTTTTTCTTAAACGAAAGCAATTTTACTTTGGGAGTGTGTAATGGTTGTCAAACTTTAGCTCTTTTATCAAGCTTAATACCAGGCTCCAATGGATGGCCTAAATTTATTAGAAATACTTCAGAAAAGTTTGAATCCAGGCTTGTGCAGACCGTCATAAAAGAATCACCCTCAATCTTTTTTAAAGATATGGCGGGTTCAGTCTTACCAATACCAGTGGCCCATGGAGAGGGTCGACTATCATCTTCATCAGAAGAGATTACAAACTTAACAGAAGCCAACCTAAACGCTTTGGCTTATGCAGATAATGCTGGTTTTGCTACTGAAGCGTATCCTCAAAACCCCAATGGTTCACTTGCAGGTATTGCTGGAATTACGAATGAGTCTGGTCGAGTTACTTTAATGATGCCGCATCCCGAGAGGGCATTTTTATCCTACCAGTACTCATGGTGTCCAGAAGATTGGGAAGAATATGGGCCCTGGATGAAATTTTTTCTTAATGCCAGAGAGTTTGTAGATTAACTGCCAGGGTTCTTGGGCCTTTCTATAGTTTGGGTTCTTAGAGGAAAGTCATTATTTTTTACGTCTTGAAAATATGATTTTAAAATTGTCGGGACGAAAGGAAAGGCAAGCTCTTCCCAAGGAATATCTTCTTCATTGAAAAGCTTAACCTCTAAACTCTCTGTTGTTTCCTTAAAGTCATTGTTAACCACTTTTGCAAGATGCAGCATATAGACTTGATGGATTTGTGGAATATTAAAGATCGCGTACAACTTCCCCATTTCCACTTTTGTGAAGGTCTCTTCCTCAGTCTCCCTGAAAGCTCCTTGCTCTATAGTTTCTCCATTTTCTAAGAATCCTGCAGGCAAGGTCCAGAGACCATGCCTTGGATGTATTGCTCTTTTACAGAGTAAAACTTTACCTTCTTTTATTGGCACAGTTCCAACAATGACTTTTGGGTTAAGGTAATGAATAGATTCACAGCTTGTACAACAGTGTCTCAATCTATTATCATCCTCAGGTATTCTTTTTTCTACGGTTTCGCCGCAGTTGCTGCAATATTTCATTTAATTTGGATTATTTCGGTTTAGTGCGCGAGGAGTATAAACTATTCAGCTAAATCCTATTTAATTTATTAATGTTAACTAAAATTGCAAGAAGGTTGGTTGAGCACAATAGCTCTCCTCCCGTTGAAGAGCTTAAGAAAGCGGCAGTATTATTGGCGTTATCTGATGCTGATGACCCTGAGCTTTTGTATACCTTAAGGTCAAGTAAAATGTCTTCGCACGGAGGAGAAGTCTCTTTTCCAGGAGGGATGTATGAGCTTGAAGATGAGTCTTTAGAGCAAACAGCTTTAAGAGAATCTTATGAAGAAACAGGCTTAAATAGTCAAGACGTAAGGATTCTCGGAACACTTGATACTACGGTTTCAAGGTTTAATGTTAGTGTCACCCCTTATGTTGGAGTTGTTCCTGTTGATACAGATTTAAACTCTGATTCAGATGAGATAGATGCTTGTTTTAAAGTTCCACTGTCATTTTTTTTAGAAGATAAACGTCACAGAAATGATTTCATAGAAAGAGGTGATGAATCATTTTTTATGCCAGTTTATAAATATGATTCTTTTATAATATGGGGTTTGACAGCTATGATTACTGTGAACTTTTTAAATTTAACCCTGGATGCAGGGATAGATCTTCAAGGTAAAGGAAGAGGATAGGAGAGATTTATGATATTTGATTTAGGCGACCATTCTTTAGAAGCTGAAGGCCAAGATTTTTATGTTGCTGAAAATGCAACTGTGTTAGGAAAGGTCAAGCTTTGTAAAGATGCCAGCGTGTGGTTTGGAGCAGTCTTAAGAGGAGACACAGAGTTAATTACAATTGGTGAAAGAAGCAATGTTCAAGATTGTGCTGTTTTACATACAGATTATGGATTTCCTTTGGATATAGGAAAAGATGTAACCATTGGACATCACGTCATGCTCCATGGTTGCACTATCGGTGATGGAAGTTTGATAGGGATAAATGCCGTTGTTTTGAACGGTGCAAAAATTGGTAAAGGTTGCCTCATAGGGGCGAACTCTTTAATAACGGAAGGCATGGAAGTACCTGATGGTTCGGTGGTCATGGGGTCACCAGGAAAAATAAGATCTGTCTTAGAAGAAGAGCAGCGTAAAGGTCTGATTATGTCTGCTCATCATTATGTTGAAAATTACAAAAGGTTTAAGAAAGAGCTAAAAAAAGTAAGCGATTAAGTATGAAAACAGAAGAAATACACTATAAGGTTAATGGTGAGAATATGGTAGGTTTTGTTGCTTATCCTGAAAGTAGTAATTCTCCTCTGGTATTGATCGCACATACTTGGGCTGGAAAAGATAGCTTCGTACATGATCGAGCTAAAGATTTGGCTATGCTCGGTTATACGGCTATGGCAGTAGACATGTACGGGGAAGGTAAAGTTGGGGCTGACGCCTCTGAAAACGAAGCTTTAATGACGCCTCTTATATCGAATAGAGATGATCTAAAGGAAAGAATACTGGGTGCTCTTGAAACAGGAAAAAGCCTAGAAGGCGTGGACCCTTCTAAAGTTGCTGCCATTGGCTATTGTTTTGGAGGCTTGGTCGTCCTGGATCTAGCCAGGGCCGGTGCGGACGTCAAAGGCGTTGTTAGCTTCCATGGACTCCTGATGCCTTCTTCTATTTCTGACCATGGAATAAAAAGTAAAATTCTAGTATTGCACGGAGAAAGAGACCCGATGGTTCCCTTAGAAATGGTAGATAATTTTCAAAAAGAGATGACAAATGCAAATGCTGATTGGCAATTGCATAGCTACGGAGGAACCTATCATGCCTTTACAAATCTTGAAGCCAACGACCCTGCTTTAGGAACTCAATACAATCAAGATGCCGATAAGAGATCATGGAGAGCTATGTTAAATTTCTTCAATGAAGTCTTTTCTTAAGGAATATGTCGGAAGTATTTACCACCAATAAAATTCGTTCAATATTCTTGGATTATTTCCAAGAACAAGGCCATCAATTAGTTGATAGTTCTTCTCTAGTGCCTATAAATGATCCTTCCTTGTTATTTACTAATGCCGGCATGGTGCCTTTTAAGAACTTGCTGTTAGGAGTGGAAAAGAGAGAGTATACAAGAGCTGTAAGCTCTCAAAGGTGTCTAAGAGTAGGCGGCAAGCATAACGATTTAGATAATGTAGGCTACACGGCCAGACACCATAGTTTTTTCGAGATGCTGGGTAATTTTAGTTTTGGAGATTACTTTAAGGAAGAGGCTATAGAGTTTGCATGGGACCTTTTAACAAACAGATACAATATTCCAGAAGATAAACTCTGGATAACCGTTCATAAGGACGATGATGAATCCGAATTGATATGGAAAGAAAAGATCGGAATTGATCCTGCAAGAATATCTAGACTGGATGATGATGAAAACTTTTGGACTATGGGCGACACTGGCCCTTGCGGTCCTTGCAGTGAAATTTACTATGATCATGGTGAGCACATAAAAGGAGATCCGCCAACATTAGGATCCGATCCCGGAGATAGGTTTATCGAAGTGTGGAATCTAGTTTTTACTCAATTTGATAGATCTAAAGATGGCAAGCTCAGCCCATTACCCAACCCGTGTGTTGACACAGGAATGGGCCTGGAAAGAATTGCAGCCGTTCTTCAGAATGAACAAAATAATTTTAATACAGATCTATTTAAATCTTTAATTAATGAAGTCGGGCGTTTAACTAAAAGGAAAGATTTAGAAAACCCTTCATTGAGAGTTATAGCAGATCACCTTCGAGCCAGTTCATTCTTAATTGCAGACGGCATAGTTCCAAGTAATGAAGGACGTGGTTATGTTTTAAGAAGAATAATCCGCAGAGCTTTAAGGCACGCAAACAAACTGGGAACAAAGGATCCTCTTCTTTCTTTGATGGTCCCTGTTCTGATAGAGGAGATGGGAGATGCCCATCCTCTAATCAAAAAAGAAAGCGATAGAATTGTGGCAAACCTTCAGCAAGAAGAGGAACAATTTGCCACTACTTTAACCCAAGGTATGGCTTTATTAGAAGCAGAAGTAAAAAAAATAAAAGGCAATACAATTCCTGGTAATTTAGCCTTTAAACTTTACGATACCTTTGGATTTCCAGTTGATATGACGGCTGACTTCGCGAGAGAAAATAATCTAGAAGTAAACTTGAAAGAGTACGAAGATTTAATGCTTGAGCAAAGACAAAGAGCAAGAGCATCAAGTAATTTTACTGCGGTTCTGCCTGAATCCGTCTCCATCGAGGGTAAGACAAAGTTCTTGGGATATAACGCTAACACCTGTAAATCAAATGTTCTAGAAATGATAGATTCTTCTAAAGGCAATCAGTGTAATTCTCTTTCCAAAGATGAAAAAGGCATTGTTTTCCTGGACCAAACTACTTTTTATGCCGAATCAGGGGGGCAGGTAGGAGATAGAGGAAAAATCAAAGGAAAAGACTTTGTTTTTTCAGTATTGGATACTCAAAAAGTAGGAGATCACTATGGCCATTTAGGTGTAGTTGAAGAAGGAGTGATCACTAAATCAAGTTTTGCTAGTGCTGAGATAGATGAAGGCTTGAGACTAAGAACCGTGCTTAATCATTCAGCAACTCACCTTTTGCAAGCTGCTTTAAGGAGAGTTTTAGGCGACCACATAGAACAAAAGGGCTCTCTGGTTGATTCAAAGAAATTACGTTTTGACTTTACTCATTCTAAAAATATTTCTAAAGAAGAAATTCTAGAAGTCGAAAATCTTATTAACAATGAAATTCTTAAGAACACAAGCTCCACAACGGAGCTAATGACAATTGAAGAGGCGGAAAAAAAAGGAGCCATTGCTTTTTTTGGTGAAAAATATGGTGATGAAGTAAGAGTTCTGAATATTGGCGAAGGGTTTTCAGTGGAACTTTGTGGCGGCACTCACGTTGAGAAAACTGGTGATATTGGTTTTATGAAAATTACCAGCGAGTCAGGAATTTCTGCAGGCGTTAGGCGTATTGAAGCAGTAACCGGCCTTGGAGCAAGGGAGTTATTAAAAGAATTACAACAAAAGATTCTGAGAATATCTGAAGAGCTACACCTCTCAGAAATATCAGCATCCAGTGGTGAAGAAAATCCCTCAGATTTACTGTCATTAAGAAATTCTCAACTACTTATTGAGCAAGTTTCTAAAGAATTAAATACTCCAGCAGATCAAGTAGTAGATAAGGTTATTCAATTAAAGCAAGAACATGAATCATTAACTAATGAATTAGAAGAGCTCACCAATGAAACAATTAATCATACTGAATTGAGTAAATCTAGTTCTTCCAATAATTTTTTGGTAGATCTAATAATAAATTTTAAGCAAGAAACTAAAGCGTTAAGCCAACAACTGGCTCAATTAAAAAGCAAAAGTGTTGGATTGGCTGTTTCTGATATTAACGATGAAATAACTGAGGTTGGTGGCTTTAGTCTTATTGCAAAAAGATTAGACGATCTTGATACGTCAGGTTTAAGAGAGGCTGCCGATAAATTAAGAAATCAGATTCCTAACTCAGTGGTTGTTTTAATCTCTGTAATAGAAGATAAGATTCCTGTGGTAGTGGCCACAGCACAGCCCGAACAATCCATAGATGCTCGAGACATAATGAAGCATTTAGTAAACCAACTGGGTGGAAGTGGCGGTGGAAGACCTGACTTTGCACAAGGGGGAGTTGAGAACTTAGAAGATATTGATATTGCACTATCTTCTCTATCAGAATTACTTCTTTCTTTAGCTAAGCAGTAAGTTAGAATACCCAGCTTTTTATAAACCAGACCTCATGAATAAGTTGATTGTAAAGAAATTTGGCGGTACATCCGTCGCTAATGCTGAACGTATTGAAGCAGTAGCAGATCTTGTTGCTAAATCCGTTGAAGATGGCAATGAAGTCGTTGTTGTGCTTTCTGCCATGGGCAAAAGCACCGATGACCTTATAAAACTTTCTAAGGAAATAAACCCCAATCCTGATCTAAGAGAATACGATGCTCTTGTATCAACCGGAGAGCAGATATCAGTAGCATTGCTGGCAATGGCTTTACAAAAACGAAACATTAAAGGTAAATCCTTTACTGCTTATCAATTAGGAATTAGGACAAACTCAATGCATAGCCGTGCTCGTATATTGGATGTTCAGGTTAAAAAAATTAAAGAAGAAATTTCGAACGGAGTTGTCCCTGTAATAACAGGATTCCAAGGAATGAATGATGAGGGCGATATTACTACACTCGGCAGAGGAGGCTCTGATACCACTGGAGTAGCGCTTGCTGTAGCCTTAGAGGCTTCAGAGTGTCAGATATATACTGATGTGGATGGAGTTTTTACCACTGACCCTCGTTTATATGACAAAGCCAGGTTGTTAAAAAAAGTTACTTTTGAAGAAATGTTAGAACTTTCCAGCATGGGAGCTAAAGTTCTGCAACTTCGTGCAGTAGAATACGCAAGTAAATATCAAATGCCCATTAGGGTCCTATCAAGCTTTAATGCTGGAGAAGGCACTCTTATAGAGGAAGAGGATGAAAGTATGGAAAGACCAATAGTATCTGGAATTAGTAGTATTGATTCGGAAGCAAAATTAACTTTAAGAGGAGTGCCTGATATTCCTGGCGTAGCAGCTAAGATACTGGGTCCTATAAGCGAAGCCGGTATAGAAATAGATGTGATTGTTCAGAATATCAGTGCTGAAAACACAACTGACTTCACCTTTACAGTTAATGAAGATGACGCAGTTGCTGCTGAAGCAATCTTATTAGAGATGTCTAATTCTTTCGGCGGCGGTTTGGTTGAAGTTGATAGCGATATAGCAAAGATTAGTATAGTGGGAAGAGGGATGAGGGCTCATGCAGGCATAGCAAGTAAGATGTTTGAGGCTTTAGCAAATGAACAGATTAATATTCTATTAATTACTACGTCAGAGATTAAGATATCTGTTGTGATCAAAAGAGATTCTATGAAAGATGCTATTGTCTGTCTCCATGATGCATTTGATTTAGACAAAGAACTTGACAATTAATCAATGGAATCACTTTTAGAGTTATTAGGATTAGAACCGGGCTTACTGAGGGGATTTGTTTTTGGTGTTGTTCATGTTGGTCTTTTAATAATTGGTTATTACTCCGGTTGGAGTATCAACAGGTTGCTTAAGACTGCTACGAGTGGACACGTGGCTGGAATTATAGGCGCTGTTGTCGCACATATTCTTGCGGACCTTATTGCTTCTCTCCTTGATCCTACTATGAGATCTGCCACTCTTGGAATAGTCATAGGAGGCATGCTGCCTCTGCTCTTTATTCCCCTGTTAGAAAAATACGTCACAAAAAGTGAAAGCCATATTATGGTTGGAGATCATGAAGATATAGCTAAAGATTTAGATTCTCACGAAGTCCATAAATAGGAATTGTTTTTAAATAAGAATCATTATTATTTGCGACCATGAATGAATTTATCATAACATTTAGAGAAACCTTAGAAGCTGCCTTAATCGTAGGCATTATCTACACTGTCATTTCAAAACAAGGCTTAAAGAGAGAGGTGAACCAACTTTGGTATGCCGTTTTTGCTTCAGTGGTTGCTAGCATATGTATAGCTTTATTTCTAAATGGCATTAAAGAATCCATAGGAAATGAATCCATTGAAAAATTAGTTGAAGCCATTCTTATGTATATAACCGCAGGGTTGTTGTGGTACGTAATCTTCTGGCTTGCCAAACAGGTGAGCAATAAAAAGGTTTTAGAAGGTCAAGCTGAAACAGCCATGAAAACAGCTGGTTGGGGTGTTTTCTTTTTAGTATTTTTTGCTATCTTAAGAGAAGGCTTTGAAACAGTAATTTTCTTAATGGGTAGCTTTTCAGCGACAGGAACTTTTTCTTACGTGGGTTTCTTTACCGGCATGATGCTTGCTGTCATTCTTGGATACTTGGTGGTTGTTCAAGGTAGAAGAGTGGACTTGACTAAGTTTTTCCAGGTTACCACGTTATTACTAGCTATATTTGCTTCTGGAATGATTGCATACGGAACCCATGAAGCGGAAGAGTTCCTGGTTAAAGGTGATCATTTAGATTGGGTAGGTCTTGAAGACAAGGTCCTTGAAGATGGCACTGTTGTTTTAGCAAAAAATCAAATAGGTAGGGTTTGGAATGTTCACAAGCCTTCTAAAGCTCTTGAAAAAGGGCAAAATGAAATGTTCTACTCTTATAATCTTCACGATAAAGAAAGGTACTCTCATTTGTTACATGACAAGGGCAGGGTTGGCGTTTTCTTGAAAGGCTTTATGGGTTACAACAGCAACCCGAATTGGCCGGAATTTATACTTTGGATCATATCTTTGATCTTTGGAATAAGTCTTTGGCGAAAATTTTATTTTTCTTAAATAAAATACTTGTAATTGAGAATCATTCTCATTTATAATGCGAATCGTTCTCGTTCTCGTTCGCATTAAGAGAATGATTATTACTTTATTTAAATTTTTAACTTAGGGACAATAAAATTAGTAGATTTGTTTTAGTTATTGCAATTTCCATAATAAATTTTTTCTCTTTTGCAGGGGAAGTGAGTATAGAAGTTGTAGAAATCATCGGCTCTCCGCAAGACGCCAAAGAAATAGCTGGTTCTGCTTCTGTTATCACAGAAGCAGAATTAGAAGTGTATGAGTACACAGACATACATAAGATTTTATCAAACGTACCAGGTATTAACTTTAGGCCCGAAGAAGGTTATGGCTTAAGACCAAACATTAGCATTAGAGGAACTTACGCTGACCGATCAGGTAAAGTTACGTTGATGGAAGATGGAGTCTTAATAGCTCCTGCTCCTTACGCAGCCTCTTCTGCTTACTATTTTCCTACAGCTGGCAGAATAGCTGGTGTAGAAGTGTTGAAAGGACTTGCGGCTATTACGCAAGGACCTTACACGGTAGGAGGGGCAATCAACTTAATCAGTACTCCTATAGCTGATGAGACGGGTGGTTTAATAAACCAAGAAATCGGACAAGACGGAACCTCCAGAACCCATCTTCATTACAGTGTTGTTGGAACAAACTCTGCTGTGCTTATTGAATCGCATATGTGGGAAACCGATGGTTTTGATTCTATAAAAGGTTCAAATGCCGATACTGGCTTTGATAAAGATGACGTAGTTGTTAAGTTGAGATTAAATTCTGACCCTAGTGCAGATGATATCTATCATGAATTTAACTTTAAATATCAAGACTCTGATGAGAGTTCAGATCAGTCTTACGTTGGTTTAGCTGACGCTGATTTTAGACGAGATGCTTATGTGCGTTATGGCCTAAGTGCTTACGACAACATGGACAACACCCATGACACAACTTCTTTTAATTACATAGCGGATTTTGGAAACTTAGAATTGAGTGCAACTAGGTATGAAAATAAATTTGCCAGGAACTGGTTCAAAGTAGATAAGATTGATAACAATAAAGTTTATGGCCACGGAAACGGTATAAATAATATTATCGCCGCTGCTAATACAGGTGCGGCAACAGCTTCTGCCATCTTAAATGGAACTAATACACAGGCAGTTCAGATTAAACTTAAGAACAATAACCGAGCTTACACTTCTGAAGGAACTGATCTTAAGTTGCAATACAACACAGATAAACAAAGTTTAACAATAGGTTACAGAAACACTGAGGATTCAGAAGATAGATTCCAAGTCTACGCTACTACTGATTGGATGAATGGAAAGCTTGGTGCTTTAACCGTAGGCTCTGATCCAGGTTACAGCTCTAATAATCGTTTAACTACTGCCAAAGCTACTGCCTTCTACGTCAATGAAGAAGTAAACATTGGAGCGTTAACAGTTAACGTTGGCTTCCGTTCAGAAGAGTGGAAAATTTCTCAAGACCGATACGTTGATGCAGCAAGATCTGCAATCAATACTGAAAAAGGCTACCCCAAGAAACTTGCAGATTCTGATAATTCATTAATGGGATTCGGAGCAACTTATGACGTGAATGACACAACTCAGTTATTCTTTGGTTTTCATGAAGGTTTCACACCAACTGGTGGAGGAGCTGATCCTGAAGAAGCAGATAACGTGGAAATGGGTGTTAGGTATGCACAAGATGAAATGTATTTTGAAGCGGTATATTTTGATACCGACTACCAGAATATGTTTGGAGAATGTACTGCTTCTGGTGGAGCCACTGGATCCTGCGAAATTGGTGACTCTTTCAACGCAGGAGAAGCTTCTATCAGTGGATTTGAGTTAGTTGCTAAAACTGAAAGGGTTGGTGAATTAGGAACTAATTACCCGCTTAGTATGGTTTATACGTCTACAGATGCTTCTTTTGACAATACGTTTGAAAGTGATTTTTGGGGCTCAGTAACATCCGGCATGGACATACCTGATTTGCCTGATAGCCAATTAGCATTGCAAGCTGGTTTTGAAACACAAACTGGACTGAGAGGAAGCGCTACTTATTACGCATACGGAAGCACATGCTCTGTTGCTAGCTGTGCAGCAGGAACCTCTGTAGATTCTTACAACGTTATCGATGCATCATTAACTAAGATGGTTAGCGATCAATTAGACGTTTACATGGTTGTTGAAAACATAACTGATGAAACTGACGTTGTAGCAAGAGCGCCAAAGAACGGAGCTAGAGCACAAAAGCCTCGTTCTTTTACAGTCGGAGTTCGTTTCAGACTTTAAATATAGTAATGATTTAACTCCATTCCCTCCCCAGGAAAAGTTAAATAACAGAGGAAAGCCTTTGGTAACTACTAGCGGCTTTTTTTAAGTTACAAGTTTATTAAGATAAGTTATCCAAGAATTATCTGAGTTTAAGCATGGTATATAAGTAAAAGTTTCACCGCCTGCTTCCAAGAAAGTTGCTTTTCCTCTTATTTCCATTTCTTCCAAAGTTTCTAGATTATCTGCTACGAAAGAAGGACAAACAACGGCAATCTTCTTTTTCCCTTTGCCTGGTAATTCTTCTAAAGTAATATCAGAGAAAGGTTTTAACCAACCTGGACCAATTCGAGATTGAAAAGAGACCCCCCATCTGTGCTTATCTAATTTTAATTTCTCAGCACACAACCTTGATGTCTCTAGAACCTGGGCCTTGTAGCAAAAAGGCTTGGCAGCAGAATCTAAACTGCAACAGTTAGACTCTTTAAGGCAATGGGATTGAGTGGGGTCAGTTTTTTTTATGTGTCTTTCAGGGATTCCATGATAACTAAACAGCAGGTAATCAAATTCGTCTGTGAAATATTGACCAATTTTTTCAGAAAGAGAATTAATGTATCCGTCCCCATCATGAAACGATTTTATAAAGCTAACTTCAATATGCGGATATTCCTTAGACACTATTTCTTTTACTTCATTTATGGTCGTTAAAGATGTAGCCATTGCATAATGAGGGTACAAAGGCAGAACCGTTATATTGCTACACCCTTTGTTCGTTAATTCTTTTAAGGCTTCAGAAATAGAGGGTTCTTGGTATCGCATGGCAAAGGCAACCGGCATTTGAGACTCTTCAGCAAGAGCATTTGCTATAGATTGAGTATTTTTAATAAGAGGTGAACCTTCTGTTGTCCAAATAGAGCTATAAGCTTTGAGAGTGTTCCTTGATCTTGTGGGAACAATTATAAAATTTACCAAGAATTTTTGAATTGGTTTTGGGAGATCAATAACTAAATCATCCGATAGGAATTCTTTGAGGTAAGATTTTACGGAATTCAACTCCAATTTTTTAGGTGAACCTAGGTTAATTAAGAGAATTCCTTGCATGTTATTTAGGATACAAAATTAAAGTCAGCAGTATATATTAAACAATGAAATGATTAACCAATTAGGTAAAAGTTTTGTTGATCTATGGGGGTCTTTTGTTAGGATATGAAACCATTAAAATAGGACTTTTATGCACAAAAATTTAATTAAAATCTCTTTCTTTTTTATCTTAATATTAACCATAAATGGTTGTTCAGGCGGCAATTCAAAACAAGAATTAATAGATAAGGCTGGTGCACCTCTGCTCTCTGGTTTGGGGAATCACACACATGAAGTAACGTCTAGTAAAGATGGCGTGCAAGAATATTTTGATCAAGGCTTGATTCTGGCCTTTGCATTTAATCATGCTGAGTCAGTAAGGAGTTTTAAGGCTGCTCAAAATTTAGACCCTACTTGTGCTATGTGTTATTGGGGAGAGGCATTGGCTCGCGGTCCCAACATAAACGTTACTAGTAATGGCAAAGCAGTGATGTCTGATGAGCAGAGGGTTAAGGCCTTTGAAGCTTTGGGTAAGGCTAAAGATTTAATGGTGTACTCAACTCCTCAAGAACAAGCTTATATAACAGCACTTTCTTCGAGATACGATGGAGATATCAGTTCTGATAGAAACGCATTGGATATCGCTTACGCCGTTGCAATGGAAAAAGTTGTTACAGCTTATCCAGAAGATATGGATGCTGCTTCATTGTATTCCGAGGCTTTAATGAACACCATGCCGTGGAATTATTGGCTAGACGACGGCAAGCCCAGATCGGATACTGTAAAAGTAATTTCCAAACTGGAAGAAGTGCTGGAAAAGGAGCCTAATCATCCTCTTGCCATTCATTTGTATATTCATGCTGTAGAAGCTTCTAATTCACCTGAAAGAGCTGAATCAGCTGCCGATAGGTTGGGGTCTCTTGTGCCTGGTGCTGGTCACTTGGTCCACATGCCTGCGCATATATTTTGGCGTGTTGGTCGCTATCATGATGCTTCTGAGGCCAATATTAATGCTGCTAAGGTAGACGAAGAATACATTGCCCAGTGCAACGCGCAAGGGTTCTACCCAGCAGCCTATTATCCCCACAACATTCACTTTTTATGGGCTGCTTCTACCATGGAAGGCAGAAGTGAACTCTCTATAGAATCCGCATTAAAAGTGTCTAAATACGTAAGTTTAGAACAGATTAAAATGTTTCCAACAATTGAATATTTTCACACCATTCCCCTTTTATCTTACGTGCGATTTGGAAAATGGGATGAAATTTTAAACTTTCCTAAACCCACCTCAGAATTTAAATATTCTCAAGGAATTTATCACTACGCAAGAGGCATGGCGTACGCTGCCAATGAAGAATTAGAAAAAGCACGAGAAGAACAGATCCAAATTCTTCCTTTAAAAGACAGCGAGGAAGTGCAAGTTATTATTAAAGGAGGTCAGCCTTCTGGTTTACTTCTTGATATAGCCAACAAACTCCTTTTAGGTCAAATAGAATTTTCTAAAAATAACTTTTCATTGGCTTCAAAGTATTTTGTTTCAGCTGTAGACTTACAAGACACTTTGCCATATACAGAGCCACCTTTTTGGTACTATCCTTCAAGGCAATCCTTAGGAAATTCACTCATGAAAGAAGGGAAGGCATCGGCAGCTGAAAATGTTTATAAAAGAGATCTAAAAGATTATCCAAGAAATGGCTGGTCGTTATACGGTTTAACTTTGGCGCTTAAAGAGCAAGGTAAATTAAAAGAAGCTGAAGAGGTCCACAAAAAATTTAAACACATCTGGCAGCTCTCTGATATCGAGCTAAAGGCATCAACAATTTAAAATTATGGAAACTTTAGAGGCTCTTCATTCAAGAAATTCAGTAACCAGTCTTTCTGAACCTGTGCCCACTCCAGAAGAGATGAAGATGGTCTTTCAAGCAGCTTTGCGCGCCCCTGATCATGCTTGGTTGAGACCCTGGAAGTTTATTCAAGTAACGGGAGAGGGAAGAAAAAAACTTGGCGATGCGTTTCTTCGCACAGCAACTGCTGTTATCGGAGATTTATCAGAAGCCCTGGTTGAAAAAGCAAAAAATGCTCCTTTGAGAGCCCCCATGGTGTTGGTCTTAATAGCAGACATTAAAGAACATCCTAAAGTGCCAGAGATAGAACAGATAATCTCAACGGGTGCAGCGGCACAAAATATGCTGTTAGCATTGCATGACCTAGGTTACGCGGCTGTCTGGAGAACGGGAAAGATGGCATTTAATTCTGAAATAACAAAGCAAATGGAATTGCCTGAATCCAATAGGGTTATAGGTTACTTGTACGTAGGGACTCCCACCGGAAGAGTCAAAGAAATCCCAAAACTTGACATGAATAAATTTGTTTCTTTCTGGGATTAAAAAAAGTTGACGATGTGTAACATAGGTATTAATCTGCTTTTTTGATAAATAACGCAAGGATAGTTTTATGTATAGAAATTATAAAAGTTTAGTTATTGCTTCAGTTTTACTGATGCCTTATTCAATATTCTCAGCAGAAGGAAATGAAGAAGAGGCCTCTTCTTCAATTTTTGATGAGGTGGTGGTAACTGCTCGTAAAAGAGAAGAGGCTGCTCAATCAGTCCCCATACCTATTACTGCTTTGGGAGCTGCTCAATTAGCCGGTAGAAACATCACCGAAATTAAAGACATTGAGAAACTAACGCCTAACATGCAATTTGATGCTCAAGGAATCAATTCGACGGTAACCAATGTATTTTTAAGAGGCATAGGACAGACTAACTGGTCTGCTACCCAAGACCCAAAGATTGGTATTTATATTGACGGAGTATATCTAAGTAGAGCTCAAGGAGGTCTTGTTGATCTAATGGACATAGAAAGAGTGGAAGTCTTGCGTGGTCCTCAAGGAACACTTTTTGGAAGGAATACCACAGCTGGATTAGTTCATATCATAACCAAAGCACCTTCTGATGAAATTGAAGGCATGGTTAGTTTAGGTATCGGAACAGCCAATCACGAGGTGGTGAGAGGCATGTTAAATTTACCAGTAAGTGAAAGACTATCAGCCAGATTTTCAATTATGTCTAAAGAGACAGATGGATTTATCATCAACATGGCCACGGGCGATAAACAAGGAAATGAAGATTCTCAGTCTATGAGAGCTTCGCTTATGTACACGGGTGAAATTTATGACTCTAGATTTACTTATGACCGTTTTAGGTCTAATGAACTCGCCATGTTGGGAAGTTGTCGTTTTAATTTAAATAAAAACGGTGCATTAGTTGGAGGATTTCCTGCTTTAGCTTTTTTCATGGGAACTTATGATTCAATGGTATCTAATTGTGAGGCTACCTCTAAGGACTATGCGCTAGACAATAACGCCAACCAATCAGCATCAACGGCTACAGATTCCTACACTTTAACGCAGAATTTTGATCTATCTTTTGCTGATTTAACTGTGATATCTAATCACAGAGAGATTGATAATTATAACGGTACCTGGGGCTGGAACATGGGAAATGGTCCGCATTTAACAAGATCTGGAAATTCCAATCTATTGGATGTTATAAACAACCCTAGTGACCATAGTATTGATTCTCATGAAATAAGATTATCAGGAGACACAGGCAATTTGTCTTGGACCGTAGGAGCTTATATCTTTGAAGAAGACAGTGTGGACAGTATAGATGTGCCTATTTTTCAAGGCGTTAATATACCAACTCAAGAACAATGGGCTATACCTTATCTGTATGGCTTGATACCTACTTTAGTAGGAACACAAACCTATGGTAGTAGGACCCAAAGCAGTATTGTGACGAATTCAAACGACGCAATATACGCAGAAGGTACTTATGCTATTGACGATCAAACCGATCTGACGGTTGGTGTTAGAAGATCAAACGATGATCGAGAATTTACTAGAGTTCAGACTTTGGTTGATGGTTCATTTGATGCTGGTAATAACTGCCCTGGAATGGTTTTTGATGCCAATGGGTTTGCCACCAGTGACCGTTGTACTCAAGAAGTTGATTTTAGTGAGACAACATCAAGAGTTATTCTGTCTCATGCTTATGATGCAGACAGAATGGTATTTGCTAGTTACAGTAAAGGTTATTCTTCTGGTGGTTTCAACCAAGATATTAGAATGAGACCTTTTGAACCAGAAATATCAGATAACTTTGAAGTTGGCATGAAAAGCACTTTAAGAGATGGGAAACTTCGTTTGAACGTAACAGGCTTCCATAACAGTTATGAAAATCAACAGGTAACGGTGGGCAGAATAGTCAATGGCCAACCAACGGCTGATCTAATTAACGCGCAAGAAGCAACATTGATAGGTCTTGAGCTTGAAATGCTAGCTCAGCTTTCTGAAGATTGGACCATGTCTCTCACTTGGGGTCACCTTGATGGGCAATACGATGTCTTTACGGTTAATGACAATGTTATTGACCCAGTCACTTTAGCTGAATCAATTGTAGTTAGAGACCTTAGTGGTACGGGTTTTGGTGCAGGAGATGATGGGGTTAGTAATACTTTTGACGTTAGCTTTATTCATACTGCTTCCTTACCTTCAGGAGCTGATGTTGTAAGTCAGATAGGTATGTCAAGGTACGATAGTTCTTACAATACTCTATTGAACGTACCAAGTTCTTTAGCTCCGGCTTATAACTTAGTCGATGGCAGGGTTACTTGGAACTTTGCAGACGGTTCCAACTCATTAACTTTATGGGGTACCAATCTACTTGATAAAGATTACATAGTCGGAATGCTTCACCAAGGAGGAGATTTAGAGGTCGGTGGGGTAGATTTCTCACTGGGTATGATTGCTGATTACTGGGGTCAACCCAGAAGACTAGGACTTGAATGGCGTAAAAACTTTTAGTTCCAGTAAAGAAAAAAGCCGAAGCATAGACTTCGGCTTTTTTTTATCTATTTTTAATTGATTATGCCCGTGTAAGCACGGTCCACAAGCATGGTTGCATCACCAAAACCTTCCTCCCACTCCTTAGCAGGGTGACTGTCGAGAACTTCTTGCAAGGTTTTCCCTTCTTTAATAAGACTTTTTATCCTGTCTCTTACTACAATCAACATGTCGATGTAGTTTTGCATATCTTG
>Ga0302122_10001035_pt1 | contig 17576 bp, 18 predicted proteins | sample CB21_SCM_MG_FD_203115 | JGI IMG/M metagenome (GOLD analysis project Ga0302122, IMG submission 203115) | Marine microbial communities from Western Arctic Ocean, Canada - CB21_SCM | ecosystem: Environmental > Aquatic > Marine > Oceanic | place: Canada: Western Arctic Ocean | collected 2017-09-28
CGTGAAAGCTCCTGGTCTGACAGGTTGAAGAGCTTTTTCAACGACATCGTCACTTGACAAGCACCTTTAAGGCATTGGTTGGCAATTGTCTGATCGCTGCATTTTCTGACGATTAAGCGCATCGGGTACGCAAGTCCGGCCTAATTCAGTTATCCTAAACAGCCTCTTTGCACTTAATGGCTTTTCATAGGAATTCTTCTTGATCACGGTTACCGAAACCACATTACCCGACGTAGTGGTTATAGAGCCTCGCGTATTTGATGATGAGCGGGGGTTTTTCTTGGAGAGTTTCAACGCCCGGGATTTTGCCCAGGCGGGCTTGCCGAGTCATTTTGTACAAGATAATCATTCACGCTCGACTCAGGGTGTGCTTCGTGGACTGCATTATCAGTATCCTGCCTGGCAGGGCAAACTGGTCCGTGCACTCGTTGGCGAGATTTTCGATGTGGCGGTAGATATCCGCCGGGATTCACCACATTTTGGCCAATGGTTCGGTTTGATACTCTCCGCCCAAAATCACAAACAACTTTATGTGCCACCGGGTTTTGCCCATGGCTTTTGCGTATTAAGCGAGGTGTCAGAGATGGCGTATAAGTGCACTGCATTGTATGAGTCATCTGATGATGCAGCAGTGCTTTGGAGTGATCCGGATATTGGCATTGACTGGCCGATTGCGAATCCAATTTTGTCCAATAAGGACAACGCCGCTCCGCGCCTGGCACAACTGCCCGATCTTGTGACCCTGACCTGAGATGCGAATCCTGGTGTTCGGGCGGGTCGGTCAGCTAGGGACTGCGTTGGCCGAATTGTTGGGGCCACTGCACGAAACCATCTTTCTTGATCAACCCGAGATTGACCTCTCCGAGCCGGACTCGGTGTTTGCTCACGTGCGTGAGCATGCGTCCGATCTGGTGATTAATGCAGCGGCATACACCGCGGTCGATAAGGCTGAAACTGAGCCGCATCTTGCAGATGCGATCAACGCCCGGGCGCCCGGTGCTATGGCGCTGGCTTGTGCCGGTGCCAAGATCCCGCTGGTGCACTATTCAACGGACTATGTCTTTGATGGCAGCGCGTCAGTTCCGTACCGCGAGAACGCGCCGGTCAACCCGCAAAGCGTATACGGGAGGGGCAAACTCGCGGGTGAGCAGGCAGTAGCACAAGCGACCGACCAACATGTCATCCTGCGTACCGCGTGGCTCTACTCTCATGTGGGTCATAACTTCCTCAAAACCATGCTGCGCCTGGCGGCCGAAGGCAAGCCAGTGCGCGTTGTGGGTGACCAGATAGGCTCTCCTACATATGCCTGGGATCTGGCTCAGGCCAGTGTTGCTGTGGTCGAGGCGCTGGCGCAGGGACGAGACGATGTCTATGGCATTTTCCACGCGACCAACGCTGGGGTTACCAGTTGGCACGGCTTTGCCGAGCGGATTTTCGATCTAGCCGGCTATGATGATGTGGAACTCGTTGATATCTCTACTGACGAGTATCCGACGCCCGCACCGCGACCGGCTTACTCGGTGCTCTGCTGCGAGCGCCTGCAAGAGGCTTTCGGGGTAACCCTGCCCGAGTGGCCTGATGCTCTGGCCCGTTGCATCGCTCGCTTATGAATAAGTCCGCGCAAGAGGCACCTTCGGTCAATCTGCTAGCTGTAGATACGGCGACCGAAGGTTGTTCGGCTGCCTGCCTCACCGGCGATAAATCATTCGAGCGCTACGCTGTGGATCCCCAGGGACACTCTCGTACACTGTTAGGTATGGTTGAAGCGGTGCTGGCAGAAGCGCGGCTTGAACGTTCGGCGCTGGACGCGCTGGCCTATGATGCGGGGCCGGGTTCCTTTACTGGCATTCGTATTGGTGCTGGTGTCGCGCAGGGGCTGGCACTGGGGCTGGAAAAGCCACTGCTTGCAATTTCTTCGTTGATGACCCTTGCCGAGGGCGCAAGAAGAGAGCAGCCTGGCTGCAATAGTGTTTTGGCCGCTATTGATGCCCGTATGGATCAGGTGTACTGGGCCCGCCTAAGATCGGATCCAGCAGCTCCGGGTCATTGGCGGTGGGATGGGATGCCCTGTGTTAGTGAACCCCGAGAGGTGGCTGCAAATATTTCAGGATGTACCGGGGTTGGGAGCGGTTGGGATCGGTATTCGGATGTGTTTATGGGCAGCAGGTCCATGCCATGGTTAGCGCAGCGATTTCCGCATGCGCTGGATGTAGCTACCATTGCCCGGCGGTTGTTGGCCCAGGGCGTTAGCGGTGCCTGGCATGAGGCGGTGCCGGTTTACGTACGAAATCGAGTGACGGGTTGAGTGTGCCGCGTGACGGGTTTTAGAGTCGCGACAGGGTGATAGTGCCCTGGGTTTGGGATGCGCACCGGGTAGACGTACTTTTCCACACCCCGTTGTATTGACCGGCTAAGCTGGAAGAAGAGCCAGTCAGGGTAAAAGTCACACTGTCAGTCACGGTCGCGGTATCAATCGTTGCCGTCGCGATAGCCCCTGAGCCGCCACCCCCGGAGAAAGAGACCGTCGGAGCGATTAGATATCCGGAGCCTGGATTGGTAATGACCACACCGGTAACCTGTCCGGCGTCGGTCTCGTTGAGCACCGCGGTGCCAACACCACCGGTGCCGCCACCACTGTCGGTAATCGTGATGCTGGGTTCAACATTGTAGCCACTGCCAGGATTAGTGATCACGAAGCCTACGATCTCACCACTCTCGACCGTTGCTGCGCCTATCGCCTGAGTGCCGCTACTAATACTGGGCGCTCCGATTACAACAGTGATGTTACTGGTATATCCAGACCCAGCATTAGTCACGGTAATTGAACCAATCCGTCCTGCCCCGCCAATAACAGCTGTACCTTTTGCACGACTGCCTCCGCTGGACGGCCAACTGAAACTCACGACCGGGGCGCTGGTGTAGCCTGAGCCTTCGGAACTGACGGTTATAGCACTGACGCCCCCGCTGGCTTGGCCTGAAGTGACTGTCAGGCTGACTGTACCTCGGTTGCTGTTCTCCTGATCACCCGTCAAAGGGTTATCGCCAGTAGTGTTGGCTGGCGACTGAACCGCAGTGCCGGTAAGGCTGCCACCCGAGATGCAGGTATGCCCGACGACACTTAGTGTGCCGGTGACATCGCCACCACCGTCGGACAGCGCGATGCTTGCCGCCTTGGCGACGCCGGTGCTATCGCTCAGGGTGCCGGTCCATTGACCGGATACATTAAATGCCTGGTTATAAACACCCCCGCTGCTGCTACCGCCACAGGCGCTCAGCAGAGTCGTAGTCAGCGCGATGACTAACACAAGGGTGAACGGGCGTACTGTCATTATCTTGGGCTCTGTCTACTAGGGAAGTTGGGTTATTTTACCGATTATTCTAAGGCTGTACCGCAGGTTATACAGAGTAGTAAAGTTTTGTCCCTCTGTTGGTATCGACTGGCCCCTTTTCTGGTGTTTAGTTCAGCAACTGCTTCTTCAGGATATCGTTCACAGCCTGTGGGTTGGCTTTACCTGAGGTCGTTTTCATTACTTGCCCCACCAGAAAACCAATTACCTTTTCCTGTCCTGCGCGGACTTGTTCGGATTGGTCGGGAAAGCGCGCAATGACATCGCTGACGGCCTGGTCGATGACGCTGCTGTCGGTAATTTGGGTAAGGCCTCGACTCGCGATAACCTCGTCTGCATTTCCTTCGCCATTCCACATGGCTTGAAAGACTTCTTTCGCGATCTTGCCCGAGATAGTCTTATCTAGTATGCGTTGCACCAATTGCCCCAGCATCGTTGGGCTAACTGGACTATCGGTGAACGCCGTATTACACCGGTTAAGCCAGGACATGAGTTCACCGTTGATCCAGTTGGCAGTCAGGCGTGTTTCGCCACCCGCTTTTGTTACCGCATTTTCATAGTAGTCAGCAATCTCCTTTTGCGAAGTCAACTGCACTGCTTCATCTGTGCCCAGGTCATAGTCGCTAATAAAGCGCGCAAGCCGCGCATCGGGTAATTCGGGCAGTTCGCGGCGCAATTGCTCCAGATCAGATTCGCTGATCACCAGCGGCGGCAGGTCAGGGTCAGGAAAATAGCGGTAATCGTGAGCCTCTTCCTTGCTGCGCATCGAGCGGGTTTGATCGCGCTCGGGGTCGTACAGACGGGTTTCCTGGATAATAGCGCCACCGTCCTCAACGACTGCGATCTGACGTTCGATTTCGTGGTGCAGGGCGCGCTCAACAAAGCGAAAAGAATTGATATTCTTCAGCTCAGTACGTGTACCTAAAGTTTTGTCACCGTGGCGGCGGATCGAGATGTTGGCATCGCAGCGAAAAGAGCCTTCTTGCATATTGCCATCGCAAATCTCCAAAGTGCGTACCAGCGAGTGCAATTTGCGAAGATAAGTCACCGCTTCGGAAGGCGAGCGCATATCGGGTTCAGAGACGATCTCCAGTAGTGGTGTGCCAGCACGATTCAGGTCGATACCGGTCATGCCGGGGAATTGTTCATGCAGTGACTTACCGGCATCTTCCTCAAGGTGAGCGCGGGTAATCCGGATAGTTTTTTCTCCTTCGGGAGTATGAATCTCCAGAGTTCCTCCACTGACGACGGGAATCTCAAACTGACTGATCTGGTAGCCTTTGGGCAGGTCAGGGTAAAAATAGTTCTTGCGCGCAAAGACTGAAACCCGATTGATCTTAGCGCCAACGGCGAGGCCAAAGCGGGCCGCCATTAGCGCCGCTTCACGGTTCATTACGGGAAGTACGCCGGGCAGGCCGACGTCGACGGCGCAGGCCTGGGTATTGGGTTGAGCACCGTAGGCAGTCGATGCCCCCGAGAAAATTTTGCTGTGAGTCATCAACTGGGCATGGACTTCCAGGCCGATAACGGTTTCCCAGGTCATATTCAGAACCCTTCGGGCGCTCGCTGATGCCAGTCAGTGACCTGTTGGAAGCGGTGCGCTGCGCCCAGCAGCCGGCCTTCGTCCATAAATTGCCCGATCAGCTGCATCCCCACCGGTAAGCCACTGTCGTCCAGGCCCGCGGGGATAGAAAGCCCTGGCAGGCCGGCCAGGTTAACGGTATTGGTAAAGATGTCATTGAGGTACATCGCAACCGGATCCTGGGTTTTTTCGCCCAAACCAAAGGCGCTGGTCGGCGCGGTTGGCCCAGCAATGATGTCGCATTGTTCGAATGCTTTAGAGAAATCCTGTGCTATTAGCCGTCGAATCCTCTGCGCCTTAAGATAGTAGGCATCATAGTAGCCTGCAGACAGGACATATGTGCCAATCAGGATCCGTCGCTTGACTTCTTCGCCAAAGCCTTCGGCGCGGGAATATTCGTACAGTTCCTGCAAGTTGGTCGCCTGCTCCGAGCGATGCCCGAAACGCACCCCGTCGAAGCGAGAAAGGTTGGATGAGGCTTCAGCTGGCGCAATCACGTAGTAGCAGGGGATTCCGGCACGACTGTTGGGTAGTGCGATATCGACCAGGCTTGCACCCAGCTCCTCAAAGACTGCCAGCGCTTCACGCACCCGGGTCAATACGGTCGGGTCGACCGAGTCATCAAAAAACTCTGTCGGGAGTCCGATGCGTAGCCCACGAAGATTGATCTCAAGGGCTCCATCAATGTCGGCTGTATCGTGAGCCATTGATGTTGAGTCACGTCGATCAAAACCCGCCATACATTTCAACAGTAGTGCCGCGTCCATGGCTGATCGTGCCAGTGGACCACCCTGATCGAGTGAGGAGGCGAATGCGATCATGCCGTAACGGGATACTCGACCGTAACTTGGTTTGAGCCCGGTTAATCCGCAAAAAGCCGCGGGTTGGCGAATCGAACCTCCAGTGTCGGTTCCGGTTGCCCCAGGCACCAGCCGTGCCGCAACGGCCGCCGCTGAACCTCCAGAACTGCCACCGGGAACGCGTTCGCGGTTCCAGGGGTTGCGAACCGGGCCAAAATACGAGGTCTCGTTAGATGATCCCATAGCGAACTCATCCATATTGGTTTTGCCGGTGAGCACGCTTCCAGCATCAGCAAGACGCTCAACAACCGTTGCATCATACGGGGCGATAAAGTTGCGCAGCATTTTTGAACCACAGGTGGTCAATATGTCGCGGGTACAGAAAATATCCTTGTGTGCAATTGGCACGCCAGTGAGGGGGCCATGTTCCCCGTTAGAGAGGCGCTTGTCTGCTTGCTGTGCGCTGGCCATGGCAGTTTCTTCTTCCACCGTTATGAAGGCATTGAGGTCGTCATAACGGGCGATGCGGTCGAGAAAATGTCGCGTCAGCTCGGAGCTGCTTATTTCGCGCTGGCGCAGCATATCGCGCAAGGTGGTCAAACTGTGCCGGTGGGGCATAACGAGAGCAAGTTGTTAAACGTTAGAAGGGTTGGCAGTCAAGCGGCTAACAGCTAGGCGCTACTCAATGACCCGTGGTACTAAATATAGGCCGTCTTCAACCAGCGGCGCTCCTTTTTGAAAAGAAGATCGCTCGTTGATCTCGGTCACGCGGTCTTCCCGGAGCCTCAGGGCGATATCCTGGGGATGGGCCATCGGCTCAACCCCATCGGTATTACAGTCCTGCATTTGGGCCATCAGCTCAAGAATATTGGCCAGTCCCTCCTGGTAGCGGGCCAGTTCATCCGGAGCGACCCGGATCCGGGCGAGGTGAGCGACATGCTCAACGTCTTTTTGAGAGATGGACACTGTGAATTTAATATACAAGAATGATAGATGACTGATTATATCCCAGTGATCCGGGCTTATCCTGATACCCTGTGTTAAATTACGCGCGCAAAAACTTCTTTTTCTCCCAAGGCGACTCATGATACTCAAGCGTTTTCTGGGCCTGTTCTCAAACGATTTGGCCGTGGATCTTGGCACTGCAAATACCTTGGTCTATGTTCCTGATCGCGGTGTGATCCTGAATGAGCCGTCTGTGGTGGCAATCCGAACTGGCTCCTTGGCACCGGAAAAGACGGTATTGGCTGTCGGGCAGGAAGCCAAGATGATGCTGGGACGCACACCAGGCAACATACAGGCAATCCGGCCACTGAAAGAGGGTGTGATTGCCGACTTTACCGTTGCCGAAGTTATGCTCAAATACTTCATCCGCAAGGTCCAGCAGAACCACTTTTTCTCTTCTCCGAGGATCGTGATCTGCGTACCCGGTGGCTCGAACCAGGTCGAGCGACGCGCGATCCGCGAGTCGGCGATCACATCCGGAGCACGGGAGGTGTTTCTGATTGAGGAGCCGATGGCAATGGCAATCGGCGCATCGCTCCCCGTAGCTGAGCCGACCGGCTCCCTGGTTGTGGATATTGGGGGCGGTACCACTGAGGTTGCCGTGCTTTCACTGGGTGGTATTGTCTATGCCACCTCGATCCGAGTCGCTGGGGATACCTTTGATGAGGCGATTATCAACTACGTCCGTCGACGCCATGGGTTGCTTATAGGAGAGGCTACTGCGGAGCGTGTCAAAAAAGCGATTGGCACTGCTTGGGAAGAATCCGATCACCGCGAGATGGAAGTCAAAGGTCGGGACATTGCAGAAGGAATGTCACATAGCCTGATTATTGGTAGCGATGAAGTTTACGATGCGATCAGTGAGTCGCTACGTCAGATCGTGCGCGTGATTCGCGAGACATTGGAAAATACGCCACCGGAACTTGCGGCTGATATTGGTGACAGGGGTATGGTGATTGCTGGCGGCGGCGCATTGATCCGCGATATGGACAGGCGTCTTATGCAGGAGACCGGATTACCGGTAGTGGTTGCCGATGATCCGCTGACCTGTGTTGCCCGAGGTTGCGGCAGGGCGCTGGAGGAGATGAGCGCGCTGGGTGACGTCTTTACTCACGAATAGGCTGTTACAACGTGTCTGCACCGTTGTGCTGGATACACTGTCCTCGTGGCTCTGAACGTTCAGAGTCTTTTCTGGGCCCTACCCCGTGAATCGAACCAGGAGTAGTGCGATTCGAGGGCTAAGCCTTTATGTGCTGCTGTCGGTTGGGCTGATTACTGCCCACAACTATAGTCCGGTGGTTCGCCAGATATTCCAGTTCGCTGCTGTTATTGGGGTGCCAGTGCATTTCCTGGCTTCCTTGCCCAGTACCGTACTCGAGAGGATGCAGGGTAAATTAGAGCCTACAGATCAGTTGCGCCGCAACTATGCAGCGCTTCGCGAACACAACCTCATTTTACAGGCCCGCCTGCATCGCTTCGAGTTTCTGGAGAGCGAGAACATTCGGTTGCGTGGGCTGCTTTCTGCGGTGCCGGCAGCGGCAGAAAGAGTGACGCTTGCGGCGCTGGTTGCAGTCAATCCGGACCCGAAAGGCCAAGCAGTACTAATCAATAAGGGTACTGCAGATGGCATTTTTCAGGGCCAGCCTGTCGTTGATGCCGGTGGAATTGTCGGCCAGGTCACACGACCGGGAATGTTTCGAAGCACGGTTAGCCTGGTGACCCGTGAGAATCAGGGAATACCTGTCCAAGCTGCTCGCAGCAGTTTGCGGGCGGTGATTTACGGCGGGGGGCGTAACCGACCTTTGCGCGTACTGTATCTGGATCGTAATTCTGATATTCGCACTGGGGACCTGCTGGTAACCTCTGGGCTGGCTGGCCGCTATCCTGCTGGATACCCGGTTGCTGTGGTCACCGTAGTGGAGCGGAATCTCAGCGAGTCATTTATGAATGTTTCCGCTGAACCGACCTCGCATCTTGGAAGCGAACGTGAAGTCTTATTGCTCTGGCTGCCGGCGCTAGATGAGCCGGTGGCGAGTGATTTGCTCGACTCAAAAGGTGAGTTGGTTGATTAGCATCAATTCAATGCAACGCCGCACGTGGGTCCCAATTGCGACGGGGATTGTTGCCCTGGTATTTTTCTCGCTGCCGACCGAAGAGCCCCTGCGAGGGTTTTTGCCAGACTGGGTATCCCTTGTCCTGATTTACTGGACTTTTGCTTTGCCGGCACGAATGATGGTCGGAATGGCGTGGTCGGCTGGGTTGGTAGTCGACATTGTGAGTTTTGGCTTGCCGGGCGTCTATGCTCTCAGCAAAGCTGTGCTGGTGTATCTGGCCCGCGTTCTGGCGCTCAGGGTGCGGACCTATCCTTTGTGGCAGCAGACCATTGTCGTATTGGGATTACTCGGCATTGAGGTGCTGATACTGACACTCATCGATTTTATTGTTAGTGGCGACCTGGCCGGGTTGCAACGCTGGACCGCCGTGGTGGTAGGCGCTTTGGTGTGGCCCGCGGTTTATTGGATCTTGCGTCGCGCCCGTCACCTTGCGCGGCTCGGCCACTGAGAGGCTAGGCATGGCAGCGACGCAATCTTTTAACCGACAACCCATGGAGGCGAGTGTTGTCAGGAGTCGGCTACGACTGGCCGGGTTGTTGGCGCTGGTGCTTTCTGCATTGCTTTTGGCGCGTCTTTACGTATTACAGGTCACCGAATACAGCCGTTACCAGACTCTGTCACTGGAAAATCATATACGCCTGCAGGCTCTGCCGCCTGTGCGTGGGCTTATCCTGGATCGTAACGGCGTTGTCTTGGCTCGCAACACCGCAGTCTACACTCTGCAAGTAATACCGGAAAAAGTTAGCGATATGGAATTGGTGTTACACGAGGTAGGCAAACTGGTCGATCTTGAAGAGGATGACATTGCAGTATTCAAGAAAAACCTTAGGCGCCGGCCAAGCTTTGAGAAACACTTGCTGAAGTCGAAGTTGGATGACGTTGAAGCTGCACGTTTTGCAGTTAACGAATACCGTTTTTCTGGTGTGACGCTTGAGGCCATGTTGCACCGCGATTATCCGCTGGCTGATCTGACCGGGCATGTACTTGGTTATGTGGGGCGCATCAGTGAGCAGGACGAGGCGCGCCTGGACTCCGCTGCGTATCAGGGGGTATCTCATACTGGAAAGTTGGGTATCGAGAGTTATTACGAGAGCTTGCTCCTCGGGCGTTCTGGGTTCGAGCAGGTCGAGATTGACGCCCATGGCCGCACGTTACGAACCATCAACCGGGAGAGTGCGATACCAGGCCAGAATCTATACCTCAGCCTCGATGTTGGCCTGCAACGAATTGCTCGGGAGGCGCTGGGCAATCGCCGTGGCGCCGTTGTCGCGATGGATCCGGGCTCGGGCGAGATATTGGCGATGGTCAGTGCCCCGGCTTATGATCCCAACCTTTTTGTTGATGGCATCAGTCGGAAGACCTACCAGGCCTTAATCCAGTTGGCCGACAAACCGCTACTGAACCGTGCCCTGTACGGACGCTATTCTCCGGGATCGACGATCAAACCTATCATGGCTTTGGCCGCTATGAACGCTGGGGTGAACCCACAGGAGAGGGTGTTTTGCCCAGGCTGGTTCATGCTACCGGATAGTACTCGTAAATACCGTTGCTGGAAACGTACTGGGCACGGTAGCGTCAATCTGCACGATGCTATCGAGCAATCCTGTGATACCTACTTCTACCAGATGGGAGTCCGTCTTGGCATAGATAAGATGGCTCCGTTTCTCTTCAGTTTTGGATTTGGCAAGCAAAGCGGGGTGGATTTACCAAGTGAACCTTCAGGTCTCGTTCCTACCGCCGAATGGAAGCGGGCCACGCGCCAGGAACCTTGGTATCCTGGTGAGGATGTTATTACCGCGATTGGCCAGGGATTCCTGCTGACGACCCCCTTACAGTTGGCCCGCGCTAGCGCGATGCTGGCTAGCCACGGTCGACTCGTCAAGCCAACCCTGTTACGTCGTCAGGAGAACCCGCTCACAGGCCAAGCGCAAGAGACGCAGGTCGATGCTTTATCAGAGGCGCCGGCACTGGCCATAGACGAGAAGGATATCGAGTGGGTTATCCGGTCAATGACGGCGGTTATGCATGGGCGGCGCGGTACGGCACGAGCCAGTGGACGGCGCAGTGCTTACCGCATGGCCGGAAAGACCGGCACTGCACAGGTAGTCAGCATTGCTCAGGATAGCGAATACGATGCAAAATCTTTGCATGAAACATTGCGTGATCACGCGTTGTTCATCGCTTTTGCGCCTGTCGATCATCCGAAGATCGCCATCGCCGTCGTGGTAGAAAATGGAGGTAGCGGTGCAGCGGCGGCCGCTCCGATTGCGCGCAAGGTAATGGATTACTTTTTTCTCAAACGCTTGCGGCGGGCAGCTTTGACTGGGGCATCTGGTGTTTTCGGGTAGGCAATTACATCTGGATGGCCCACTGCTGATTGGCCTCCTAGTCTTGAGCGCTTTGGGATTGGTTGTAATTTTCAGTGCTTCGGGTGAGGACTGGAGTGTTATGGCCCGCCAGGGGCTTCGGCTTGGTATCTCGTTGGTAGTCATGGTGGCGGTGGCCCAGGTATCTCCTGAGAATCTGCGGCGTTTTTCCCCTCACCTTTTTGTCATGGGTGTAATCCTGCTGGTAGCCGTGCTGGTTATGGGCGCTGCAGGTAAGGGCGCCCAACGCTGGCTCGACCTCGGTTTGGTCCGATTTCAACCCTCGGAACTGATGAAACTGGGAGTACCGATGGTTGTGGCCTGGTTGCTAACCCGCAGCCAACTGCCACCCAGGTTTGCTATCGTGCTGCTTGCGTTGGCACTGACCCTGTTTCCGGCGAGTCTTGTCGTGGTACAGCCTGATCTGGGCACGGCTATCATGCTTGTGGTATCCGGGCTTTTTGTGCTTTTCTTGGCCGGTATCCGTTGGCAGCATGTACTCATGATGTTGGCCGCAGTGACTGCAGTGGCCCCCTATCTATGGTTTCGGTTGCAGGAGTATCAGCGCCAGCGGATTCTGACGCTGTTTGATCCTTGGGCTGATCCCATGGGTAGTGGTTACCAGGCTATCCAGTCGCAGATTGCCATTGGCTCGGCGGGTATATCCGGCAAAGGTTGGTTAGCGGGCAGTCAGTCGCACCTTGAATTTATTCCCGAGCGCAGCACCGATTTCATCTTCGCTGTTTTTGCAGAGGAGTTTGGTTTCATTGGAGTACTTATGCTGTTGTTGCTTTATCTTTTTGTAGTGGGCCGTTGCCTGGTGATGGCGTACCATACGCGGGGAACTTTCTCGCGATTATTGATCGGCAGTCTGGCACTGACTTTCTTTTTTTATGTTTTTGTCAATCTCGGTATGGTCTCAGGTATCCTTCCTATCGTGGGGGTGCCACTTCCACTAATCAGCTATGGAGGTACATCGATGCTTACACTGATGGCAGCATTTGGAATTATCATGGGCCTTCACGCCAGGCGTCGGTTGATGGCATGAAGATAACTTGGGGCTATGCGAATATAGAACGACTAGCGCAGGTTTGTGTGCTGGTCGTATTAGCAGCAGTTATGGCACCGGCGATGGCTGTTTCCCTTGATCAGTATCCGCGCCTCGTGGAATTAGCCAATCGCATGGCCGGGACACCCGGGCTCAATGGCGAGCAGATCAAAGACTGGTTTCGGGATGCTGCGATCAAGTCGAAAATCATCGATGCGATGAATCGGCCGGCAGAGCGATTACCCTGGCACCGTTACCAGTCACTGTTTGTTAACTCTGCTTCCATCAGTGGTGGGGTTCAGTTCATGAAACACCATGCAGCGACCCTCGCCCGCGCCGAACAGCAATACGGAGTGTCCACTGAGATCATCGTAGCGATCATTGGTATCGAAACCCGCTACGGTAAGATACTGGGCAATTTGCGCGTACTGGATAGCCTGGTGACGCTCTCCATGGAATACCCGCGACGCAGTAAGTTCTTTTCCTCTGAGCTGGAGCATTTCCTGCACTTGGTCTCGGAGCAAGGGCTGGACCCGCTATCGGTCAAGGGCTCCTACGCTGGCGCCATGGGGGTCCCTCAGTTTATGCCCAGCAGTTATCGTGAGTATGCCGTTGATTTTGATGGTGACGGACGAGCCGATTTGATCCACAGTGTCACCGATGCAATAGGTAGTGTGGCGAATTACCTGGCACAGCATCGTTGGCGCCCTGGCGAGCCTATTGTCACTCGAGTTATTGACCCCCCTGATGCATTGCAGGCAATGGTAACCCGTGGCCTAAAAGCACAAACGCCGGCTGCCAAAGTTCGTGCTCTGGGTGTGCCAGTATCGACAGGGAGTGGCGACAAACTGGGTGTGATGCAGTTTGATGGCAAGATGGGCACCACTTACCGCCTCGGGCACCACAACTTTTTTGTGATAACCCGCTATAACCACAGCCAGAATTATGGGATGTCGGTTTTTGAACTGGCAGAGCAGATCGCGGTGGCGACCGAGAATTGAATGAAATCGCCGGGGCGCTCGATCGCGCTGTACCTTTTGTTGGTGAGTCTGTTGTCCGGTTGCAGTTTCTTCCGAGATAAATCGTCCGGCGCCTACTTTGAAGATGATGGGCCGCCTGCTGGCGGTCCGGATCCCGCCAGTGTCGCCAATGCTGTGCCTAGGCCCGAACCGCTCAGCAGGATTGGTAATGTACCTTACGAGGTGTATGGGGTGACCTATGTGCCGATGCGAAAGGTATCGGTGGGCCACGTAGAGACTGGGGAAGCGTCCTGGTACGGTCGAAAGTTTGATGGCCGGAACACTTCCAATGGAGATGTCTATGATATGTTTGGCATGACAGCAGCACATAAGACTCTGCCACTCCCTACTTACGTGCAGGTGCGTAATCTTGCTAATGGCCGTGAGGTCGTGGTCCGAGTGAACGATCGTGGCCCCTTCCTGGGTGGGCGCATTCTCGATTTATCATATATGGCAGCACAAAAACTTGGTGTTGTAGCGACCGGAACTGCCAACGTCAGGATTGAAGTTATCGATGGCCCGGTGCCAGCTAAGACGCCGGTCCAGTCGATAACCCTTGATCGTCCTGAAGCTGTATTTTTCCTTCAGGCCGGAAGTTTTCGATTAGCTACCAACGCGCATCGACTCAAGGCTGATTTGACTGGGGCCGGGATAACCGGCATTCGAGTTGTCACCGTCCAGATTGGACAGAACCTGTACCATCGAGTCCAGGTAGGCCCCATACACGGCTCAGCGGCGGTGAATACTCAGCGTGGTCTTATCATAAACGTAACAGGTATCGAACCTAAAGTGGTGAAGGAGTGTTGTTGAATATGGTTCAAAGATGGACAAGGGGTATTGGGTGGGGCGTATTGTGTCTGGCCCTGGTAACCGTGTCACCAACGGTTCACAGCGAGATCAAATCGGATCTGGTAGGCAAGATGCGATCAACCATTTTGCCACCCAAATTAAAGGCTTCCTCCTGGGTGTTGATGGATGCTGCAACTGGCATGATGCTTGCAGGCAGTAATCCGAACAAACCGGTAGAGCCGGCCAGCCTGACCAAGTTGCTGACCGCGTTTATCGTTTATCGCGAAATTCAACGTGGTAGCGTCAGCCCTGAAGACGAAGTGGTGGTGAGTGAGAAAGCCTGGCGATCGAAAGGCTCACGCATGTTTATCGAGGCAGGAGATAAGGTTCGGATTGACGATCTGTTAATGGGGCTCATTGTTCAGTCAGGTAACGATGCCGCAGTGGCGTTGGCCGAGTACGTCGCTGGTAGTGAGGCCGGGTTTGCCGATCTTATGAATCAGGCCGCCGCCGAACTGGGAATGACTAACAGCCACTTTACAAACAGTTCCGGCATGCCACACCCAGATCATTTCAGTACGGCCTATGACATCACTCTTCTGGCTCAGATGATTATCCGAGATCAGCCGGAGCACTATGCGAAGTACGCCATCAGAGACTTTACCTGGAACGATATTACGCAAAAGAACCGCAATCCCCTGTTAGGCCGGGATGACTCAATCGACGGCATCAAGACCGGGTATACCCAGTCGGCTGGTTATTGCCTGGTTGGCTCAGCACACCGTGACGGGATGCGCCTGATCGGTTCGGTAATGGGTGCCGAGGGTAACAGGCAACGTGCCGATGCTGTTTATTCGCTGTTGCGCTTTGGTTTCGCCGCCTACGAGCACCATGACCTTTATCGGGCAAAGCACAGGATTGTGGATGCAAGAGTATTTAAGGGTGCAGTAACCTCAGTTGAGGTGGGGCTAGCTGATCCAATCGATCTGGTGCTGCCCAAGGGAGCTGGCAGGAGTTTGCAGGCAACTGTCCAATTGATAGACCCCGTGGTGGCACCGCTAGAAGCGGGTCAGTTAATGGGAACACTCACAATCCAAATGGACGGGGCTGACTTGTTGTCGCGCCCGCTGGTGACCTTGCATGCTGTAGCCAAGGGGGCATGGTTCAACCGCATGGCTGATGTGGTTCGCTTATGGTTTCACTGATGTCGGGTGATTCAGATCAAAACCCTGCAGAAGAGGTGGAACTGTTCAGCTTCCCCTGTCGCTTCCAGATCAAGGTGATGGGACGGCAGAGCGAAGGATTTGGGACGCTGGTCTCTAAGGTGGTGAGCCGTCACCTCGATGGCGCGGCTATACTGGATGTCAGTACACGCGAAAGTAGCGGCGCGAGTTATGTATCGGTCAATTGCACTATCGAGGCGATGAGTCGTCAGCAATTGGACGCGATTTACCTTGACCTCAACAGCGAGAGTGACGTACTGGTCACGCTGTGACGTTCCAAGATTGATGGACGTGGTTCTTGGATCGTGAATTGCCTGGAATTTCATCGCCTGGGGGTGCGCGACTACAGCGACACGCTGCGGGCGATGCGTTCACTAACCGATTCCCGTTCTGAAAGTTCATCGGATCAGATCTGGCTGCTGGAACATTATTCGATCTATACCCAAGGGGTAAGCTGCAAGGATCGACCGACTGGTGATTCCGGCGATATCCCCCTGGTTCATTCGGACCGTGGCGGCCAGATCACCTATCATGGTCCAGGGCAGTTGATCGCCTATCTGTTGCTCGATATTCGCCGCCGAGGGATCGGGGTGCGCCAACTGGTCAATATCATCGAACAGTCGCTGGTTACGTTACTGGCGGATCTGGGGCTCAATGCGGCAACACAGCCTGGTGCTCCCGGGGTCTACATCGCCGGGGAGAAAATCGCGGCGCTCGGACTTCGAGTACGTTCAGGATGTTGCTATCATGGATTCAGCCTTAACGTCGATCTGGATCTTAAGCCCTTCAGTCGAATCAATCCGTGCGGTTTCGCCGATCTTGCAGTAACGAGCCTGGAAAAACAGGGAGTTTCGCTCACAGTAGCTCAAGTTGCTGACCGGGTGCAGACGATTCTGTCACAGGCTCTCCCACGAGCGCCCAGGTCGTGATCAGCGCCTGTAGAACCCAATGATTTCTTGGTGATGCTTAATTAAACGACATCTATTTTGTCTAACATGGCTGACACCATAGCCGCCTTGTAACTCACCCCTCATTACCGTTGACCAAATCATAATAAAAAAGCTACTCACGCTGAGCGAGTGGGATACGCATCAGTGATGCCCAGCGGCAGATGGCAGTGGAAAATATTTGTCATGTACCCATCGCCGCTGCTGGCCAGGAACCACTTGGCCTGGTGTCCCAACATGATGTGATCTGCGCAATGCATTCATTTGTTGATGTCAGTCTTGACCAATTTCTTAAGTTTGAAGCGGCGCAGGCAGTTCTCGAGCAGATCATGCTCACTGCGGTGTGCACCACCACTGCAGGATCGAGCCTCAGACAGGCAGCACTGGTGCTGCAAGGCTATAGCAGGGTTGTCTGCTGGTGATCTGTGAGGAGCAACTGGTCGGGATCATTAATGACAGTCATTTCGTTAGGGCATCAATCAATCTTTTGCAACCGCACGAAGAAATCAGCGATGAAGTAAAAGTTGACGAAGACCTTGAGGTAGATTAGCTCGATGATCTGGGTGATCTGTCATTTAGGCCGAAGAGATTAATGACTGGGAGCGAGCGGACCTTTAAGCGAAGATCAGCGGTTGTTACAGATCAAGAATTCGACTTGAACAGCTCTTCTGCCTTAGTTTGTGCTAGACGAAGATTTACCGGACTGCCGACGTCTATCCAGCGCCCGCTATATATTTCGCCACTGACGGTGCCGGCAGCGATGGCTTGATGCAGTAGCGGCGCAAGCGCAAAGCGCCCTGGGACGCACTTTTTAAACAACTCGGCACGGTAAACCCCGATCCCTGAAAAGGTTAGGGATGACGGGTGATCTATATTGTTAGCTAGGACGTCGCTACCACGAAGGGAAAAATCGCCTTTGGGATTGTGGTCCGGGTTTTGCACCAGCACCAGGTGAGCCAGTTTTGTCAAAGGCTTGCGCAAATTGGCAAAATTGTAGTCCGTCCAGATATCACCATTCACGACAATGAATGGATCTGACTTGATAAGGGGTAGGGCGTTATGAATACCGCCACCAGTTTCGAGCGCTTCAGAAGGCTCGCGTGAGTAGCAGATCTGGGTATCATTTTGGGCTGAATGGCCGAGTCGTTCAATAATCATATCAGCCAAGTGCGCTACGTTGATTACAATCTGGTCGACACCTGCCTCGATCAGGGCATCGCGGTGGTATTCGATCAGACACCGCGGCCCGACTTTGAGCAAAGGCTTGGGAATGGCGTCGGTCAGCGGCGCGAGGCGCTCGCCTCTTCCGGCTGCGAGGATCATTGCCGATCTGATC
>Ga0302122_10001038_pt1 | contig 17544 bp, 16 predicted proteins | sample CB21_SCM_MG_FD_203115 | JGI IMG/M metagenome (GOLD analysis project Ga0302122, IMG submission 203115) | Marine microbial communities from Western Arctic Ocean, Canada - CB21_SCM | ecosystem: Environmental > Aquatic > Marine > Oceanic | place: Canada: Western Arctic Ocean | collected 2017-09-28
CACTAAGAGGTTTCTTTGAAAATACGATTGTTGTCTCTACTATTACCTTTGTCGCTTCAGCGGCCCTCCGTTGCATAGAGCAAACGGGAGGGCCTACCTCGTATTTTTTACAATTTATACTAAGACTAAAGGTTAAAAGACAATGACTAATAACGATAACGATAACGTGTATGTTGTCGATACAACTCTTCGAGATGGCGAACAATCTAGCGACGATTATCAGCCATTGGTATTAGAAAAAAAATGGCAAGACAACTGGGATAAGCAGGGTCTTTATTTAACACCCGATACTGATACCAATAGGCCCAATCGATATCACGCCACGATGCTTCCGTACCCATCCGGGGATCTTCACATCGGTCATTGGTGGGCTATGGCGCCTTCGGACATGCTCGCAAGGTTTTATAGAATGAAGGGATACAATGTTCTTTTTCCCATGGGCTTCGATGCATTCGGCCTGCCGGCTGAAAATGCGGCAATCCAGAGAGGTATCCACCCCCAGGAATGGACCACGGCTAATATCGAGCGGATGCGTGGACAACTAAAACGCATGGGAGCCATGTTTGATTGGTCTCGTGAGATAAATACTTCGTCACCAGACTATTATCGATGGACCCAGTGGTGGTTTCTCCAACTCTTTAAGAATGGCTTGGCATACAGAACCGAAACATTGGCAAACTGGTGTCCAAAATGCCAAACAACCCTAGCAAACGAACAAGTAGTGAGAGAAGGCGTTTGCGAGCGTTGTGAATCACCCGTCTCACAAAAGTCAATGCCACAGTGGCTATTCAAAATTACTGAATACGCTGAGGAACTATTGGATTTTAGTGATATGGATTGGCCAAATTCTGTACTTCGGATGCAAGAAAATTGGATAGGAAAATCAGAAGGCGCCGAGATTATATTTGATATCGATAGCCCGAATATAAGTGAATCTCTTTCCGTTTTCACAACGAGACCAGACACTCTCTACGGAGTTACCTTTATGGTTCTGGCACCAGAACACCCTCTCGTGAATAAGTTAGTCACTCCAGAATTTAGCGAACAGATAAAACTTTATCAAGAGGATTCAGCACGTGTGAGTGAAATAGAAAGACAGTCAACAGTGCGCGAAAAAACTGGAGTATTCACCGGTGCGTACTGCTTTAATCCCATGAACAATGAAAAAGTTCCGATTTGGATTGCTGATTACGTGCTGGCAACATATGGGACTGGAGCAATTATGGCTGTGCCCGCGCACGACCAGCGGGACTTTGAGTTTGCGAAGAAATACGAACTACCGATTAGAGTTGTGATTGCGCCAGAGAACTGGTCTGAAAATCAGGAGCTAGAAGAGGCATATACAGGTAAAGGTGACTTGGTGAATTCTCAGGAATTCACATCTCTTGACGCGAGTGACGCGATTACAAAAGTTATTCAGCATGTTGAAAGAAATAATTTCGGTAACAAAAAAACACAGTTTCGTATACGTGACTGGTTGATATCTCGACAGCGCTATTGGGGAGCTCCTATCCCAATAATTCATTGTTCAGATTGTGGCACTGTTCCGGTGAGTGAGGATGAACTTCCCATTAAATTACCCACCGCGGTCGAGTTTCTACCTACAGGTCAAAGCCCCTTGGCATTAGCCGAAGAATTCGTAAACGTGCGCTGCCCTGAATGTGGTGCATCAGCTAAACGTGAAACCGATACAATGGATACTTTCATGTGCTCCTCCTGGTATGTCTACCGGTATACGGATCCAGCCAATATGAACTCACCTGTTGGACCCATCGCAACAGAGAATTGGCCCGCTGTTGATCAGTACACTGGCGGAGCCGAGCATGCTGTTATGCACCTACTGTATGCGAGATTTTTCCATAAATTTGGACGAGATATTGGCGTTCTGAGAGGGAATGAGCCCTTCCTAAATTACTTTGCCCAGGGCCAAGTACTTGGTACAGATGGGCAACGAATGTCTAAAAGCCGAGGCAATGTTGTCGCGCCTGATGAGATCGTCGATCAGTGGGGAAGTGATGCGTTCAGAGCACACCTCGCATTTATGGGCCCTTGGGAAAACGGCGGACCCTACTCAGAAGGAATTATCGGAATCTCACGATGGTTGAACCGAATCTGGATTTTAGTTAACTCAGGCTATAGTCAAAAAAATATACCTGGCCACGATGAGCAACTTCTTCGCTTGGTGAACCAGAGCATTCAGCGTGTTACACGCGATTTAGGTGAGAAATCATTTAATACCGCTATTGCTGCTCTAATGGAGTTGACTAATGCACTTTCAGCCAGTCTGGAAAGCGGAAATGTCACAGATAAAAACTGGGCATTCGCAACAAAAACTTTATTACTTCTTTTAGCGCCTATCGCGCCACACATCTCAGAAGAATTATGGCAGCGATCGGGGGCGGAAAACTCAATCCATCTCGAAAGTTGGCCCATCCTAGACAAGTCAGCTTTAATAGTCAGCGAGATAGAAATTCCAGTTCAAATCAACGGTAAACTGAAGGCAAAAATTATGGTCCCGTCAGGTGCAACTGAAGACGTTGTTATAGAACTTGCAAAAGCTACCGATCAGATAGGAAAATTATTGTCAGTCGAGCCCGTCAAAAGAATAATCTATGTTAAAAATCGTTTACTAAATATAGTTCTCTAGCTATCCGATTTTGTGTACTCATCATAAGGCTGAAGTAATTCATCTGAAATAAATGGAAGTTGTTTATCTTCTTCATAATTTTGTCGATCTTTAACCCCAACCGATGAATCGCCGACAGTTGGCTTCACAACTTGCAATGATGGCAGGGTTTGTTTTTGCTCACTTTCTTGGGATAAGAATTTGCTCGATAAATTGGCACTCGGAAAGGCACCCACCAACTGGGGTTCTAACTCTTCATCTACGGGTCCAGAAAGCACGTCTACCGCTATTTCATTAACCAAGTCGCCGGCGACCTTAAGATTATCAGTGTCAAGATGTTCACTAATTTCCCCAGCTTGGTTCTTGATGATCTCTGATAATTTAATAAGTGTTTCAATGGCCTCAGTTTGAACTTGCGTAACGTGATCTAGGTGTGCCTGACTGCTGTGTTGAATCTTCTCCTGCAGATCCAAAATTTGTCTAACTTTATTATCCTCCGATAAAATTTCAGTTGCCTCGCCTTCAGCCGCAGTAACAATTTCACCGGCCATACTTCGAGCATTCTCAATAATTATCTCTGCTTGGGCGCTACTTTGCGATAAGATTTCTTCTGACTTCAACCGTGATTCAGCCGCTATTTGTTCTGCAAAAGCCTCAATTTCCAAACGAGAGTTAGCGTTTTTTGATGCTTTTGTAACGGCGACATCAATTAGCTCTAGCAAATCTGAACGTTCAACCCATATTCTTCCGCGAACCTGTGTTTTTCCTTCAAGCAATTCGTGTATTGCTGCCAATGCATCAATTAACTCCACTGGATCCTCCTTCTAATGAATTATTGTCTATTTTTTATTAAATTTCTCTTTGATGGCGATCGCCACTTCTTCTGTAACAAAATCGCTCACGTCTCGTCCGAATCCTGCTAACTCTCGAATTCGAGTACTTGAAACAAATAACGTTTCCAATGACGTCATTAAATAAATTGACTCTACGTCAGGAGCCATATGCCTATTCATCAAAGCCATATCAAACTCATATCCAAAATCACCAGTTCTCAATCCTCTGACAATCGCTGTTGCGCCCACTGTTCTTGCAGAATCCACAGTCAAACCTTCGATCGGCGTAACACGCAGATTTGTCAGCTTCTTTTCATCTATAGCGTTCTGAAAAAACGCCATCCGTTCGTCGAGCGTGAAAATTGTGCTTCGCGAATAGGCAACTCCTATAACCACCTCGTCGAACAAGCTTGACGCACGACTAGCTATGTCAATATGCCCCTTAGTGACTGGATCAAATCTTCCTGGATATAACGCTGTAACCATAATTTTTCTCTCACTCCTTATTTATGCTCTGCTCTGCCAGCAATAAATCGCCACTGCTCCGCGTCCTTGCTGCCTATTTTTATACAATGGAATGTCACAAATTGAATCGGGTACAGACTGATCAGCTGCATGCTCCAGCACCAATATCGCTTGATCAGCTAAAAAATCTTTGAGTTTATCAGTAAGAGTTTCCTGAACGTTTGGCTCAAGGTATGGAGGGTCCGCAAACACAAGTGTGAAAGAATCTTGTGGGTTAGGTAACCATTTTTCAACTGGCATGTGTTGGACCAAAGCACGGCTTGAAAATTGCAAACTGGTTATATTAGTTCTAATCGCATCAACAGCTGCTCGATTTCTTTCAACGAACACGGCTGACCCAGTCGATCGGGATAATGCTTCAATACCAAGCGCACCGCTACCCGCATATAAATCAAGAATCTCATCAAAATCAGCCTCAATTGATTCCAATATAGAAAAGAGAGCTTCCCGTAATCGAAGCGAAGTCGGACGAATACCGGGTGAACCAGCTACGGACAGTCGTCTGCCTCCTGCACTTCCTGAGAGTACTCGAGGGCTTCGAGAAGTCGGCTTGTTAGTTTTAATCATTTAGGCTCTCGACTCGCTTTCTAGTTCAGTGCGGGGCCTGGTGGTCCGGGTGGTGGTGTCGCGGTAGCTGTTGGCGTGACGGTAGCTGTTGGCGTGACGGTAGCTGTTGGCGTGACGGTAGCTGTTGGCGTGACGGTAGCTGTTGGCGTGACGGTAGCTGTTGGTGTGACGGTAGCAGCTGTTGGTGTGACCGTAGCAGCTGTTGGTGTGACGGTAGCAGCTGTTGGTGTGACCGTAGTTGTTGGTGTGACCGTAGCTGTAGGTGTGACCGTAGTAAGCGAGGAATCCACTCGTAAAGTTACTTCCTTAGAAACAAAAGATTCTCCGTCCGATATTATTAATTTCAGTGTATAAACGCCAGGGGTAGCCGGGGTAGCCCAAACGGCTGATTCATTACCACTATTAGCAGACCAACAGTCTGGCGAAACTGTCCCCCCGCTTGCGATCCAGCAAGGTTCTAGATATGGGCCGAAAGGTTCCACAGGTTGAATTGATTCTGTGTCAAACCATCCTGAAATTGCTTCAGCTATGCTTTCAGGTACCTTTTCGGAGCGAGAGGTGTCAAGAACTAACCCTCTCAGGCTCCAAAAATCAATAAAATCTAGCAAAAAAGAGAACGAAAAACGACTGGGGATGAAATAACTCTCACCATCAATTCGGACCACCACTGATCGGGAACTTTCATTCCAATACACATCTCTACTCGCCGTAGATGAAGTATTCTCAAGAATAATATTTTGGTCAGTGGTAATCGATCCAGGCTCGGCATCAATTTTTATTTCATTCAGTATCTCAAGGAGAGATATGGGATCATCAAAGCGAGGCGTTCTACCTTGAATGGCTGTGGATGCCAACAGCGAGACCTTTCCAATGTCATCGCCTCCAACAATATACGGCAATAAAAAAGAATCTAAAGCGCTTAAGATGTCATGATCAGAGTATCGAACTGAAATCCATAATCCGTCCACAAGCGAGAGTAATGTCGACCAGTCATAATCGTGACTGTCCGAAAGTTGAGCAACTAAGTTGATCTCCCAGTGTCTTATTGAAGCTTTATCATGCAATTCAGTGATAAATCCAGTCAACAAGGCTTCTGATCCTGACGGCAATCGTCCAAAATTTATAACCACTCCACTGTAATTATGCTCACGAGTTAGATCCGTGATGGCCGTTGAATAACCGTCTCGAATTTCAGGATTTGAAAGCATTCGCTCAATATCTTGGGCGCTGCCTGATACTTCAAGTAGGCTCTTCGCATCCGTTGCAATCTGATCGCTGAAAAGGTTAGAAAAAATAAGATCACCAAACTCATCTTGTAAAGAAATTTCTGCCCTACCCGCGACAAAACTGTTAATCCTATTGCCTAGTGGGGAGGTAAGTGCGGGACCTGAAGATCTGTAAAAAGAAATACTTTTTGCTGAACCTGTTTGTTCAAGTAAAACCATGTTACGTAATTTAGGAAGTCGCACAGATGCCAGCAATCGTTTCTGAGATTCATCGATCAGAGAAGGTTTCACTGAAATCCAACGACCAGACTCAAACGTGAAAAGATGCAGGTGGGCCAAATTCACGGTCTCATCAAAGTACGGAATACTCACCGAATAACTCATGCCATTTGTGCACAGAGGCTCCGTTTCACACGAAGTCACAAATTTATCGATAAATCTATCGCTGAGAGTATAAAATTCACTCCGCATCTCATACCCCTGGGGTAAGGAGCGGATCTCGTTTTTGTTCGTTACCATCCACTCGGGCTCAGTACCGGTTTTTTTGTCATCAACTATTAACAAAATAATTAACGCTATTGCACCTACTACAAAAATTATTGCCGCATATTTTCTCCACCCAATGCCCCCCGGCTGATTCGGTGAAAAATTTTTAGATATCCTTGAGCCCAAAATCCAAAATCGGGAAACGTCCTGTTTACCCTTGTTAATCACTAAGGAATCATCTGGCCACTCGCTTCGAGTTATGAAAATATCAGATCGTTCCTCTTTCTCGTCTATACGCTCAAATAGCGGAAAAAGAAGTGCCCCGACATCGAGATGAGTCGACGGCTTGTTCAACTTCGAACGCTTTACTGCTTGTCTGTAGCTGTATATACGAGGCCACCTCTGATAGTGCGCCCCCGCGACTCTAGTAGTTTAACAGATATATCCGTTAATCCAGCCTCACATCCCGAAAAAATCTATTCGCCAGCTATTTTTAGAGATTCCAACCCATGATAGAGTATTTACTCAAGAGACGAGCCGGAACAGCAGAATGACGTCTCTTTAGAAGGTAAACATTTGAGTTTGGGGGAAGGTAGTATGTCTGATAACGGAGACGTGGTAAGCCTAACTCTTGAGGGAAAGGCGCGACTAGAAGCTCAGCTACATGAGCTAAAAACTGTGCGAAGACCTGAAATTGCTTCTCTGATTCATGATTCACAAGGTGGCAGACCGGACGCGGTTGATGCGCAATATGAAGACGCAAAAAATCAGCAGGCATATAATGAAACTAGAATTAATGAACTCGAACGTTTACTTGAAAATGTCGATATTATTGACGAAGCTGTACAGTCAGCGACAGTTCAGCTTGGATCCCACGTAATTCTTCGGGACCCAGAAGGAAAACAGTACCGTTACGTCCTAGTCGGAGCAGCTGAAGCATTACCCAGTCAAGGTAAGTTAAGTGAACAAAGTCCGTTGGGACAGGCATTAATTGGCAAAAAAAAAGGTCAACAATTTTCGTTCGCAGCTCCTAAGGGTGAGGTTACCTTTAAGGTGACAAAGGTCGGTTAGCATGTCTATGCCAAAAAATCCTCAAGAAAATTCGCCTGAGGCGTCTGAAAATCTCGATGACCTAGAAATCTCAAACGAACGATTAGTAGCACCACGCTTAGAGCAACGGAAAAAATTACTTGAACTGGGTGACCCATACCCGGCGCGGGTAAATCGTAGCCACACAGTTGCAGCTGCCCGAGAATACTTAATTGAAGAAGCAGAAAATACTGGCGACATGGAGGGAATCAGCCAAGAAGTCAGTATTGTCGGAAGAATTATTGGCGTGCGGCGTGCTGGGGGGATGATCTTTGCAGACTTGCGCGATTATTCCGGTGAGATACAGATTCAGTTTCGAACTGATGCCTTAGTAGATTTCGATCAGTTAAACCTTGTTGCACCAGGAGATTTTCTACAAATTAGGGGAAATTTATTTAGAACACGGCGAGGTGAAATTACTGTTAGCTGTGAAGAATGGTCAGTCGTAACAAAAGCTGTGAGACCATTCCCCGGAACCAAATACCCTATTGTTGATGAAGATATCAAATCTAGACAGCGTTATCTCGATCTCATGGCCAACAAAAAGTCAAGAAATATCGCAATCACTCGCTCTAGAATACTTCATGAGATTAGGCAATTTATGCATGGTCGTGGTTTCATTGAGGTAGAAACATCCATGTTCCCGAAAGTGGCTGGTGGTGCTCTGGCTCGACCATTTACGACTCAGTCAAACGCACTAAGTAGAGAACTGCTTCTTAGGATTTCACTCGAACTCCCATTAAAAAAGCTGCTAGTCGGAGATCTTCCGCCAGTTTTTGAAATAGGAAAAGTGTTTCGAAATGAAAATGTTGATCGAGATCACTCGCCAGAATTCACCATGCTCGAATCCTACGAGCCCTACACCGACTACGTCGGTGTAGCAGATATGGTCGAGGCCATGCACTCTCATCTCATCAACACGGTTTTTGAAAGCTCAGAAATTCAGCTGCCAGAGATTTTACATCCTGAAACAAACCATGTGATTAAGGATGCACGAACCATTCAGCTAGCACCGCCATTTGAAAAGATTAAGTATCGCGATCTAATGTATAGATACGCTGACAACTTTGATGACAGAGAACATGAAACGCTTGCTAAGTTAGTCGCTAGAGCCCTAGAACTCGGAGTGCACGTTGACAAAACTATGTCACGTGGCAAGATTCTAGATCGAATATTCAGTGAGAAAGTCGAACCACTTCTCATCCAACCTACTTTTGTAATGGATTATCCAGTGGAAAGCACGCCTCTTGCTAAGCGAGTCCCAAACGACCCGACGTTAGTCGAACGCTTTGAGTTTTTTATCGACGGCCGGGAAATTGCCAATGCTTACAGTGAACTCAATGATCCTGTAGAACAACGAAGCCGAATGACTAATGAGGAAAACTCAGCACCCACTGATGATGAAATCCCCCCCACTGATGAAGATTTTCTTATCGCAATAGATCACGGCATGCCGCCTGCCGGTGGAATTGGGATTGGAATCGATCGACTGGTTATGATATGCACGGCAGCTTCAAATTTGCGGGAAATTATTCTATTTCCTACTCTCCGTGAACCTGGAAAATAAAACCACTACTAAATCTGGATCGCATTAACTTGAATCATTCTTCTCACATTACTAACAACACTTACACCCTTCGTGAAGATATACACGTGCACATAAAATTTTCTACCGCGTTTAAGGTACTGACAAATCCTGAGTATTTCGAGAATTTCCTAGGGCCACAATTCGAAAACGTTCAAGGCAATATTGATGGATTTTCAGCCCAATTACGACTGCCTATAAAAAAACAAATACTAGTCATGTCACGGGGTGGAGGAGATTCTGACACTATTAACTATCAAGGTGAATTGGGATCCGAATACGCCCAACTTATTTGGAAAATTAACCCTGAAACTACGACTGAGGTCCACATCACAGCTGAATTGAGGTATGCAATATCACCGGGAATCATTAATAAGCTAAGTGAATCCACTATTTTCAAAGCACATCGACTTCAATCAATACGAGATTCTTTATGGCTCTTAAAGCGATACCTGGAAAACTTTGATGATGACAAGATTTAACTCGTCCGTGCTTGGGATGCACGCAGCCATTTTCGACCTTGATGGGGTGCTGGCTGATACAGAACCTGTCTCCTTCCAAATATTACGCGATTTCATAGCCCCAAAAGAAATCACCTGGGCTACGTATCAAGCCTTGATCGGTAAATCAGGCCGTGATTTTGCCGCCTGGCTAAAAGAAACTTATGAATTCAATGAATCGGTAGATATGCTGCAGGCTGCTGCAAACCAGTATCGTGAAGATAGAATCAGAGAAATGTCGGTGCCAGAAATGCCTGGGGCATCAGCCCTTATAACTCATTTAAAGCAAAACGATATGAAGCTAGCTGTGGCATCCCAATCTTCAACAAAATGGGTTAATGCTATTCTTAAGTCCTCAAATCTTGAGTCTTTTTTTGACTTAGTAATCACAGCTGACGAGGTAAAACGACCAAAGCCATGTCCTGACATTTATATTGAGGCCGCAACTCGGCTTGAAGTAATGCCAAAGAAATGCGTCGTTTTTGAAGACTCTCTTACCGGCATTACTTCAGCTTTATCAGCAAAAATGCTAACGATACAACTTCGTCAAGCTACCCCTCAGCCACCTGTGGCAATTGGGGCTGACCTAGTCATAAATTCCTTCGACGAATTTTTAAGTGAGTATCTGAAAAATGAAATCTAATAAATAGTCCGACATAAGCGAGTAAGAAATACGTAAACCGATGAGAAGACATTTCACAGTGACGGGGTTTGTTGTCCATAAAAGTGAGGTAGCTCTTCACTGGCACAAGCATGTTAAGAAATGGTTGCCACCTGGCGGGCACATCGAGCTAGATGAAGATCCCATCAGTGCAGTGCATCGTGAGATTAAAGAGGAAATGGGTCTAAATATCCAAATACTCGGACATCTTCCTTATCGCTATGGTGAACCATTACAAATTGCAAGACCTGAGGCCATGGCTATATATGATATGAAGTCAGGCGATGGAAGTTTGAAAGATGTGCATCAGCACGTCGATCTCATCTATTTCTGCGCACCGGAAAATGGTAATCTACATGGCTTCCAACCTGATGGCTGGCTTTGGGTAGATGAAAAAACTATCCAAAGAGGAAAAGTAGTAGGCTTAGGCCATAACGCAGAAATAGCAGAAGACGTTCAGGAATTAAGCCTGAAAGCGATTGAACAATACAAAAAACGAAAGACGCTTGATATGGAGCAAGGACCATTTTCATGATTGGAATCAAAACCATTCGCGAGCAAACCACTCTCGTGCGAGATGCACTCAAAGCACGCAATATGACCGGATCCATTGATGAGATTCTGGAGTTAGATATAAGAAGACGGGCTTTACTAGTCAAAGTGGAAAATGACCGAGCTGAAAGAAAAGAAGCTGGGAAGGCGATAGGAAAGGCAAAAACCGAAGCCGACCGCATTGAATTGATTACCAAACAAAGATCTGGAGCTGACCAATTAGATGAACTTGAGTCACAACTGAAAAATATCGACTCGTCAATGAATGAGTTATTGCTAGAAATTCCTAATCTTCCTCATCCAGAGCTGCCTTTTGGAGGTGAAGAAAGCGCCGAAGTAATACTTATAGGCGATGGTATGAATAACGAAGAAGTATTCAGTACCCCTAAATATCTCGAGGACTTCACGATTGAATCGGCAACTTCAATACCACATTGGGATATAGGAAGAAATTACGGCTACATCGACTTTGAGCGAGGAGTAAAAGTGTCAGGATCTCCTTTTTACATGCTTAGAAGTGACGGTGCACGAATGCAACGTGCCCTGATCAATTGGATGCTTGACTTACACCATGAGCATGGATTTGAAGAGGTCTATCCCCCATTTCTTGTACGAACCGAGTCCCTAGTTGGAACTGGTAATCTACCAAAATTTTCGGATAATTTATTTGGTCTCGAGAATTCAGATCTCTGGCTCGTACCTACGGCCGAGGTGCCCATCACAAACATGTACCGCGATGAGATCCTCGATCATGCACAACTTCCCATACAACATTCGGCATATACCGCATGTTTTAGGCGCGAGCAATTCAGTGCAGGCCGAGAAGTAAGAGGAATTAAAAGAGGATACCAATTTGACAAAGTTGAAATGGTGGTATTTACCCGTGAACACGAGTCCTGGGAAATGCTTGAGTCCCTTCTTCAGAATGCTCTGGACGTGGTTAGGAAATTAGGCCTCCGCTATCGGGTGTTACGACTCGCGAGTGGTGACATCGGTTTCTCAGCATCAATGACATATGATATCGAAATCTGGTCTCCAGGAAGTGGCGAATGGCTGGAAGTTTCCTCCGTTTCAAACTTTACTGACTTTCAAGCACGAAGAGCTGGGCTGCGTTATCGATCTGAAGACGGAAGTGTTAAACACCTCCACACTCTAAATGGGTCAGGGTTAGGAATTCCTCGCACGTTCGCTGCCATATTGGAACAAAACGTATTACCTGATGGAAGAGTACTTATTCCAACTGTGCTTCAACCTTATCTGGGTAACCAAGAATATCTGCTGCCTGTGAAAAGTGCGTAGGTCTTCACTCCTTTGGGGTGTAGACTGACGTTTTGTGTATAGCTTGGAGGGGTGCCGGAGTGGTTGAACGGAACGGTCTTGAAAACCGTCGCTCGCGGATTCGTGAGCCGTGGGTTCGAATCCCACCCCCTCCGCCACACGAATCCTTACAGTCGCGTTGTCCAAGTTTTACAGAACGGTAATAATGACTAGTTTATTGATTGTCGGAGATACTCATGTCAGAGAGTGGGAAGATGAGATAAATCCGAAGCTTCGTGGCTTAATTGCTGACGCGGATCTTGCAATTCATTGTGGAGATTGGGTATCACTTAATGCAGTAGAGGGTTTTAAACACGATGCAAAAAATCATGCAATTGTTTCTGGAAACTCCGATCCACGTGAACTAAGGGATACGATCCCATATATAGAAATTATTGAAATCGAGCAAGTTCGAATAGGCATCACCCATCCGGCCTGGGCCGGTCCTGAACCATCGCTTGATGAGCTTCTTCTCGATTTTCCTAGCAAAAAATTTGGAGTCCTTGATGTTATCTGTTATGGACACACTCATGTTCCAGAAATCAATTCGCACAAAAACATTACTTTTGTAAATGGCGGTCAAGGATATTCATCGCTTTTCGTACCTGGAACATACGCAACTATCGAAATTTCAAAATCAGGGCATATTGACGCGCAAATCCATGAATTCGCTCCGGCACTATAAACCGATAACTTTCTATATTCTCGTTACCTAAGGACAATGGAATTCCGGTGGGTTAGACTTATTTACCAGTTGTCAACGATGGAGGGGTCGCATAGTGGCCTAGTGCGGGCGCCTGCTAAGCGCTTGTTCGGTTTTTTCCGGACCGTGGGTTCGAATCCCACCCCCTCCGCCATAGAAAATTGAAGAAATAGAATGGTGACAAAAAATGCCGACTTTTAACATAACTACGTTAGGCTGTCAGATGAATCAGGCAGATTCTCTCAAGCTCGCTGCTGGCCTAGAACAACTCGGCTGGCAATCAGTTGAAAAAAATGAGTCAGCAAATTTATTTGTTATCAATACATGTTCGGTTCGGCAACATGCCGAAGATAGAGCCTATTCGCAGCTAGGAAGACTTAGAAAACAAAAACTTTCTGGAGAAGAATTACATATCGCAGTTATGGGTTGTATGGTCGGTCCAAAGACAGATCAACTATCTAAACGATTTCCCTATGTCGACGCCTGGGCACGACCCCAGGAATTTGAGCCAATCCTGACCTTGGCTGAGACAATCAAAGACCCGTCTGAAGGTGATTTGGGAGCTCTATCTGTGCTCCTCGATGGCGGAATGACGAGAACTTACGCCCTACCAGCTGGAATATCCGCATTCGTCCCCGTTGTTCACGGATGCGATAAGTTTTGTACCTACTGTATTGTTCCCCTTCGACGAGGTCGTGAACGATCTCGCCCTGTTGCCGATGTACTCGATGAAATTAATTGGCTCGCGAACCGTGGAATTCGAGAGGTGACCTTGTTGGGTCAGACAGTCGAAGCTTACGGGCATGATCTTGCCGGGCAGCCTAGTCTAGCAACCTTGTTCAAAGCAATTGAAAAAATTGAAGGCATAGCCAGAGTACGGTTTCTTACGTCATACCCGAAAGACATGACCGATGAAATCATTGATTCAGTGGCTGACTGTCAAAAGGTATGTGAGCACTTCAATATCCCTGTGCAATCAGGATCTAATTCAATGCTGGAAAGGATGCGCCGCGGTTACATGGTAGAAGAATTTGTCGAACGTGTAGAAAGAATCAGGCTAAAGATGCCTGATGCTGCTATAGCAACTGATGTCATCGTAGGGTGCCCTGGAGAAACCGATGATGAATTCCAAGAAACACTAAATTTGCTGCGCAAAATACGATTCGATACCATACACGTGGCTGCCTATTCGCCCCGGCCAGGAACATTTGCAGACCGTAAAATGATTGACGATGTTCCAAGTGAAATAAAAAAACAACGCTTACATCTCGTTGAAGAGGTTCATCAGGAATCAAGTCTTAATATCAATCAAAAACTACTAAACAAAGAAATCGAAATCCTAGTCGAATCGGTGACTGAATCACAAGCAACCGGAAGAACTAAACATGGAACGATTGTCCATTTCAATACAAACGGTGAAATAAAAATCGGAAATCTAGAGAATATTAAGATAACCCAAACAACAGCTTGGTCTCTAAAGGGTCATATCGCCGACAGCCTCTCTCTTTCAGTGGTTTGACGTTTCTATATTACCCACAGTTAGAGAAAACGCAATGAAAAATCTATCTTAATAATATTTCCTTTGAGTGATTGTTATCCTAAACATTATGAACCAAACGGACTCTATATTATCAACTGACGTTGCGGTCATACTCGTAATAATTGGAATTATTAATGGGGCGCCGCACGTATTACTTGTCCATAGAACAGCAACACCTGAGCAAAATAAATGGGCTTTACCAGGAGGAAAATGGAATAAAACCGAGTCTCTGGAATCTAGTGCAGAAAAAAAGCTCGTTCAGGAAACTGGAATAGACACCTTGTATCTTGAGCAACTCTTCACGACAACCGGTCTCGATGATGAAAATTCTTCCGCTGCAGTAGCCTATTTTGCTCTGACCGATTTCACGAGAGTGAGATTGCGAGCCGAGGAGGAGTGGAAACCCGACTGGTTTAACGTCAATACGTTGCCTGACTTGGCTTTCAATAACAATCAGGTCATCCGGCAAGCAGTTGCACGCATTGCTGCGAAACTCCAGTACTCAAATATTGCGTATAGCCTGCTACCAGAAGAGTTTTCGCTTCGCCAACTTCAAGATGTTTATGAAGCTCTTGAAGGGCAAATTGTGGACCGACGAAACTTTCGAAAAAAAATGTTAGCAGGAGGATTAATAGAAGCCACTGGAGAAACTCGAAGAGACGGAGCACATCGACCTGCCCAGCTTTACGCCTTTCTCAAGCGGGAGGCTGTAATTCTTTGAACAATTTATGTGATAATGTTCACCGCGCTAGACTACAGGCGTGTGGGTGATACGCTCGAGGCTCAAGATAATTAGTTCTACTAATGAGGTGATAATAAATGAAATTACATGAGTACCAAGCTAAGCAACTTTTAGCGAGTTACGGAGTGCCTGTGCCGGAAGGTAAGGTTGCGACGACTCCAGAAGAAGCGCAAATAATAGCGGAAGAAATTGGCGGCAGAGTCGTAATCAAAGCGCAGGCCCACACTGGAGCCCGTGGAAAAGGCGGTGGAGTTAAAGTCGCTGAAACACCTGCCGAAGCATTCAAAATTGCTGGGGAAATCATAGGTATGCAACTTGTGACAAAACAAACTGGACCTGCCGGTCTTCCAGTCTCATTTGTGCTAGTTGAAGAGGCTATAAGTATAGAAAGAGAACTCTATCTGTCGGTTGCTATCGACGGATCTATGGCCATGCCAGTAATTATTGCCTCACAGGAAGGTGGAATGGATATCGAAGAAGTCGCCGAGCAACGACCTGAAGCGATACTAAAGCAATACATCGATCCTGCCTGTGGATTTCAAGGCTATCAAGCTAGAGCCCTAGCCTTTGGACTTGGACTTTCTGGTGAGTTAAACCGACCTGCGACGGCACTTATTGAGGCTGTAACCAAGTCCTTTTTAGAAACCGACGGATCTATTGCTGAAATCAATCCAGTTGTCGTAACAACTGATGGAAGAATTCTCGCAGCTGACGCTAAGTTCTCGATAGATGACTCTGCCCTGTTCAGACAAAAAAATCTCGCAGATCTACGAGATAGATCACAGGAAGCTGATAAAGAACTCGAAGCCCAAGATGCTGGAATTGGCAATTATATTAAATTAGATGGAAACATTGGCTGCTTAGTAAATGGTGCTGGGCTCGCGATGGCTACATTAGATGCAATAAAAATGGCTGGTGGTGATGCTGCTAATTTCTTAGATATAGGAACAGCAAACTCGCCCGAAGCAGTCGTTGCTGCTTTGAAAATTATAGGAACCGACCCTGATGTAAAAGCGGTGCTGGTAAATATATTTGGAGGCCTCGCTCGAACAGATATTATCGCCCAAGGCATAATTGATGCGAAAAATCAAGGCCTGATTCCTCAACCAACTATCGTTCGGTTAGCTGGATCCAATGTAAATGAAGGTAATGCATTACTTGATAATTCTGGACTAGATCTTGTTCGAGCAGCGGATTTTGCAGAGGCCGCAAAATCCGCTGTCAGCGCAATATCATAAAATATGAAAAATACACTTAATTAGTACTAAATGGGGAATTTATGAGCTTACTTCTAGATGAAAATAGTAAAGTCGTAATACAAGGGTTTGGAGCTGCCGGACAGCGTGAAGCTATTATATGCCGAGACTATGGAACCAACGTAGTCGCCGGAGTTACACCTGGTAAGGGTGGGCAGGAAATCGAAGGATTCCCAATTCGCAATACAGTGCAAGAAGCAGTAGACGAATTCGATGCAAATGTTTCTCTGATTTTTGTACCTGCGCCCTTCGCTGCCGATGCAATACTTGAGGCTAATAGCGCCGATGTTCCGGTGATTATATGCATCACTGAAAACATACCAGTCCAAGACATGATGAGAGTAAAAAGGGTTTTAAGTAATTCTGACTCGACCCTGATTGGACCGAACTGTCCAGGAATCATCAATATAGGAGCCCGCGCTCGCGCTGGGATTATGCCTATAGATGTCTATATGGATGGTAATGTGGGGGTAATTTCCCGGTCCGGAACACTCGTTTACGAAGCCGTTGATCAACTCACAAAAGCGGGTATTGGCCAATCCGGTTCGATTGGAGTAGGTGGAGATCCTATCATTGGTACCAGCCAGGCTGAGGCTTTAGCCCTCCTCGAAAATGATCCTAATACTGCGGCAATAGTGTTGATCGGTGAGATTGGTGGAACAGCAGAACAAGAAGCTGCTGAGTATATAAAAATCATGAACAAACCGGTAGTAGCATTTATAGCGGGCGCAACTGCGCCTCCCGGTAGACGGATGGGCCATGCGGGTGCCATTATTGCAGGCGCCGCTGGGACTGCAGAGGCAAAGCAGCAGGCTTTGCGTGATGCAGGTGCCACTGTGGTTGAAAATCCTGGTGAAATTGGATCTCAAATGCTTGCAGTGCTTAAAGAACAAGGTCTTGCGTAAAATAGAGGTAGATTTCATCTACGACTAAGAGTAATATGCGCGTTATGAACTAATTTCATTGAAAATGGAGACGGCATACAAGTGACATTTGTAATCACTCAGCCATGCATAGATACGATGGACAAAGCCTGTGTCGAGGTGTGTCCGGTAGACTGCATTCATTTTGAAGAGGGCTCTGACAAGATGCTCTTCATTGACCCTGCAGAATGTATTGATTGTGGTGCATGCCAACCCGCATGCCCTGTAAGCGCCATTTTCCCAGAAGATGATGTGCCTGGAGATCAAGCCGCTTTTACTGATATTAATTCGCTCTGGTTCTCAGACCCTGTCGCCGCACGTGCCCAGGTCGGTGGCGGTGCTGCACCTGCTGCTGACACCGAAAATGTCACTGCTGACGCACCTGCTGCTGAAGATGCGGTTGCTGAAGATGC
>Ga0302122_10001041_pt1 | contig 17529 bp, 11 predicted proteins | sample CB21_SCM_MG_FD_203115 | JGI IMG/M metagenome (GOLD analysis project Ga0302122, IMG submission 203115) | Marine microbial communities from Western Arctic Ocean, Canada - CB21_SCM | ecosystem: Environmental > Aquatic > Marine > Oceanic | place: Canada: Western Arctic Ocean | collected 2017-09-28
AGATATGAAGGAGGCCGAGTTCGAGCAGGAGACCTACGGGCCGCCCCTGCCCGGGGAGGATACGGGCGCTGTGGACGCCTTGGCGTTGCAGCGGTGTGCGAAACGAGCCAAGCAGTTGAACCTGAGGGAATTAGAAAGCGCCGCGTTATTATGTTTTGCAAGAGACGCCCTGGACTACGCTAGAACCGATGAACATTACCCCGACGACGTCTTGACGCGGAAGTACACGCCCTCCCAAGCTTCTCGAGCCTCGCTGGCGGCCTGGAAGCTCGTCGAGGACGCCGCTAAATTTGAATCCCCAGGACCTAGAGACGGTCCCGACACCTCCAAGCTCGCCCAGACGCCCCAGCAGCGTTTGATGAAGGAACGGAAAGAACGAGAAGCGGGGCGCGAGGACCCCCAGGGCCTGCCCAAGGACTGTGAGATTACCGAGAGGAACACCCATGCCACGGACCCTCAACATGGAAGTGTGTTCCGGGCTAGATGTAGAAGGCACGCCGTGCAAGCCGCGATTTGCGGCCACAACGGGTTCAAGCGGCTCCAGGCCCTGGAGGGGCGGGCTCTCTTACGGGCCGAGCTGCGGCATCTCCAGCGGCAGCGGCAGATACGGGGCGATGATACGCATGATGGGTCCAACGACCTGCCGGAGGACCTGGCGCCGCTCGTGCCTCGCGAGTTAGCCTGTGTGGACATTGCGTTCGACGGGCTCTTCGGCGACTTCGACGTCGGCGACACGACTTATTTATTTGGGGAGACCTTTAAAACACCAACCCCGGACCCCATGCCCGAGGAGGGGTCCCTATCGGCGGACCCCGATAATAGTTTACGAAAAAAGTCGGACGCCCTCACGGCTAAAGTTTTGGGCCCCGACTTTGAAGATGTAGAAGTACCTGTAAGAGCAGAACAGGACCCCATCGGCCAGTCCGGCGTGATAGTGTGCTACGACGTCGCCTTAAAAAAGCTCAAGGCGCACGCCTCGAAGAATCGGGGCGCCTCGAACATCGTCGTGCGGGCCGAGTTCCTCCTGAAGTTCGAGTGGGCCATCCACCGGCACGCGTTGCGACGGGCGGCCGCGCTGCACGAGGCCGTACTAGGTCTAAGCCCGAGGCATAGCGATCTGGACGTCGAGGCCCACATTGAAGCGTTGCGGTGCGACCTACGGTTGTCCATTGCGCGGGACGACTACGAGCGCGCCGTGAAGGGCGCGTCGAAATTGGAACGCATCTGCGGCAACCGGGGCCTGTGGTCCTTGCAAGCGAAGCTCCTGATTGATAGATCGAAGTGGCTCATGGACGGGTGCCCCCAGGAGCCCGTGCCGGCCATGAACCCGGCGTTGCGGGCCTTGGCGTTATGTGAACGGCACGCCCTGGACGCCTTGCACGCCGAAGCGACTTTGCGCTTGGCTTTGGTCCAGCTGGGCCTGGGCTCGATACCCAAGGCGCGGGATCTGTTCCGCATGTGCCACGCCAAGATTCTGGAATTGAGTCATGTGGACGTGCAGGGCGACCTCTGGTACGCTCTGGCGCAGTGCGACCTGGAGGAGAAGGCCTATGCGCTGCGCCACCAGAAAGAAGGGCGGCCCGAGGTCTTTTCCGACGTGGACACCACCTCCATGACCCGGTTCGATCAAGTCATCTACTACTATAGGAGGGCCCTGGAGTGCTTCGGGTACACGCAAAATAGGAAACGGATGCAGGACTGCCACTACTTCCTAGCCCGGACCTACCACCAGCTGGATAGTGATCCAATTATGATGGCGAAGCGGGACCACCACGCTAAAAGAGCGTTGGAACTCCAGGCGGACATGAACCGGGCCGTCACGGACTTCGAGGACCTCCCCGGCCTCTGGATTTTAGATGAAGACTAATTCAATTTAACATATACCGTCGAACTTGAAGTGCCGTAGTTGACCTCCTACCCCTGTGAGTGGCGTGTAACATATCCCGTCGACGGGGTATATTAAATTTAATTATACTTAGCCAGGGGATCCTTCCTTCGCAGCACGTTCTCCAGGTCGGGCCGCAGGCGCACCACGATTTCGGCCCCGTCCGCGACGTCCTTCGCGACGCAGGCTCTACACGTGAGGCGCCAGTCCGGCTCCTTCTTGATCATCTGCTTTTCCTGGGTGGACGCCGGCTCCAAGAGGGCGCGGCCCTTGCGCACCAGCACGGCGCAGGTGCACAGGCACTCCATAGCTTCGGGGCACGTCGGCATGCTGATCCTATTTCTCAACATCTCCGCCTTTAGTGAAGCGCCCCGCCGCAATTTGATCACTGCGTCGGGCGTGTTCTCCTCCCGCGGGAACATGATGCGCATGGTCGCGAAGGGCACCTTGATTAATCGTTTGACCGTGAGCGTCGCGGGCGCCGGCGCCGGCGGCAGGGCCATCAACGCGTCGACGGTCGCGTCGTAGTCGAGGCACTCCGTCCGGAGTTCTCCGGCCCTGACAATAGAGTCGCCGGGCCGCAGGTCCACCGCGGCGTTCGCGGCTTTGCCGCCCTCGACGAGTCCCGCGACGAGGGTCAGGCCGCCGCCCTCGAGCGTGCCGAACTGCTCCAGTAATACGCCCAGTCCGGGCGCCTCGGCCGAGCGCGGGATCGCGACCTCCACGAAGGCCCCCCGGTACTCGTAGCTCGCCGGGATGAGCTCGTAGGCGCCCAGCTCGTCCGTCGTGGCCTTCCAGTTTGACGCCATATCCTCGGCGGTGGGCGCGTCTGCGTCGGCGGTCGCGTCTGCGGACCCCTCGGCGGTGAGGCGCGGCCGCGGCCGGATCGCTCGCTGCGGCGGCGCGAGCGCGGTGGCGGCCAGCGCAAAGGCTGCGAATGTTGCTGCGGCGTGAGGCATCATTGTCCTTGTACACGCGCGCGCTCTCTCTGCTGAGCACGTGCAGGCGTGGGTTTTGCACTTGATTGCAGCGTTGATGGATTGCAGTAATTCGCTGTCCTTACGCGCAGCGATGGATGCGAGCTCCTGCCGATCGTGCTGTGCTCTCGTGGTCCAGGTCCACGTCCACGTAGAGTCCACGTCGGTCAATGCCGGCGGTCAATGCTTTTTTGTTTTTACCTCCAAAACGGGTTTTGACGCCGCCTAGATACGTTTCTAGCCAACACATAGTTATTACCAGCGCGTCACTCGCGTCCTCAGGCGGCGACGTTCAGCCGCCGGGCCGTCATCGTGCACGACCGCCTAGCCGCAGTCCCCGCCGGAGCCCGGCGCTCACGACCGGTCGCGCTGCCGCGCCACCAGCGCCTCGTTGACGCAATTCATTACATCAACGTACCGGTCGACGCACATGCCGACGCACATTTGTTCGCCCCGCTCGAGTCTGTTTCCGCCCTTGGCGTTCGCCGCACATTTCGCGAAGCACTTCTCCGTCATTTTGGTCATCAAATCGCGTTGGCCTTGCGCCTGAACCTCATTGCGCATCTGCTGCAACGCCGCGGCTTGCTGCTCCGCAGCAGACATTGTCTGGCGTGTGGCGAGCGCTCTGGTGGAGTGCAGTCGCTGACAGCTTCTAATGCGGCACGCGTCGACGGCGGGCGCGCAGCGGTTCTGTTTGATCGGACACACTGCCGGAGGTAGTATGCCTAGCGGCGTGTCTAGCGGCGTGGACAGCAATAGGCGAACCTGTTTTGCCTTGAAACCCGCACGGAAGAAAACCCGCACTTCTTTTATCAGGAGTGGCGTCGGATTAAAGGAGTTAAGCGTCGGGTCATACGATTCTCGCATGCGTTACATGCCACAAGTCGTATATACGTGTAGCCCTGCACAGCTGCGGTCCAACAGCTCCGGTCCAACCGGCTGAAAGAAGGCAGGCAGCATAATAGATTGATGAATGACTGCTAGACATGCGGCTGCTCGGACTGCTCCTCTGCGTGTCAATCCGCGCGCGCCCGTGGCAGCTCGCCCGCTGCCGCGGCCCCAAGCAGGTGAAATATTCGGCCGCGTGGCTCGCGGCCAGGGACCTGCTCCACTCGTTACCGGAGAGCTACCTGAACACGTCGCGCTTGACCAAGCCGGGCACGATGATGGAGGCCGCGTCCTTCCTCCTGTTGGAAAGGGCGCCCCAGACCACGAAGACGCGGGACCTCCTCGACTTTTACGTGGAGCACCTGAGCTGGTACGAGCGGCGGTTACTGGTGGCGACGAAGGGCGACAGAACACCGCTCGCGTACGCGCGGCGCGTTTTGCGGGAGACATTAAGTGCCATGCCGCATAGAAACCAGCGGCACTTAGATGCGGTGGCGGTCATGCCGTACTACGCGGCGGGCCGGGGCCAGGGCCCGTCGTCGATCGACATGCGTGGCGTCTACTTGAACGCGACCATTTCATCGATTCGAAGCGCTTTAACCAACAATATCGTGGTCGCGGTCGAGAACGCGCGCGACCTGGCGTTCGTGGAGACCTGCTGCGGCGCGTTGGGTGACGTGCTCTACCTGCCGAACATCAAACCGAACAAGCTCGGCGCCGCCACGGTGATCGCCGCGCACCGTCTCGTGACCGGCACACAACTGCAGCATGCCTTGCTCTACTCGCGCGACGGGGCGCGAGCCAAGCGGTGGGACGCGAATGCCGAATTAGGCTACGTCGGGTCGCGGCGCGCCCACAGTCACGGCACGCCGCCGGCCTTTTGGACGAAGGCGAAGTACGTCTACTACACCGAGAGCGACCAATTACTGCGGGTGCGGGCCTCGAAGGCGCTCGCGACCATGGCGCTCGGCGCGGACCCGACGAAGGCGCTCTTACTGCCGCACCGCGTCGTGCCGCTACCCACGCCCCAAGACTTCCCGGGGGCGCCCCCGGAGCTGCTGGCGACGGACGAGCTCCGGTTCAACGGTGGGTGGCCGGCGGCGCCTTTAAACGCCGCGCGGGACGCATGCTGCTTCCCGAGCGACTCGCACGCGTGTGAGCATGCGCACGTGCAGCCCCTCGACGCATTACGCACATCGACACGGCTCCTCCGCGCCGACGGCTTCTCCCTCGTCCCGGGCGAGGGGAACTTCCTGCGCATGGAGTTCCGGGCCTGTGCCCACGAGTCCGGGGGTGGGGGGCGGGCGTGCGCGTGACGAGTAATGTTGTGGTTTTTGTATTTTTCTCCGGCTGTGTGTCGTGACGCCCCGCTGTCACCGTAATTAGAACGTATGAGTAGAATGTCTAACAACACATGCCCGTCAGAAATGAACATTGTTTTGAAATTCCCACGGCCGCCCGAAGGCCCAAAAATGGACTTTGGTATCTTCCTGGGTAGGTAGATTGAAATAAATGACCTCCCAAATTAAGTTAGCACCATAGTCGGTCAGCGAGACCAAATGTTCACTCGATATGGCCGGAGAACATACCCTCGTGGCTCCCGGAAATCATTGCCTCACGGGGACATTCGCGGATGAGTCTTACGGGTTGCCAAAGTACACCAGCGATTGACGCCGCCATCCACCGTCCAGTTAGTACATTATAAGTACTCCGGCTTAGTTTTCATACATATCCGACGGAACTGGAGCCGATAGCCCGCGCTCGGAGGGCGGGAACAGAATTCTACTAGACACTTCCCTTCGTTAGATGTGTTTACATCCCTTTGATCGTGGTAGAGTCAATCTAGCCCACCAGAACGATTACTGAGGTATGTTAGGTGCTCCGTATGGTCCGCGCGGTTAGCCGACTCCGCGACCCTGCGTTTACATAAAGATGGGCACAGAAGCTAGACCTGCGCGTATCAGCGATCACATTACCCAAAGGGACCATAGCGCCGTTGTTCTATTCACAATCGACCCACTTGCCCGTTCCCCAGCATTGACGGTGCGTAGACGGAGCACGGGAAAGGCCCCAGACCCGTGAGTTATGAAATAAATTTGCGTTTGAGGCGCTTCGGTCCTGGGACGGTCCATCCAACCGGCCAGAACGATTGCTACTTAGGATTACCTGTTCCGTATGCTCCGCGCGGCTCCGCCACTTCGCGACCCCTCGATCGCTTGAATACGGGCACAAGACCTGGACCTGGGACTACCAGGGCCGGTACCATGACCATGGACCTTTGCGCGATCGTTTGTTTCATGACCAACCGACTTGCGCGAGGTCCAGGTTAATAATATTCAGACCCGAGCACGGGCAGCCCAAAGTGCCCTTCTCGTGATATACAAGTGCTATACTTGATTTGCACTATCGGTGGGGTAGTATGGGGTCCAACGAGACCGCTAATACGATTCATGGGGGCCCTCGAATAATTGGCGTATTTGACGTTCACGGGTGCTGTCGAGCCCAAATAAAACACTTTTTTTGGGATGCAGACCGGCTCTCGGACTCCCCATGGGTTAGGTCTGAGGTTGGTTAGTCGCCTACACCGCACGCTCATGCGCCTTGGGCATCCCATAGCTCTCAAAGCTCTGGATCACAAACACTGCCTGATCATGCTTGAGTGAGCTGGACTGCTAAGAGAATTGCCACATGTGATCCAAGCGCCGGCGCATGCGGTGTAGGCGATTGCACACGTCTAGTACCGACCCTAAGCGACCCCGGGGAGACCTCTGGACCACGAAGCGACCGCATTCCACTGGTGCGATTAGCACCGCAAGCACCGCGAATTAAAAAAAAAAACCATTTCGCCCCCAGTATGTGCCGCATCGACCTCGTTGGACCAGCAAAGCGCAGGCGCATTATACGGTATTTTTCTTAGAACCCCTCCTCCGTGCCCTCGACGGGCACGCGGCCGTAGGCCTCGCCCACGGCCAGCTTGTCGATCACGTTCTGCTGCTCGGCCTCTACCTGCCTTAGTGATTTCACCTGGGCCTCGAGCCGAGCCAGGTCCGCCTCCTTCTCCGCGACGACCGCTTGTAAAGCTCGCCGCTTCTGGTCCCGGTTCTCGCGCTCCGTGATGACCCGGTTGCGCATGCCGATGGCCCGTAGCTTGGCCTGCTCGATCTTCTGGGCGTTGGCGTCCAGGACTTCTACGATGCCGTCCATGAGGCCGCCGAACTCCTGGTTCTTTCTGACGAAGTCGCCCGCTGCATTACCCAGTTCCTCCGTGTGGGCGAACTTGTCCACGTCCAGCACGCGGATCCTATTCTGGTCGTCGAAGGAGACGGTGACCTGCGGCGGCACGCGTCGAGGGCGTGGTGGCGGCGCGCAAGGGCAGGGATGGGGGCAGCAGCCCTGGGGGGAGGGTACGCACATCGTCGGTCATGGTCGCGGTCGGGCAGCCGGCCACGGCGTGTACTTAAACCAGCAGCGCCCTGCCGTCTGCGGTCTCGTTCACCCGGCGTCGTCCAGCTGTATGGTGCCGGCGGGCCGAGTGTTTTGAGCCACAATTCGTACGGGGCTGCCAACCGGCGGAGAGCCATTCCCGCCGGGGGCAAACATGGGCCGCCCGGGTGGTCGACACAATGCTACGACCAACAAAAAACGCCGCGCGGGTTTTCGCCTCTAGAGAATTTTGACAAAGGCTGAGGCTGCTGCAAAACTAGCACACCTCACCCATAAAGCTGCTTGCACCGGTTCGTGCACCGATATAAAACCAGCAGTCCTCCCGCGCCGGGTCCGCTGCGAGCTCAAAGCACCGATGGCCGCCCTGGACCAGGCGGACCGCCTGCCCCTCGACGGCCCGGCGCGCTTCCTCGAAACATCTGAAACGATGAACGAGCGCGTGGCCCTGGCGAGCTACCCGCGGTGCGGTAATAGTTTGTTGCGCAAACTTGTCGAACAGGCGACCGGCGTGATCACGGGCGCGGACACGCTGCCCGAGCGGACCCTCAGCCAGGCGCTGCAGCGCTGCGGCGCGCGCGGCGAGGGTATTGTAGATGAACGCGTCTGGGTGGTCAAGACCCACTACCCCGAGCGCAAGGGCTTCGTGGAGCTGCCGGTCGACCGAGCTATACTACTTGTAAGGAACCCCTGGGACGCCATCGACAGCTACTTCAACATGGCGCTGACGAACGACCACGCCACGTCGCTCCGAGACGACCAGTACGACCGGTTCGAGGACCTGTGGCGGGAGCTCAGCGCGGCCGAGGCCGGCGTCTGGACCCGCTTCAACCGGTGGTGGCTCCAGGCGCCCGTGCCCTTACTCGTGGTGCGCTACGAGGACCTCGTCCACCACCGCCACCGCACGCTGAAGCGCGTCTGCTGGTTCCTGCGGGGGGAACGCGAGCTCGAGGGCACGCCCTGGGCGGAGCGCGTGGCGGCCGCGGCGGCGCTGGACGATATAAGGGCGGGCTTCTACGCGCCCCGTAATAACGGGGCCGCGAAGCTGCCGGGCGCCGCGCTGCGCCGCTTCGACGACGCTGCGCGCCGGGCCGTGGCCGCGGCTGCCGGGAGCCTGTTGCAGGACTTTGGCTACGGCGACTGCTTCCCAACCGACGCGAGCGTGGCGCCGCGCGCCGTTCGGCGGCCCGTGCCCCAAGGCGACGCGCGCCACGAGGTCGTGGGCGGCCGGCTCGTGCTCAACACCGGGCGCGAGGTCCGGCCCTCCAGCTCGAAGCACGGCCGCTACATGACGACCTTCCGCAAGGCGCTGCGCGAGCCCGTGGTGGCGGCCGACGGCACGGCCCTCAACATGCACGAGGTCGAGGCCGCGCGCGAGCGGTGGCGGCGGAAGCGGGCGGCCGCCGACTAGTATTTCTAACGAATTTAATGTGCACATTCCGCGACGACGTCCCGCGTCAACGCGGCCGCGAGCGAGTTCATGGGGAGCAGCTGGAACGGCTGCTCGAGCTCCACTCCGATCTGGTCGATGCCGACCATGATGTAGGACGTCCTTATGGTCGCGAGTACCACCACCGGTAGAGCGAGCCCCAGGCCCTCCAACCCCAATGGCACGCACGCGAGCCAACTCAGGAGGACGCGACTGGTGTGCCTCGTAATTGTCGGCGCCACGGGACTCGCGAGTAGACGCTCGCATATGCTTATTTGCGTGTTGAGATTGTGGAGCTGCGTCAGTAGTGAGAGGTGTGCCTCGGCATTCAATCTGCCGCCTTGGGCCTCCCCGGCTACGACCTCGTGGGCGCCACGCAGGAGCGCTACGGATCGTTTCCTTTTTCCGAGGACCGCCTCCGCGGCGTCTCGTGAAAGCATAGTGTTGACGACGTCCGAAGCGTCCTCTCCGGCCCGCAAACTGGCCTTCAGGCACCAACCGAGCAACGCCAAGTGGCGACAAATAGCCTCGGCGGGCGCGGCGGCGCAATACGCCGCCGCGAGGCCGGCGGTCTCGCGCGAGTGCAACACGAGCCGCTGCCACGCCAGCCGCGATTCCTGCAGGCGCAGGAGGGAGAGATTCATGCGCAGTGTCAGCAACAACGCGACGGCCGAACTGATGAGCGTGAGGGGCGCGAGCGGCGCCACGAAGTTTGGGAAATAGCGCACGCGCAACGCGTGCGCCAGGCACGCCCACAGAGAGAAGGCCGCGCAGACCGGCAGCACCAACCGAGCGGTCGTGCTCCGCGGCCACTTATATATGTGTCTGACATATCGTCCAACCCTCTGATGTCGAGCCCACGTGTCGAGATCCCAAAGCTGGCTTATCGTCGACTCGCTCGGCGACACGAGGTCCGACCTCGACGTGTCGACGCGGCGTAAATCCAGGACGGCATCGGCATCGGTGTGGAGGGACCCCCAGGGGAAAGTCGGCGGGCGCAGCGATCGAGTTGGCGGTCGTAGCGCTGCTACCGCGTGCAAGAGCAAGACTACATGTGTTTTAGGCATCATAGCGGACGCAATTCGTTCCACTATTGACACGTGTATGCACAAGGGCTTTGTGTGCTGAGAGTATACCTAGCCTTAGTGTTACTCTGCAGCCGTGCGCTCGTCACGCGTCCAAACAGCCTTCCTCGTCGCGTGTTCCGACCAGCCCGCGATGCACGGGGCCGTCGAGGAGTCGTTCAGAGCGCGCGTCAAATCCACATGAGAAACCCGCTTGGGAAAACCCGTGCGCGCAAGCTTAGCGCCAGTAACTGTGTGGGCGATATAATATTGGCCTGTGCTGATGCAGCAGAGATTAGGCAGCGTAATGCTTTTCGCAGCAGCGGGAGTCCTCCGCTGCAGCGGCCTGCGCCTCAGCGCGTTGGGCAACAGCGCAGCGAGGTTGCACAGCACCAGCGCACGCCGCGGCGCCGCGCTGCACGCCACGACCTCGGGCGCCCGCCAGGCGCGCCGCGCGGCCCAGTACGACGGCGAGACCGTCGCGGGCCTCAAGGTGCTGCTGAAGGAGCGGGGGCTGCCCGTGTCCGGGGCCAAGGCGGCGCTCGTCGAGCGGCTCGCGAATAGCGATCAAAGCGGCGGCGCGCTGAGTGCGTCGCCGCCGCGGCGTGCCGACGCGGCTTTGAAAGTTGAGGAGGCGCCCGCCGAGGCGCAGGCGCCGACTGGCCGGCCGTTCGCGACGCTCGGGCTCTCGCTGCAGCTGGCCGCGAACGTCGAAGAGCAGCTAGGCGCGGGCGCCCTCATGACGCCGATCCAGGAGATGGCCTTTCCGGCCGCCCATAGAGGAGATGATGTCGTAGCAAGGGCCCAGACGGGCACCGGGAAAACTTTAGCTTTTTTAGTGCCATCCCTCGACGCGCTGGAGGCCAACGAGCGGAGCGGAAGGCCTTCTCTCGTAGTCCTGTCACCAACACGAGAACTGGCGCAACAGATCGAGGTCCAGGCCAAGTCCCTCTGCGAAGGGTTGGGGTTGCGGACGTGTTGTGTTGTTGGCGGCACTTCGAAAGGCAAGGACCTCCAACGATTAAGGAAGGGCGTGGAAGTCCTGGTGGCCACGCCCGGGCGCCTGTGCGATTTGTTAACGGAGGACAAGAAGTTACTAAGAGGTACCAAAACTTTAGTGCTAGACGAGGGCGACCGGCTCCTAGATGAAGGCTTCGAGCGCCAGGTCTCCCAAATCATCGAGGCGTCCTCTCGATCCCGCCAGACGCTGTGCTTCTCGGCCACCATGCCCGCTGATTTAAAACGCATGCTCGACAGCGGCGCCGTGCTACCGTCCTACGAGCGCATTGACGCCACTGGCTCCTCGGGCGGCGCGGACCAGACGGCGTCTAGAGTCGATTTACGAAAAGTTGCGTTACCGAAGGGCGCCGACGCGTTGGGGGCGTTGGCGAACATTTTGGAGAGCCACAAGGAGGGGCGAGAGGGCTCGAAGGTCGTGGTGTTTTTTCCTACTACCGCTGCCGCGGAGCTGGCGTCGGCCTATCTTGAAAATAGGGGCATCGGCAACATGGCATTGCACTCGCGCAAGTCCCAGGGGTACCGGACGCGGGTCAGCAACGAGTTCCGGGACTCGAACGTGGCCTCGAAGCACGCCATGCTCGTGGCCACGGACGTGGCGGCGCGTGGCGTGGACTACCCCGGCGTGAGCCTCGTGGTCCAGGCCGGCACGCCGGACAATAGGGAGCAGTTCGTCCACCGATCGGGCCGGACGGGCCGCGCCGGCACGAGCGGCGAGGCCGTGCTGCTCGTGGAGGACTGGGAGTTCGCGCTGGCGTCGGACATGTTAAGGGACGTCCAGGGGCTCCAGGATTTAGATGCAGCGCCCTTCCTGGACGTGGACCCCGCTGCTTCTCAGAAGGCGATGTCCGGGACGGCCTCGGACGTGCGCCGCAAGGCCTACGTGGGCTGGCTCGGGCACACGAACGGGCGGTGCAAGAACCTGGGCTGGTCCAAGCAGGAGCTCGTGGACCGTGCGAACACCATGGCCCTCGAGGACTTCCTGCTGCGCGAGACGCCGGCGGTCTCGCCGCGCGCGGCCGGCTTCATGGGGCTCAAGAAGGTCCAGAACCTGCGCGTTGAGAAGCCGCCCGGGGGCGGCGGGCGCGGCGGCGGCCGCGGGGGCGGGCGCGGGGGCGGGCGCGGGGGCGGGCGTGGGCGCAGCGGCGGCGGCCGCCGATAGTTATCTGTAAGTATAAGTCGTTCGTTCAACTCGCGCTGGGCGGGGAGGTGGCCGGCGTGGGGTAATTAAGCTACAGAGACGACGTATCCACTTAAAGGCCAGAGGAGGGACGGGGGGATGGACGGCGGCGGCGGCGGCGCGGGTCGCGACGGGCGGGACGGGCGTCTTTTTACCGTCCCTCGACGAAGCCCTTGGACTCGGCGGTGGCGTTGGACACCTTGGGAAGGTGGCTGCGGATCGTGTCGAGCGCGTGGGTGGAGTGCATAGTCGTCCTCGCTATTGCTCTTGGCGCCGCCCACGCGGCCGACGCCAGCAAGTACGCGCAGGACAAGGAGGCCGCAGCGATCGACGCCGCGAGCGCGAGCCCCAGGGCGACGGCGAGGCGGGACATTGGCATCTGCAAGGGCGTAAGACACGCCGCGGCCCCGGCCCGCGGGGCGGCGGCGGCGGCGTCTGCTTTGTGGCCCGTCGTTTTTGAGTTGTCAGCCGCGGCCCAGCCTCGTCACGCGGTGCGGCTGGGCTTTTCCACGGTGTGGTCGCTTTGGCGTGGACGAGCCCAGGTTTGATCGGATTCCGGAATCGAGTCACTTTTGCACTCACGTAGCGCGGCGGCGTTTGTTTTGCAGTCTGGCCTTAAGCTTGGCTGTAGACGACGCGTAAAAAAATTGGGGGTCGGTGCTTACCCGTAAGTACGGCTTGCGGCTCTTGTGCTGTTTCCGGTCAAATAAGCTGAAATACTTTTAATCAGCCGTGCGGGTTCGTACGAGATTGAATTTAACATTGGTAAGGCCAATCATCATATGCTCCCTTAGACACACCCCGTCGGGTTCACTGCGGAACCCACCCACGGGGGCGCCTATTTCAGCTGGAACGCGTGCAGGCCCCGTCGACGACGCACAAAGCAACAACGCACCCGACAGTAATACGACTGCAAAATCATCTTACGCCGCCGCCTTCCCCCCCGCCGCCGCGGCCGAGCGCGCGACGATCTCCCCGACGGCCCGCTGGTCGACGTCGCCCTCGCCGAGCGTGCGGAGGAAGCCGACCGCCAGACCCAGCGGCCGCGCGCCGAACGCCTCCGCGACGGCCGGATCCTCCTCGAGCTCGGCCGCCACGGCCGCCGCGGTCGTTCGGACGCAGCGGGCGAGCGCCGCGCGCAGCGCGTCCGCCTGGCGCGGCGAGAGGCGCGGCGCCGGCGACCGCGGCGAGCGCGCCTTCGCCGGCGACCGCGCTGACGGCGGCGCGCCGCCGAAGGCCGGCGACCGCGCCGGACTGCGCGCCGCCGGGAAGGCCCAGGCGTCGTCGTCCGCGTCGTCGAGGGGCGGCATGTCCTCGGAGCCCTCCTGGACCTCGCGCTCCTCGGCGACAGGCGTACCCTGCGCCCGGAGCTCGCGCAGGCGCTTCAGGGCCGAGCCGGGCGAGAGGCCCTGAAGGGCCGCGGACGAGGGCAGCGGCCGCCGCGGCGGCGGGGCCGGCGACAGCGGCGCGACGGGCGGCGGCGCCGCGGGCGGCGGCGGCAGCATGTTAGCGCGCTTCGGCGTCGGGGGCTCCAGCGTGGCACGCGCCGCGGCCACGCAGGCGGCCGTGAGGTCGCGCATCCGCTGCAGGGCCGCGGCCCGGTCCGTCGTGGTCATGAGCGCGTCGAGCTCGGCGAGGGCGCGGTCGCGGTGTTGCGTGGGGCGCCGCGCCGGGACGCCGCGGCGGAGGAGCTGGGCCATGGTCGCTTTCTCGGGCTGCCTCCGGCGACGCGACGTCGTGGTCGTCGTCGCGCGTGCCGACGTTGTTTCACTTCGAAGGCCGCCCTCGATGGAGTGGGCCTTGGTGCACTGCGTCTACGATGCCCGCGCCAAGTTTGCTGCCACAGTTTTGTAACAACCCGCGGTGTGCAACGGATGATAAAAATTCGAGGGGTCCGCGGACAGGCCTGTGCGAGACATGCGCCGAGGGCTCGTTACGCTTGTAAGCGGACACTAAATTTTCAAATCACACAAAGCGAAGAACAAAAAAATTCGGCCGCTGTGGACTTTGTTCTTTTCGATTTTGACAGCGTTCCAGTTCGCCGCAGCCATCGTAGTTCGCTGTGATCGTACCTGACACATCAAGGATTCGTCTGCCAGAGTATAACGTTAAACCGTCGGCAGAAACGAGATTATGAAGCATGCCATCCTGTGCCTGGCGGTGCTCGCGCCGACCCTGGCGCTGATGAAGCCGCCCACCAACCCGCTGCTCGACGACGCAAAGCAGCTCCTCGGGAACGCGGGCAAGTTTGCGCAGAAGAAGGTCGCGACGACGATCGAGGACTTGGCCGCGCTCCCCGCCCAGGCCGCGAAGGACGCCCGGTCGGCGCGCTTGACACACGCCGCCAAGAGCCGCCAGAAGACGCCCGACCAGCTCTCCGCCGAGCAGATTTCAAGTTATGAGGCCATGGGTCTCTCGTACGTCGACGGCGCCTGGAAGCGCTCGAGCGACCGCCACACGGCGTACAACGACCATAACGACGTCACGATCTATGCGCGAACCGCCGAGCCGGACGTCTACGACGTTGAGCGGTGGCAGGACGCCGCGGCGACGGCGTTCGACGACGAGGCCGTCGTCGTCGACTACCTACCGCGCCGCAAGCGCCGCTTCGTGGCGAAGCCCGCCGCGGAAAGTGCCGAGGTGGAGGTCAGCGAGGACCTCACGCGGCTCGGCTTCCGCAAGGACGACGAGGGCGCGTGGTCGCGCACGGCGCCGCGCACCGGCGCGCGCACGGTCGTCGTCGCGGGCTCGCGCGGCCGCACGCTTGAGGTCTCTGCCACGACCGAGATGGACCTGCACGCCATCTCGCGGCTGGAGTACATCCTGACGTGGTCGCAGCTCGAGACGCCGCAGACGGTCTGGGACGCGACCCTCAGAATCGCGCGGGACCCGTCGTTCGCGTTCGTCTGGGCGGCGGCGCAGGCTCGGTTGTGGCTCCTATTCGCGGACGGTTATGGACTGGACGACTTCTTCGGCGGGTCGCCGCTGGCGCTGGACACGAGCTCCCCGGAGGTGCTGGCGGCGGCCGGCGCGGTCTTCGTGGTCGCGGCGTACGCGCGCAAGGTCGCCTGGAGCGGGTCGGGCAGGCCACTGACCGTCGGCGCGCTGGAGCGTTCCATCGCGGACGGCTGGTTCACGGGCTTCGCGCGCGCGCCGGACACGCCGCAGGGCCGCAAGGAGGGAGGGGTCTTCTACGCCGTGGTCGCGTCGCTCCTGACGCTCGCAGCGGCCGGGCCGCGCGTCGAGGTTCTCCACCACTACTTGCAACCGCGCCTCATAGAGGACCTCGCGGCGGCGGCGCCGCTGTGGCTGGCGGAGGACCCGGCGGTGTGCGCGTTGCTCGTGTCGTCGCTCGCCGTCCTCGCGTGCGGCATATGTTCGGCCGCGGTGGAACACGTGTCACTCATTTGGGCGCGCCCGCCGCCTACCGTTTCCGACGAGAAGAACGCCATCGCCGACGCGCTCGAGACGGACGCGCTGTCAGCGCGCATGTTGGAGGCGCGCGCGGACAAGTGCGACGCGCAGCGCGACGGGAAAGCCGTCAAGAAAGTATACGATCAAGCGGCGGAGCGGCTCGTCGCAGAGGGCGAGGCTTTTGAAAGAGTGGCTGATGCCTGGTTGATGAACTTCCACGACACGTCGACAGCCGAGATTCAGGTCGACGATCGGGCGCGCGAGACGAAAGCGAACCCGGCGATCGCGGCGGCGTTCGTAAGCGGCGCGTCGGCAGGGGCGGCGTACGCGGCAGTGCATAAATCAAATCGCCGGCGCTTCTCGGCCCACGCATCCGACTCACTGGTTGATTTGTGCGCAGGTATGCGGCGGGCGGGCTAGCGGCGCCACTCGCGCTACACGGAGCGGGCGCAGTCATCGACGCGCTCGTGCCGACGCCGGCCGACGTGTTCACGCCACGCAAGGCCACGTTCGACGTGGATGCCGTCAAGGGGCCCGCGACGCCGTGAACAAGTGCCCATACGCGCCTCATCTCTCTCTCTCCCGTGTAAAATATAAAGTCTTCTCGGAAATCCAGGTGAACAAATTACAACAGGAGATATAAACCTACACGACCAGCTCGCCGCCGTCCGCCGCGATCAGTGGGCTCTCGATGCCCGTCCGCCGGTCGCCCGCGGCGAAGTGCCGCTCGATCTCCTCCAGCGAGAGGCCCTTCGTTTCCGGGACCCTGGCGCGCACGAACTCGAGCGCATAAACCGCGATGACGGCGAACGTCGCGAAGAGGCACGACATGGCCCAGTCCGCGCCCACGAGCTGGCGCAGCGCGTCCCGCGCCACCGGAAATAAAAGCGCGACGAGCATGTTTCCACCGAAGTTGGCCTGCACGGCGAGCGCCACAGCCTGCCCGCGCACCTCCAGCGGAAAGAGCTCCGAGATCAACAACCACGCGATGGGCCCGAAACTTATCTGGTAAGCCGCGATATACAGAAAGATGAGGCCAATGATGGCCACCTTGCGCGGCGTGAAGCCGCCCCCCTCGCCGTCGAAGCCCTGGAACGCGATGGCCAAGCCGACGAGGGCGACGACCATGAGACTAATTCCAATGAAAAGAAGTTTTCGTCGGCCGTACTTGTCGACCGTGGCGACGGCGCCCAGCGTCGCTACAAGTTTGAAGACGCCAACAGCCACGGAGGCCACGGCCCCCACTCCGGCCGATTCGAAGATCGATCCCGCGTAGTATAGGACCGAGGGCTGGCCCGTGAACTGTTGTAGCAGGACCACGCCGAGGCCCGCGGTCAGCGCCCGTCGGTAGCGCCGGTCCCCCAGCCGCGGCGGCGGTGCGTCGCTGCGCGCCTCCGAGGCCGCGGCCAGCTCCTGCGCCGCGGCGTCGCGGGCATCTACATCGTTTGGGTACACGAACGCGAGGCTCGCGACGGCCTCACTTTGCTTGCCGCGCAGCGCGAGCCAGCGAGCCGATGGCGGCAGGGATTTGGCTCCGACGAAGAGAAGAACTGAGAAAGGCGCGGTCCAGCCGTAGGCCCAGCGCCAGCCGCCGGGGACCTCCGAGTAAGCGTAGCCGAAACCGTAGCCTGCACATATACCGAGGACGATGGCCGCCTCCTTGAGCGAGATCAGCGTGCCCCGTATGGACGCCGGGGACATTTCCGCGATGTAAGCCGGTGCCCCATGCATGGCGAAGCCACACGCGGCGCCGTATACGATGCGACCGAGGAGCAGCAGCGCCAGCCCGCTCGTCTCGGACGTCCCAAAGCTTCCGGAGGCGACCTCCAGCGCGGCGCCGGCGATGTATAAGCACGCGGCGATGATTAACTCGCGTCGCCGACCAATCGCGTCGGCGATCCGGAAGACGATCGCCGCACCGATCAACGCGCCCGCGACGCCGCCGCTAGTGACGAGGCCCTGGAGCAAGCTCGAGCCCGCGACGGCGCCGTGCCAGCTCACGCCACTGTACTCCGCGGATTGCAACTGTGTCAACACGTAAGACGTGGCACCAATGTCCCAGCCGAACAGGAGACCGCCGAGGGCCGGAACGCCGAAAATTCGAGCTACTGCTGGGCGGCTGTAACCAGCCATCGTGTACTGATCGTGGCACAGCCCGATGTCGTCGAACTAGTAGCTACCGGGCACAGACGCACCGGAGCTCGGCTCAGCCCTCTGCTGACTCCTGGTGCACC
>Ga0302122_10001042_pt1 | contig 17521 bp, 9 predicted proteins | sample CB21_SCM_MG_FD_203115 | JGI IMG/M metagenome (GOLD analysis project Ga0302122, IMG submission 203115) | Marine microbial communities from Western Arctic Ocean, Canada - CB21_SCM | ecosystem: Environmental > Aquatic > Marine > Oceanic | place: Canada: Western Arctic Ocean | collected 2017-09-28
AGGCGTTGGAGAAGGGCGCGTCCACCGTCTCGATCCAGAACCGGCAACTGAACGCCCTGGGCTTTGACACGGAAAGAAAACCAACGTTCAAGAAAGGCGCCGCGGACCAGCCCGTCGCCGTGATTCAGCTGGCCACGCACGACGTCGTGGTGCTGTTTCTGCTCAAGAACACGAAGTGCATGCCGGCCTCCCTCCAGAACTTGTTGGAGGACCCCTGCGTGCTGAAGGTGGGGGTCGCTTTAAACGAGGACACGAACGCGTTAACGCGGCACACGCCGGGCCTGACGGTGCGCGGTCTGGTGGACCTGGCGCCTTTAGCCGAAGCGGTGTTCCCCTCGTTAACCAGGAGGGGCCTGCGCGGGTTGTGTGCGTCCTTGGGCGGCCGGCGCCTCTCGAAGAAGCAGTCCATGAGCCCCTGGGGCTCGAAGAAATACTCGAACGCCATGATCCAGTACGCGGCGAACGACGCGCTCGCGGGGCTGTTCTGCTTCGGGCGGATCCTGGGGCACGACAGGAGCGTAAAGAGTGCATAGTTGCCACTAGTGCCCAGCGGCGCCGCGGCATTCGGGCGGTCGCGTCTCGGGTAGGGTCTCTCTCGGTTGCTGCGTGCGATGAGTGAGAACATACTTAGTAGGGACTGGCACCTTTGGCACCGTGTACCGAGCGACGACCGCGGAGACGCCAGGCTTAAGTCAGCAGACCACGCAGCACGCCTTCGCGGGTTTCGGCTCCGCCGTCTTCACCTCGACGGCCGCCGGCGCCGGCGCGGGCGACTCGACCTTGGTGAATTCGGGCGCCGGCGGCATGGCCGGCCCCGGCGTCGTGGGCGAGCCCAGCGAGAACACGCTCATGAAGGACATGCGGTCCTTCGGCTCGCGCGCCGGGGTCTCGGCGGGCGTGTCCTGCGGCTCCGAGACGTGGCGCGCCGCGGGCGAGGCCAATGACATGCTGTCGTCGCCGGGCGTTGCCAAAGACATGGCGCTGTCCCGGCGGCCCTTCTCCGCGGGCGTCTCCTCCTTGGCCGGCGAAAAGAGGTTCCAGAGCGAGTTCCCTCCAACATTTGACGGCCGCTGCGGGGACCGCTCCTCGCCGTCGTCCGCGTCCTCCGCGTGGAGGCCGTGCTCCGAGAAGCTGGGCAGGACCACGTTGGTCGGCGTCGGGTAGGGCGTCGGCGAGGGCAGGTTCGTTGGCGGCGTCGTGGGCGTGTCGAGCTTGATCTCCATCTCGTGTGGCGGCGGCGGCGCGGGCTACTTAAGGTACGGTCGATTTCGCGGCGGCGGCGTCGTGGGCGGGCGGCCTCTGCGCGCCGTATGGGATGCGTGTTATCGCGCGGGCACGTCGGCGATTTGCGGCGTCGCGCTGGAAAGATGGTGAAACTTGTGTTGTGGTTTATTGCGTCCGGACCGCGAGGGGCGAGGATCTCGACGATCGGCGCGGTGGGTCTGTTTCAATAAAAGCCACGTGTGATGTACGCGCGCGGTGAAACAGTGAACGCGGCTCGCAATTTGCAAAAGAGCAGTGCAGGTTTGGCAAAACCCGCTCAAGGTGATCGTACCCGTATCATCACGCATTAGTGCCGTAAGTCGAATTAGCATTACAAGTAGCCCTACATCCCGGAGGCCTATCAGCTTCGAGCGAGCACTGCGATGACGCAATTGTTGTACCTCGTTCGCGCAGACGCAAACCGCGACATAGAAGCGTTGGGGAGAACAGAGTGACGCCACAGCTTCGGAGCTGCGACGGGGCAGCGTTTCCAGCAGCTTCAGAGGAGACAGAGAGCATGTATCGGCGGCAAACCGTGGCTCCCCGACGACCGGAACGCGTCGAGCCCGTCGAGCCCGGGCAGACTGCGGCCTGGTGCGCGTGGCCCACGCTGCTGCTCTTCCACCTTGCCGCCGCCGCGCTCGTGTTCCTCCCGTCATGCATGCGCATACTCTCGAGGCGCCTGCGTGACGCCGCCGTCGAGACCCACGTGGAGGCGCTCTGTGTGCAGTTGTACGCCACGGGCGTGATTATCTCTTTCATCGCCCTCGGCTGCGCCGCGATCGTGAAAACGCTGCCGGCGTCGCCGCGCTGGCGACGGCCGCGGCGCCGGGCCTCCGCGCCCGCCATCCCGGCGGCCGCGGTCGACGCCTACTTCTCGCTCACGGAGCCCGGGCCCCCGTGCTTCGCCGGCGGCTGAACGCCCGACGGCGCTATGTGGCCGGTCCGCACCTGCGGCTGTGCATTTGCCAATGCCGAGTTTTGGCAGCAGGCGTGCGGTTGACAGCCAACTTGTGTTCATTGTGTGTCGTCCTAAATAACTTGAATCTTCTTACACGTGCCCCGAGCCCCCCACTCTGAGCTGCACCCGGCGACCGGCGCGCAGGGGGTTCGCCGCCGCCGTTTCCGCGGGCGCGCGCGTTGATAACGCCCGCCCGACCTGACTGGCGTCCACGTGGCCCACGAGCCGGCCGCCGTGGTGCACCACAAACACGCGGTCCTTGTGGTGCAAATCGAAGAGGAAACACAAGTGCGACAGCGTCGCCGCCGGCTGGCACCGCGGCCAGGCGTCGTCGATGAAGGCCGCGAAGTCACCTTCTAGAGCCGAAGCGAGGTCGGCAACTCTCATAACTCCCACGAAGACCCCGTTCCGGACGGCCGGAATCACGACATGCGTCGCGGAGGTCAACGCGTCTTGCACGTTCGTGGGGGGTTGGTCATCAATGAGCGCGAGGCAGGGCTCCTCGTACGGTTTGGTCGTGTCTACGATATCGTTGACGGTGCGCGAAAAGCTCGCGGCGCTGGACAGCGCCGGCCAGTGCGGCAGAGCTTTTAATATAGCGATCATGGTGTAGATGTCCGTCTCCACGAGCTGGCCCGCGCCCAGGCCGACGACGCAGGCAAACAATACGGGGATCGAGTAGGACAATTGGTCCGTCAGCTCTGAGATCACGACGCCGATCGATAGCTTCCCCGTGACGCTCACGGAGAAGGCCGCCGCGCCAACAATGGCGTAGCCGCCGGCCGGCGACAAGGGGCATTCGCCCGTCGCCGACGTCGTCAGCGTCCGTAAGGCTTCTCCCACCAGTCTTCCGATGCCCGCCCCAATCGCGAAGGAGGGCGTCACGAGACCGTTGGAGACGGGCAGCCCGATACACAGCGCCGAGTAGAAGAACGTAAAAATAACAAACAACGCCAAAGAAGCGCCCACGCCCCCCGCGCGCTGGTCCCAGCGGCTCCGCTGGTGGAGCTTTGGATTGGCGTTTTCGCGCAGCGGGTACTCCGAAAACAAGTCGTCCATGACCTCTCGCGTGCCGAGCAGCGCGAAGTCCCCGATCCCGCAGGCCAACAATCCCGACGACAAAGCCACGAGTGCCGAGAAGCCCAAATTGGTCCCAAGGACGAGCTTCGGGATCGCTTGTACACCTTTGAGTTTAAAAGAAGCGCATCGTCTTCGCAACCCCACGCAGGCCGTGAAGAGCATCACGAACAGTCCGCCCAGGATGCCGCACAAAACCGATAACAGTAGGAACAGGACGACCTCCCAGTGCTTGTAGGACATGGTGTCGAAGTGCGGACTGAAGGCTCCGTAGGACTTGAGGGAGAGCTCCCGCGACACAAAGGCGCCGACCGTGGCGCAGAGGAAGGCCCCCCAGTAGTTGGACGTGGCGTAGTAGTTGGACGTGGCCTCGATCGAGAAGAGGATGCCGCCGATGGGCGCACCTACGTGGAATGACATCGTCGATGCTTCGACGGCGTGAATGCTGCGCACATAAGATGCCATCGCCACAAAGTAATGAAGGCACATCGAAGGACGACGAGTCCGCACCGAACGCGGCGCTCACACCCACCGCCGCCGCGGCGCTCAGCATCTGGTTCCGGAACAGAGGGTTGCCATGCCTCGCAAAAAACGGCACTCGCATCAAGAGCTCGGCGAAGATCGCCGCGGCGTGGATGAACGGGCCTTCCTTCCCAATCGGCAGGCCCGCGCCGAGTAATAGCACGACGCCCAGGACCTTGGCCACGAGCGTGCGCGGCTCCAGGAAGCCCGGCAGGGAGAAGCCGGCGAGGATGGCCTTGACCTCGGGAATGCCGGAGCCGGCCGCGATGGGCGCGACGCGCCGCGTCATCTCCACCGCGAGTACCGTGATGCCCACGCGCAGAAGCACGTAAAGCGCCACGCCGTAGTCCCGCTCCGACCCGCCGGTCCGCAGGACGTGGTCCACCAGACCCTCCCGCAGCCCCAGCGCCGCCTCGTCCATGACAAAGGCCGCCACGGCCGTGACCACCGCGAGCACCACCAGAAACAGCCAGAAGTAGTTGTGCGCCCAGGCGCGCATAATCCGCCGCCTGATTGCCGGCACGCGCGGCTTCCGCGGCCGGCTCCAGGGCTCCGTAGATCTGGACTTCTTGAGCCGGAAGCGCCGCCGAAATCCGCCGTAGACGTCGCGCGCGTCTTGATCCACGGTCATCTCGGGCCCCGCGGGCGACGCGAGGCTGCGCGGGCTACCTCCTTCCTGCGGCTCGTCGATGGCCAGGCCCCCGCGGCGCGGCGGCGGCGCGTCGTTGTCTGGCGGCGCGGCGATGGCCAGGCTCCCGCGCCGCGGCGGCGCCGCCGCCTCGAGGTCGACGGTCGCCGGGTCGCCGCCGCCCGGCCCCATGGAGACCACCCGCGAGGCATCGGACGGATGCCTGTCTGGCGGCGCCCGTCCCACCGGGGAGGGTGGGGGGCTGCCCTCGCTATCCGTGCTCGCCGCCGCCGGCGCCGTGGGGGGCCTGCCTTTTGGTGCTGCATTTGCCGCCACGGTGCCGTCGCGCCCCGGCGTGGGGGGCACGTCGTCGGCCATGATTTATGCCGGTTTGCTGCAACCCGCGCGGCGTTCTGGTGCCCGGCTCGAGGGCAGGACGTGGCCCACGTGCCCCGATAATTCATAAATTGCACGGGTTCTGTGTGAGAAAGTTTCGCAAGGGGCAGCCCAGAATGGCCACGGCCGCTACCGCCGTCTTCGCCACGCGCCTGGCGTATGACGACGTCGAGGACGAGTTGCGCAGTCCCTGCCCAGGGGACGAGTAGCTGTGCAGGCCTCCAAAAGGTGCGGCTCTGCGGTGCCCAACGGGAGTGACCAACCACCCTAAGCGCTTCCGAGCTGGTCCGAGGACGCGGAGGCCGTTCTGTTACCGGAGGTCGAAGGGCAGCGCGCGCGCGGCGGAATTCACTGGGGCCGCGCGGCGAAGGTCGTGGGTCGTGCAACAGGCTATGTGCGCGGGAGCGGTACGAAGCCAGTGATAGAGTCGCGCCGTCGCTGCTGGGGGCCGCGCGGTCGCGGCCGTTCTGGCGGCGGCGGCTCCGAACGCCGGTCGTCGCGACGGCGGTCGACGACGACGACAAGGAGCACCCGGACTGCTGGACCTGGCCCGAGCCGGCGGGTCCCGACGGCGGCGACGGCGACATACTCGACGGCTTCGGGGACGGGAACAGCGGGTTTGCCCACCCCACTCAAGACATGTCGTCGCGCGAGTGGGAGAACTTTGCTTAGGAGCGCTTTGTGCTTGTGCCTAAGTATTACAGGCCGCATCACCGCTTCGGAGCAGGGCAAGGAACCTCTAGCACGACAACGTAAAAAAAGAACTCATTTGGTGCCAAAACCCGTTTTGAAGCTGCGCGCGGGTTTTCTATGCAAAATAGTTTCACGAGGCTCAGCAGTGCACTGACGCCGTCGCTGCCCGTTTGCAAACAATCGAGCTACAGCCGCTCACCACCGCTTATACATTGACCGAACGGGTCCGCACCAACGTGCGCTCCAGGCCGCCCATAACGCAGCAGCCGAAAAGACCCAGTGGGCAGTGCGCACACGAATTTGTGGAGATGTCGCTCACCCCCGCCTCACCGGGCACACCCACGGCCGCCGAAGTCCCGGCCAAGGACGCCCCGCCGGCGGTCGACGCACCGCCGCCGGCGGTCGACGACGACGCGGCCTCGGACGCGAGCCGCGAGAGCTGGCCCGACGCGACCGCGCTCGCCGCGCTGCCCGGGACGGCCTTCGGCGGCGCGGTCCACGCGCGGCGCGACAACGCGCGTTTAGGGTGGCGGCGGTGCCACGCGACGATCACGCGGGGCGACGGCGCGGCGGCGGCGGCGTTGCAACTCAACGAGAAGCATGCGCTCCTCCGGGAGCTCCCGTTGCGGGGCCTCGCGCTCACGATCACGGAGAAGACGGGCGCGCTGGCGACGACGCCGCTGCAGGGTGCGCCCGGCGGCCGGCCCGCCTTCCGCCTGCGCGTCGAGGCGGTTCCGCCCCTGGACCTCGGCTTCTGCGGCCCGGCCGCGGGCGCGGCACTAACGCGGGACCGCTGGCTCGCGGAGCTTTGTTTAGCGGGCTGCGTCGCGCCGGCGCCCGTGGCCTGCGGCGCGCTGGCGCTTAAATTGAGGGAGAACGACGCGGACCGCGCCGACGCACTGCGGGTCGTCGGGACCGCCCTAAATGACTGGACGGGCGTGGTCGGTGGGCGGCGAGACACGGTCGTGCTCGCGGCCAGGCGGCGGCCCGCGGTGGTGTGGGTCCGGGGCGGCGCCGCGGCGGTCGCCTTGGCCTGCGCGTGTCGCGACGCGCCGCTCGTCGCGCGCGCGGCGTTCCGGGCGGCCTCGAACATCGGTGCGTTGGTCTCCGCGGAGGTCGCGGCGGACTGCGTCGTCGCGCTGTGTAGCGGCGCGCGCCGCGCGGGCCGCCGCGACGACGGCGCCGCCGCGGCGGACGCGTGCGCCGCGATCGAAGCTATAGTTCTCGCGGCGACGCCGGTCGGCCGGGCCGCGCTGCTGCGCCTGGCGCGCGCCCCGCACGCGCTACATGCGCTCGCGGGCCTGCTCGCCGAGGAACACGTGCCGCCGGCCCTCTGCCGCGTGCTCGCGGCGGCCTTAGACCGCCGGCGGGGCCTTTCCAACAGAGGCGACGCGGCCTTCGCGCGGCTCGCCTGGACGCGCGTCGCCACCCTGCTGATAAGTGCGTGCCCGGGCGCGGCTGCGCTGGCCGTCGCGTTAGTAAAAGCGTCGCGGCGGAAGGCGCGGACGGCGCTTGTAGATGACGCGACGCTCGCCCCGGCGCTGGTCGCGGCGCTCCGCGGCGCGGACCGTGCGCACGTGTTGACTGTGGTCGCGCTCGTGGCCGACGACGCGGACATCGCGCCGGTAGTACGAGAGGACGACGCGGCCGGGGACGATGCCTCGACCGATGAAGACGTGCAAAGGGCCGAGTGGTCCAGCGACGAGGGCGACGCCCCATGCCAACAGGAGAGCAGTTATGCGGTGGTCTTCGCGGGGGGCGGCGCGCGGGGCCTCGGCCTGGAGCTGGCGGCGGGCGCCTGGGCGCGGGGCGGCGTCGCGCCAGCCGTGCACCGCGCGAACGGCTTCACGCGCCGGTGCGGCGTGCGCGCCGGCGACGTGCTGGTGGAGGTGAACGGGCGGCGGGTCGAGTACGCGCTGGCGCGGGACGCGGCCCCAAAAGTCGTGCGGGAGGCCATGGTCGCCGCCTGTGCTGCCGTTAGAGATGCGCCGTGGCCCAAGCGCCTCGTGTTTTTACGAAAAACGGAGGAGGCCGAACAACCGCGCCGGTGCTCGGCCTCGGCCTATGCCGCGCGGCGCGCGTTCATGAAAGCGGGTGCCGCGGAGGCCTGCGTGCAAGTCCTGGAGGCGCACCCTTCAATACTCGCGTGCGACGCAATCTCAGCCGTGGCGCGCGAGCTCTCCGCCGCGCAGCGCGGTCGGGCGGCTGCGGCGGCCGCCGGGTGTACGGAGCCAGACTTGACACTCGCCGCAGGCCGCGTCGTCGCGGCGTGCCTGGGCGCGCGGACGGATGTAGAGGACGGGCCGGACGACGCGGGCTTTGAGGGCGCCTTCCCGGAGGACCCGGCGGCCTTCTGGTGGTCCGACCCCCTACTCCGAAGCGGCGCGGCGGCCCGCGACGTGGCGCTAGCGGAGGGGCCCCTGGGCTGCGTGGTGGAGGTCCACTGGTGTGCCCAAGGTATAAAATGTTGCCGCGTGGCGTCCGTGAAGGCCGGCTCGGCCGCATCCAGCGCGGGCGTGCGCGCGGGCGACGTGGTCGCGGCCGCGAACAACTACGTCCCACCGCACGACGCGGAGGCCGAGGACGCCCTCGCGGCCTTTTTCCGGGGGCTGGGCTTTCCGTTACGTCTTAAGTTGAGAAGGCGCGCCGCCGACGAGGTTGAGAAGGACGCGAGCGACGGGGACACGAGTGTTGTGGCACCGCACCTCCCGGAGCTTTTCGTGAAACAGTGCGTCGCGGAGCTGCTCTACGCGTCGGGCGAAGGGCCCGTCGTCGCGGCCGCGGTGATCGCGGGGTGCGCGGTCCACCCCACGGCCGAAATTCGGGCGTCTGTCTACGGGCGGTGCATGCACGTGCGGACGGCGACGGCGCACGCCGTGGCGCTGGCGCCGGCGCGCGTGCAGTCGCTGATGTCCTGGACGCCCGACGACATGGATCCGTCCGTCTCGCGGGACGAAGCCGCGTCGCAGATCCCCCTCGCGGACGCCGAGGTGTCGGAGGCCGTCCCGCTCGTGCGCGACGCGCCGCGCGTCCTCGGCGGCGGGACGCTCCCGGCCTATGTGCGAGGGAGTCCGCAACCGGCGGCGGCGGAGGAGGACGCGCTCGTCGTGCCGGGCTCGGCGCTGTCGCGGTTGCTCGAGCTGGCGACGGGGGACGACCTGTCGTTTCATGGTACTAATGCGGCCCAGGCGGACCGCGAGGACCAGGCGTTACGCATCGCGGCTCTAGATGCGCTGGGCGCCCTGTGCCGCGGCCACTTTTCCCAGAAGATCGCGCGGGCCGTCGTCCTCGAGGGGTCCCTATCCCGGGTCGTGGCGCTGCTCGGCGGCGCCCGGGGCGGCGGCGTCGCGGCGGCGGCGTGCCGCTGCCTCGCTTCCATAGCGGAGGCCGACGCGGCGGGCGCCGCGGCCTGCGCGGGCGCGTGCACCGCGTTGGGCTGGCTGCTCCGGCCCGTCGCGGCGCGGACGCGGACGCGGCTCGCGCCGAAGGGTCTCGCGCCGCGCACGGTGGGCCTGCCGCCCACGGGCGCGTCGCTCGTGGGCGCGTGGTCCGTCGACGCGGGGCGCTGCAAGGCGGCGGCCCTGGCTTTACTGAAACTGGTCGTCCCCCACGCGGACGGCGACGCGGGCCTCTCGGGAGCTTTAGACGCGGCCTGCGTGACGTTTTTAAACGAGCGCGCCGCGGACGTCCTCGCCATGTGTTTGAGCGTCCCCCCGGGCGCGGTCGGCGAACTCTGCCTGACGGGAATCGCCACCGGCATGGATTCCATCCTCGACGCTGACTCCATAAACCTCGGGGCGACCCTGCTCGCGCGCATCGCATTAAGTGGCGGGGCCCAGCGCCTCGCGGCGGCGCGCGGCGCCGTCGCGGAGTTGGTGAGGCACGCGTCCGTCGCCAAGGAGGTGGATATGGAGGATGTGTTGTGCGCTATTAGAAAGGTGTCGGCCTCCGAGCCGCTCGCCGTGGAGGCCTGTGGGAGTCTGCTGGGCGACGCCATTGCCGCGGCCTTTAACAAAGCGCCAGATGAGGCCGACGACATGCTGCTGACCTTCGAGCGATGTCGCGCCGCTGTCGATGATGATGACACGCACGACCGCTCCGGACTCGTCGCGGCCGCAGCCGCCGCAGTGGCGGGCGCGCCGGACCTCCTTGCGCAGCGGTGCGCGCGCGGCGACACCGCCGCGTACGCGCTGGCGGAGAACGCCGCCGGCGCCGACGGCTGCGACCCGTTCTGGGCCGCCTGCGCCAAGGACCCGCGCGCGCTGGCGCCGCTCGTGATGGGTGGCCGGAGCCCCCAATGCGTGTCGCGCGCGTCGCGGGCCATTGTGGAGGGCCTCCGGGACGACGCCTTCGCGGAGTTGTGTAGGGGCGTGCCGTCCGAGGTCGTGGCCGACGCGGCGAGGGCGCTCGCGGCGGCGGACGGCCCCGGGGTCGTGGCCGCGTTAGCTGCCCTGGACGCGCGTGGCCTGCTCCCAGAACTGGACGCCGCCGTCGCGCGGTCGCGGTGCCGCGCGCTCACGTCGGCGGACGAAGCGACGCGGGCGGCGGGCGTCGCGGCCTGCGGCGGCGACGCCGTCGCGCGGGCGGCGGCCGGCGCGGCCGCGGCGTGCGATGGCGCTACGCTCGATTGCGCGGCGACGCGCGCCCTCCGTGAGGCCGTGTCGAAAGAAGCGGCTTCTGTCTGTGCGCTCGAGGCGATCCTCACCTTCGGCCCGGCCGCGCGCCTGACCGTGGCGGAAGTAGTGGACGCGGCGCTCGCGGCGCGCCTCGGCGACGACTGCGACGCGACGCTAGGGTGCTTCGCGCTGCTGGTGGCCGGCGACGCGGCCCGGGCGCGCATCTACGCCCGGCCGGAGGTCGTGGACGCCGTCGTGCGGGGGTTAAATGACCACCGGTCGCTGGCGGCGGCGCGGTGCGCGGCGGCGCTTGCCTTCTGCGCGGCGCCGGGCGACCCGTTAGCGCCCGCTGTCGCGGCGGCGCTCCTCGACGCGGCGGCCGCAGCCGGTGACGGGCCTGACGACACCGCGTCCATTACATCCAGCGCGTCCGTCGCTGACGATGAATCCTTGGAGGCTGACGTCACTGATTTGCTTCCCGACGTCGCTGGATCCGCCGCCGCCGCTGACGGTGCCGGGATAGACGCCGTCGAGGCGGACGTGGCCCCCGAAGACCTCATCAGCAACGAGGCAATGTGGCGCGCAGCGGCGGAAGTGGCAGCGACCGTGACCGAGCAGTACGAGCGCGTCAGGGCCGATGCGGGGGTGCACGCCATTATCGCCGAGCAGCACGGCGAGCGCGGCGCCGAACGCCTCGTGTACCTCTGCGAGGCCGTCTACCGACTGGCCGCGCGCGGCGCGCTCGCTGCGTCGCCGGAGTTAGTACAGAGGCTCGCGCATCTCGTGCGCCTCTACACGAGCAGGCCCGCCGATGCAGCAGGCGCGCCAAAGTGGTCCGTCTCGCACCAGCTGCGCGAGACGCTCCGCATCGGCGAGAGGGCCGCGGCGCGCGCGCTCGCCCAACTCATTGATGTCCAAGTCGTCGGCGACGAAGCCTTGTGCGCAGTAATTCTGGACGACGCGGTCCTGCCGCACCTGGAACGGCCCTGCGCGGACGTGGTCCTCGCCGCGCTTGCGCGCGCCTGCATCGCGGGCGACCGAGGGCCAATGCGAACGGTCCTCGCGGACCGCCTCGTTCCCTTGGAGGCCGCCGCGACGACCTGCGACGCCGCGTGCGTCCTGCTGGAGACCGTCTCGGATAGCGGCTACATCATCGGCGCCTTTGACGCGCCCGAGGAGCGCGAGGCGCCTAAGACGGCACCGCAGCGCGCGGCGCTGGAGAATTGGCTGCGCGAGCACGTGGCGCTGGAGGAGCGGCGGCGTTTTGTGTTGCGAAAATGCGACGGCCTCGACGATTTGGAGCATGCGGGACCCGATCTAGCGGTGGCCCTTGCCCTAGACACGTGGCCGCTGCTGGCTCGAACTAGATTCGTCCGGGCGCTACGTGAGCTGAGAGGCGAGGACGACGACGTCGAGAAAGAAGAAGAGCCCGTGGAAGAGGAGGCGGCGTCGGACCCCGAAGAGGAGGAGGAGGAAGATGAAGAGGACGAGGACGAGGAAGATGCCGCACTGGCTCTGGCTCTGGCGGCGTCGAGGCAGTCGCTCGCCGAGGAGGACTCGCGACGGCTGCGAGCGGTGGCTGTGGCGTCGCTGGGCGCCGTCGAGGCGACGCCAGTGCCCGACGGCATGCCCCTGGGCTACGACGCGGCGGCGGCGGTCGAGGCGCTGTCCGTGGGGCCGCTGCCCGAGCTGCCGCGGTCGTCTTCGTTACAACGCGTCGCCGCGGCGGACGCGCTCGACGAGGCTCCGGTCTCAGAGGAGGCGCCGACGGAGGAGCCGTCGCCGGAGGCCGCGGCCGACGCCGCCGAGGACCGATCGGTGGCTGACGCTGCCGAGGCGTCGGTGCCGCCGGAGCCCTCACCGGAAGGCCCGACGCCCGAGCCGCCGACGCTAGAGCCGCCGACGCCCGAGCAACCGGCGCCGGCGGGCGAACTGACCGAGGCGGCCATCGACGCCGCGATGCGCCGCCGCCGCGCGGCCGTCGCAGCGCGGCGCGCGGCCGAGGCGCCGGAGCCGGCGCCAGTCGAGCCAGTGCCGCAGGCGCCATCGCCTCCGCCGTCGAGCCGCCGCAGCACGCTTGACTCCGAGGCGGACGCGGACCTACAGGCGGAGCTGCGCCAGCTCGAACTCGAAATGGCTGGCGCCTCAGGGGCGGGCGCAGAGGAGCACGCGGCGACCGAAGTCGCTCCGCCCGCGCTGCCGGGGTCGGTGCCTCTCGCGCCGCCGGCGGAAGCTGACCCTGTGGCGCCGCCGCGGGTACCTACCGCGCCGGCGGCGGAAGAGGAGCCAGCGCCGCAAGCGCCGCCGCGAACCGAACCAGCGCCGCCGCCGCCGGCCTACGACGTGCTAGACGCGTCCGCGCCGGAACCCGATCCCGAATACGCGTCCGACTCCTCGAGCGACTGGTCCCCGGAACCGCCACCGCCGTCGGCGGCCGCTCCTCTCGACGAGCCTTTGTTGCCCCCGCCGCCGGCGTACTTTTCGCTTGCGGCGCCGCAGCGGTCGCCCGCGACCGAGGCGACCGCGTCGCCGATCGAGGCCTCGGAGCCGCCTGTGGCGGACGGGGCGCCGCCCACGCCGTCGGCGGTAATCGACACCGCGCCGCCCACGCCGCCGGCCTACTTCTCCTTAGCCGCGTCGCCACCCGAGCCCGCGCCAGCGCCGCCAGCCTACGACGAGGACGCCGCGTACGAGTCGGACGCCTCGTCAGCTTTCAGCCAGGAACCGCTGCGGAACGATGTAGCGGACGAAGTAAAAGAACCGGAGCTCCCGCCGCCGCCGGCCTGGCGCGCGCTCTTTGCCGCGCTGCCACCGGAGCCCGCGGAGCCCGAGTCGGCACCGAACCACTTGGCGTCCGAGGCGGACCTCGCGCCGGCGGCGGCGACCGAGGAGCCGGCGCCGCCGACCTCCTTTGCATTGCCGCCCGCGCCGTCCGCGCCGCCGTTACCCGAGGAGCCGGCGCCGGGGCCACCCACGCCGCAGCCCGCGCCGTCCGCGCCGCCGTTACCCGCGGAGCCCCCGGCGCCGGCGCCGAATCCGTTCGAGGACGCACCACCTACGCCGCCGGCCGCGCCGGAGGTGGACACCGACCTGGCGCGGGCCTTGGCTGCGTCGCGCGCCGAGATGCCCGCCGCCGCCGACACGTCGCGCGACGAGGCCCTGGCGCGCGCCTTGGCCGGACAGGACGAAGGGCCGCCGGCCGCGCCGGAGACGCCGCACGACGCGGCCCGGGCCCGGGAGCTGGCCGACGAGGCCCTGGCACGCGAGCTCTCTGCGCAGTTCGCGGCCGAGGAGGCGTCGCCAGCGGCGGAGAGCCTGCCGCCGGGACCGCGCCCGAAGAAGAAGAATGCCATTCGGCTGTTTTAAGAACCTGTTTCATGTACTTCCAGCATTCGGCCTGACCCCGTGGCGGCCGAGCTGGTAAGAATCTGTCTGACCGCCGATCCAGCATTCCTGACCCCGCACGCACGCAGCGCTTGATCACCCTCGTCGCTCTGAGCCCACGGGAGCCGGCACCGCGCGGATCCCACACGCGCCGCAACAATAAAAAAAGGCGTGTCCGGCTGCCCACCTCACAAGACAAGACATGGAATGGCTCCTCTGTAGCTGCGGGCTGCCCGCCGGCCTCGAAGGCGCAACCGAGGATGCGCCGGCGGAGCTGGACGAGGACCGCGAGCGCCGCCGCGAACGCCGCCGGAGGCGCGACGACCGCGCGCCGCGCCCGAAGAGGCGCGGCGCCAAGATGGGCCTCGCGACGGCACCCGCCGCGGCCGGGGCCAAGGCCGGCACCGTGTCCGCGCGGGTGAATGCCCTCAAGGCCGCGCCGGCGGCGGTGCCGACCATGTTTGCGCGGCCGCCCGATTCGCGGAACGAACCGGGGAGCGCGCCGCGCGTGCAATTCGAGGATGAGTCGCCCGTCGGCGTCGAGGAATTTGAGGACCGGCGCCCGGCATCTACGGGCGGCGCGTCGGGCGACGACGACGCGGGCTTCAACGAGGCGTTGTTGGCCGCCAAGATGCGCGCCGGCGCTGCGAGTGCTACGTGGGGGCGAGACGCCGCGCCCTCCGTCGCGAAACTGTCCCCGCGACTCGTCGAAACACCACAAAGTCAGCCGACCATGAAGGCGTCTATGGGTGACGCTTATCAGCGCAAAAAGTACTTAGCGCGGAAGGCCCTGGGCGCGAGCGACGACGCGCGGTTTCGCCCCATAGTGCCGCCGCCGCGGAGCGGCGACGCGCCGAAGTGGCAGGCCGCGGCCGTCGCGGCGCCTTTGCTGATCGACGGCGAGCGGCAGTTTCGCGAGCTGCTGAGCGGCATGTGTCTAGACGATATGTTGCAGCTGGACGCGTACCGGAACACGGTCCTGGCGTACTTCGCGTCGCGCGATTGTCCCAGAGGCTGCAACTTGGTGCTGCGGCACGCTAACGAGGTCGCCCGCGTCGCGCTCGCGGCGCGGCCGAACTTGTACGGCCTCTCGGCGCTCGACTACGCGCGGAAGCACCGGAGCCGAGGCTCCTGCGTGTTGTCCGTGTTCCGGCACTACGGCGTGGACAAAGCGGTGTTCGCCCCCGCCGGCGAGCGATGATGTTGATGCGGGTCGCGTCGATGGCGTTGTACGCCACCGACGCGGCCATTGCTGTGCGCGAAGGGGGCGTCGTCTGCTGACTACGGTGCCGGGTGTAATCATGTTGATACGGGTTATCTCTTACTCGCGTCGTAGAAGTCGTCCGGTACGCCGCCCGTGACGCGGGTCACAAGCGCGGCCCAGCCGCCCAACAGGCATAGGGCGGACAGCGCGAGCCCCGGCGCCTGCGTGGCCAGGAACTCCTGCACCCACGCGACCGAACCGACGCCGAGCAGCCCGACCGCGACCGCGCCGCGGAGGACGTCCTGCGTGTTCGGCGCCAGGCCCTTCTCCTCATTGACGTCGACCATGCTCATTTTGCGCGCCGTCTTTTTCCGGCGCACTGTCGGCCGCGGGGCTGGCCGCGGCGCCGGCGTCGGGCTGCCGTAGGGGTTCGGGTCGCCGCGCATGGCGACGTGGCTGTTGCCCACAACGTCGGGCGGGTGGAAGGCCGAGGCCGTGGTGGCACAGAGCGCGGCGGCGGCCGCGGCGGCTTTCGTGGGGGATCTCATGAGCTTGGCAGCTATTTTCGCCTAGCGACAAGATCTCGGTTGCACTCGGCCGGAGCGTCTTTTCTCGACGTAGGAATCGGAGTGTCGCTACCTGATGACCCGGTGGCGCCACAGACGAAACGCGGTCAGCCGTAGGTACGCAGCGGCTGCGATTATGGGGATCAGAGCGCCTTAAATGCCAAAACGTGTTGGGCGGATCGTGCGGGTCTACAGGCAGTCCGGTCGCCGCGTGGACACATTTCGATGGAAGACAAGACAAACAAACTCACTAAACCTTCGGCTCGCAGCTCCCCCGCCCCACGCCTTCCCAGTCCGCGGCCCGGTACTGGCGGAAGCCGGGCGGAAGCGCCTCGTCCGCGGAGGGCGCGTCCGCGAGCCAGGAGTCCACGATCTCCGCGTAGACGTCGTCGCGGCCGTCGTTCTGGGTACCGTCGGTGTAGTAGCACCCGACGAGGTTCACGCTTGTAGGAGCGAACTTGCGGTAGAACTTTAGCTTCTTGTAGATGGGCTTGGGCAGGCGCCCAAGCTTCTCCCGGAAGAGCGTTTCCACGTTATAGCCCCGTAGCGTCGGCGGCGACGCGTGCTCGAGCTTCCACAGGGCCTCCAGCGCGTACTGCACCCAGACGAGGCCCCACCAGATAGCTCTAGGTATCCTCTGCTCCACTTCGCCCGGCCACTTTGTTTTGCGGGACCCGTAATCATAAATCCGGCACTCCGCGCCGGTGGCCAAATGAAAGAGCAGATTGTGGTCCAGGTCCGCCAGGACTCCATAAAAGTCGTTCGCTTCGCACCGACTCGACTGGACGCGGCAGATATTTGGATTATGGTCGAGCACGGGCAAGGCTTCAATCCCATTGGTGAGGTTTATAAAGTTCACGCGGCGCGCCGGCGGCGCGAGCGATGCCGTCGTCGCGAGGCATGCTGCGGCGGCGGCGACGCGCATGGTTGCTGGTCTGAAGCTGAAGCAGCAGGGGTGCTGGTCTGTAGCTGGAGCAGCAGGGGTGCTGGTCTGCGGAGCAGCAGTGGCAGTGCAGCTGGAGCAGCAGTGGCAGCAAGGTGCAGCTTGCGAGTGGTGGTGCAAGAGCAAACGACAGCGGTCGTAAGACGACAGCGGACACCACGAACGTATCCCAGGTCACGAATATGCCAAAAGGGCCTCTGCGGGAAGTAAGACTGCCAAAAAAAAACGAGGCAGATAAAGGGATAAAACCCGTGAGTTAGTCGACGACTCGGAAAAGCGCTAAACCGAGCCAACTTGGCAAGACCAGGGGCTAAAAAAAACTAAATCTACCCAACGCAACTACCCCGCAGAAGAAAAGCATCACTCGGGCCCCGCGCCCCTCAAGAGAGACGCTCGGGGCCGTCACAGGAGCTCCTCCTAGGGCCAGTGCGCCGAGGTATTGGTCGTCGCCTCCACGACGCGGAAGTTCGTGCCCGTCGCGAGCAGCTCGGCCAGGCACGCGCCGACGACGGCGTACGGCTGCGCGCCCATGAGCGGGAACCGGTCGTCCAGCACGACCACGGGCGACGTTGTGACGCCCCTTGTCAGGCACTCGCTGATCTGCAGCGCGACCTCGGACGCGCCCTTGGGCGACACTAAAAAGCGGGCCATCACGTCATCCGTGGCCGATTGAGCCAGGCCCGCCTTGTGCGCGCACTCGTTGAGCACCTTCAGATCAGATAAAGCTTCTCCTTTGGCATGGCACGCTTCCAATAGCGCCTCCAACACCTCTACACTTTTGTTGTGCTTCCCGGCGAGCCAAATTAACCGCTGCGCCTCGAGGGGGTTGCCCACGCGACCCTCCCGCGTGAGCGCTAACCCCTCCTCCGCATACACCTGCTGGAGATGGCGCCAGGCGGCCTCCGGGTCCTTGGTCTCGTGCGCCCGGGCGATCTCGTCGTACGCTTTTCGTCGGTCCTCGCTCCCGCCCCGCTTCAGGTGCATGAAAACTTGCATTGAAAAAACCCGCAGCTCGAACCGGTGCGACCCGTTCATGGCCTTGATGGCGCGTTGCACGCGCCGGAGACAGGGCCACGTCCAGAGTCAGTTCGGGTCGCAGATAAATTCGATGGCGTACTGCTCCTTCAGCGGCGCCAACGGAGTCTCGAGCGGCGTCGCGGCGGGGTTGGCAACGTGCGCCCGCGGCGCCGCGGCCGCGGTCGGCGCCGCGGCCGCGGTCGTCGCCGCGGCCGCGGTCGTCGCCGCGGCGGCCGGCGGCGGGCGGTGCC
>Ga0302122_10001043_pt1 | contig 17517 bp, 14 predicted proteins | sample CB21_SCM_MG_FD_203115 | JGI IMG/M metagenome (GOLD analysis project Ga0302122, IMG submission 203115) | Marine microbial communities from Western Arctic Ocean, Canada - CB21_SCM | ecosystem: Environmental > Aquatic > Marine > Oceanic | place: Canada: Western Arctic Ocean | collected 2017-09-28
TATTCGATGCTTTGGCAGCGACATCATGGCCGACTTGGCCTTGACCCTAAGGCGGCTATCAGATGTGCGTTTCCCGATAGGAGGCTTAGGCAAGATTATTTTCATTATTGAACCGGCCTTTGGCCAATCAGGAGGGCCTTTTTTATGACTTCTAATTTATGACAAAGCCCCCATGCCTGGCCTAGAACGGATCAATCGCATCGGCCAGCCTTACCAGTTTAAGTCCGTCATAACGCTCATCTGTCTCGTAGGAATCGAACCCAAAGCGAAAACTAATCGTCCGGTTAGGCAAGATTTGAATATATTGCCCACCATAGCCCTTCATAGTGGGTATCCACATTTTTTGCCCACTGCGCGACTGATAAGGCAAGTGCCAGGTCGCGCTGTAGTAATGCACTTGCCCATGTTCGGTATAGATTCCTGTGGGAAGACCTTTATTTGTGTCGAACGAAAAAATACCGTTCAATAACTGCGGGTCAAGAATTTGCTGACCCTGGATTTTTCCACCGTTCAGAATCAACTTTCCAAGGGCGGCCACGTCATCTATGGTTAACAGCAGCCCGGCATCTGTCAGCGGCGCCTTACTCGCCGGGTCGGACTCAATCGTATGAAACTTAACCGCATGGTGAATGCCGGCTGGTTCATAAACCTCGTCACGAACCATATCCCACAGGCGTGAATCAGGGCCCCGGTGTAATTTCAGCAGAGCGTCCAAGGCAGCGCCCGCTATATACAGATCCTGGTCACGATAGCGGGCAACAGTTCCGGCAGGCCACGGATAACTCGGACAGGCAAATGCGGCAAGATTCTTCGCGTGCTGGCTCGGCGCGAGGAACCAATTGTGATAGTGGTTATAGGTGTTGAGCCCTTCTTCTGACTCCCGGGATTGCCATGGTTCAATCAGGTAATCTCCAAACACATTAGGCTCTGTACCGTTTTGGGCACCGGTGCCAATGCCCGTAGCCATGTCCATGCAATCGCCAATCGTGATACCCGACCACTTCTCATTACCGCTTGCCTCAGGTAACAAGGTGGCAACTTCATAACTCCGTGGATCTTCTTTCATCACTTGTGCAAGACGCAGGTATGCAATGGTACAAAAAGCCGTCTTGGTCGCAGACCAGATATCGAACTTCATCGACCGGTGGATAAGGGTAATCACCCCTTGCCGCCCGACAGGGGGTTGCGTAGATCACCTCGTCCTTAACCAGGCCATTGACAATGCTCGTCTTGCCGCCGAAACCTTGCTCTATATCTCGCATCAGATCTTCAGTGGCTTTTGAGTGCCAGATATTCAGTGATTTCATTGGCAAGCGATCGCGTTTTTCTTCCGGGTACGCTTTGCGTGCTAAATCGCACTCATTAAGGCCCAGACTCTCCACACGCCCCTCTAACCAGCCCCATGCCAGAAAATTGTCCGGCACTAAGAAGGCCTTAGTCTCGACAACGATCTGGAAAAAGATTGACGAGGTATCCGTTTCGTTAAATAAAAATGTTGCAATACCATGATGAGTATCATTTTCAAAGATATTGCTCAATTGAAATGGCAATACAGCGCGAGACCAATGTCCGTCTGATGCTTCGAAGAAGAATTTCCCGGTGATAGCGTGAGATCCCAATAACTATTCCCATCGGGATCTGTTAACAGGCCACGATCAAGCGGCACCAGATCGCCTTCACTGCTGCTAAGGCGCAAAATGACCGCTGGAAAAACATCTATGGCTTTGCCATTAACCTTAACGCCGGGTTGGTTAGATTGCATTGGCGTTTGCGGTATCACAATCGATGCGGCTAAAGCATGCTGGCCCCGCCTGCAGGCTCAATGGGCAAAAAATAGGCATTATCAACCTGGGCTGGTTCTATGCTAGGGTTTTGTAATTGATCGGTAGTCAATTGTGTGCGGGGATTGATCATGTTTAATTTATGGTGAGCCATGCAAGGGTAAGAGCCTGCGACGGCCTGATTAAAAGTCAGAGTGGTTTTTCAGCGATTAGTTCAATGGGTGCGATACAGTTTTTTGACAGTTGCGCTACCACATTGCTGATTTTTTCAGATGTTTTCTCCCCCATCAAAATGTGCAATCCCAGTGGAGGTGGCCCCTTAGAGTCCGCCATACGAGCCCGTAAATCGGCAAAAAAGGCCATTGCGAAATCGCCGCGGTTGCGCTCTGCAATCAATTTAAATCCGGCGCTTGCCAGGGCTTTTTTGTATTCGTCAGGCGTAGCGACGGCGCTTGTTTCAGGCAGCGAAGACCACGGCAATGGAAAATCCAGGCCCCCATCGCCGATTCGCATCACATCAAAGATTCCTAGATATCCTCCGGGTTTAAGCACGCGGTTAATTTCCACAGTCAATGCCGCTTTATGCTCAATATTCATACCCACATGCAGCATATAAGCTGCCTCGAAACTACCATCTTCAAAAGGCATGTCCATTGCGCTTTCATGCAAAAGCGTGACCTGGTTTGAAAGCCCAACCCATGAACACAATGTATTTCCGGTTTCAATATACTCGCCAGTCAGATCAACTCCGGTAACCGTGCTGCCATAACGCGTCGCCGCAAAGCGCGCAGCACCTCCAATGCCGCAACCAATATCTAAAACGCGGCCATCTGCCTTAAGCCGCAACTGATCCAGAAAGTCTCCAGTTGCCTGACGGCCACCAATATGAAACTCGTCCACTGGGCTAAGATCTTCCACAGTAACTGTCGTTGGTGTTTTTCCAAGCGCGCTAAGGCCGTCTTTGATCCTGCCAAGAATCCCGCCCTGCTCATAATGTGTGGCCAGTGGGTTGAGTTCGTTTGGTTGCATAACGACTAGGCCTGTTTTTATTGGGAGCTATAACTCATTTATCGATCGATTGATCGATCAGAATCAGCATTTCACATTAACAGGCTTTATCTACTTTCATCAGAAAAACAAAAGTGCACGATGCAATCAGGTTTTGCGGGCGACAATACGGATACCGCCAAGCTTACCTCCGGAAAAGTGGCGCACCACCACATCGTAAAAGTGTTCCATGGCGGTAAACACGACCTCACCGTGTACATCTATGTGTCGGGCCTTCTGGGCACGATAATCTATTAGGCGTTCACGAGTAAACACAGTCCAATCATCTGACATCTCTTCAGCGCTCACCAATTCAAACCCCACTGTCTTAAGATCCTGAAGATAGGTGTCATAATCTGGCAAGCAGTTGGCGAACAGCTCTGCCGCGAGTTCAGATCTTTCCCAGTCAGTGAACTCCTTGCGAGCATAAAGGTCCTCGGTAAAAAAGTAGCCGCCTTTTTGCAGTAAGCCGTAGCTGCGTTCCAGCAGCACGTTACGCTTAGGAATGTGATAAAGCGCAAGCCAACTGACAATCACATCGAAATGTTGCGTGGACCACTCGTGGGTCAGAAAATCACCGCATACATGAGCCACTTTTTCTGCCAAGCCGCAACGGGCGCTAAGGTGTGAGGCCAGCTCGTTTTGGTCAACCTGCAATTCCAATGCGGTAACTTTGGCCCCTGCTGTGGCGGCAATATGCCGGGCAGGGCCGCCAAGCCCCGATCCGATCTCAAGGACCAAACTGCCCACAGTAATACCAGTTGCACGAACCGCCTGATCAACCGATTCAGTGCCGTGATAATGCAGTTGATCAAACGGCGTAAGCTCGCTGGCGGATAGTGTCTCCTGCTCGCTTTTGCCCAGGTATTGAAGCTCAGTCAGTACACGATCCACATGGCGATAGAGCTTCATGCTCTTTATGTCGCTGTTCAAACTATTCGATTCACTCATAGCGGCTTAACCTATAGCGGAAGCTGGTAATAAAGGAAAATTGCATCACAACCGAGATGAGTCTGCAGTCGCCTGTTTATTGCTTGGTGATACCGAGCCAAGCCCAATCGTTGTATTCCTCCGGCCCACGGTGGATCCACGGAAGTGTTGGGTCCTCTGGTTGCGAATCCCATACCGGTGGATTTCCAACCTCGTGCGCTGCCTGGACTAGGCGCCTTCGTCGCTGACTGAGTCGAATGTCTTCTTCTAGTGAATCGTAATCCCAACAGTTAAGAGTAAGATTCTCCAGTCGCTGACGCACATCCAATAGACTGACTTGTTCTGCAACATTGTTTTGCTCTTGTGGGTCTTTCTCCAGATCATAAAGCACCGTTGGCGCCTGACCACCTTTGATCAGTTTGAACTGGCTATCTCGGACCATTAACATTGGCGCGGGAACCCCCTCAGATGTTATTTCAGAAAATACTGGTCGCTCATCACGAGCATCCGGATGCTCGCACTGTGGCAGCAGACTGGCTCCGTCAAGCGGTTGAGGTGCACGCTCGGCCACGTTGAAATCCGCAAACTCGCATAGTGTTGGTAATAGATCAACCAGTGACACATTATTTAAACTCCGACCCGAGGAAAAACGCCTGGGCGCGTGCACAATCAAGGGCACCCGGGAACAATGATCAAAGAAATGCTTTTTAAACCAGAGTCCGTGTTCTCCTAGCATATCGCCATGATCAGAGGTCACCACAATCAACGTGTTATCTAATAAGTCGGTTTGTTCGAGCGTAGCCATTAAATCTCCGACCATATCGTCAAAATATGAGACGTTGGATAGATATCCATGGCGTGCGATACGGATGTGTGCGTTATTGATGTCGCCATCTATTAAGGAGTGGTGATTCAACATTCGCTGGGTATGTACTTCACGTTTATCTTCTGGCTGAAGCCCGGTGATTGGCATGGGTATGTCATCGTGCCTGTATCTATCCCAATATTTCTGCAGCGCAAAGTAAGGCTCATGCGGGTGGGTAAAAGAGGCTACCAGGAAAAACGGCTGCCCTTTGATACGCGCGTAATCGTGAAGTTTGGCCTTTGCACGATATAAAACAGCCTCATCGTGATCCATTTGAACACTGCGTGCACATATCCCGGCTCGAGTGACTCCACTAGAATTATTATTAGAATTCATTCGCACTTCATCCCAACTCGGCGTCCACGAAAAGTCTGTTGGGTAAAGCTCAGGCACCAGCCGTTCGTGAAATCCATGCAGCATATCGGGACCAACAAAATGTTGTTTTCCAGACAAGCAAGTGCGGTAACCCGCCAGACGAAGGTAATGTGCGACCGTTGGAATCTGCGCCAGATATTCAGCGCCATTATCAAAAGCGCCAATACGTGAGGGCAACATGCCTGACAGCATCGAGAAACGTGAAGGGGCGCACAATGGAAAATTGCAGTACGCATTCTCAAACACCACACCTTGATCCGCCAATTGATCCAAATAGGGAGTAACAGCGAACCCTCCATAACTGCTGAGTACCTGAGGCTTAAGTTGATCGGCCTGAATCAACAGGATATTGGGATGGTTATGTGGCATAGCAAGTACTCGGTAGGTTCTGCCCTTTCGACCCGTAATAAACCAGTTAATTGGGGTTTGTGACAATAGTAAACTTAGGAAAATAGATCAACAAAGCGTTGATAGGCGAATTATCTTCGTTTGGCCGCTGGAAAAACATCAATGGCTTTGCCATTGACCCTTAACGCCCTGCTGATTAGATTGTATCGGCGTCTGCGGTATCTAGATCAATGCGGCTAAACCATACGAGGCTATAGAACAACTCGCTCAATCGGCAGTGATCTATGCCGTCTCAAAGCAAGTTTGAAGAATCTAAAACGATTTGTGTACTCTCAGCCCGAAGCCATAATCTACAAGGCCTGCCTGGTGAAGATAATCATCTGCGTAATACGCAAATAACCCTAAGGTGGAGCCTGATGGCTTGGGCTGAAAAACATACTCCAATTGGTAGTCAATCTGTCGGCCAGTGGGTTTCAGATCGATATCAACACTGCGGGCATGTAGAACTTCTTCTTCATCATAGTAGTCATCATGCATTAAAGACATAGACCCGCCGTTAACTCGCAGCGGTTGGCTAACCGAAAGCTTAAGGCGATCCGCACCATCAAACACGTTTTTCGACTCAAGCCCAACGGCGAACGCGGAGCTAGTAAGCCTGGCGCTATTTAGACTGAGTAAATTATCGCTTGAAGCATCGCTTCTAGAAAATGCCTCAGTATAAGAAGCGGATACTTTCGAATCACGGTTAAGCTGATAACTTGACCCTAAAGTCACGCCCTGCGAATTCGAGCCATCCGCAAAATCCAGACCTCCGGCGCCTCCGGTTCCCAACACTCCGTTATCTTCTGTCAGGTAGGAAACGCTGACCTTGGTAGACAGTCGCGTATCGTCGCTGACGCGGCCTAAGGAGATAACCATGGCGTCTGTCTCAGGTGCGTAATCCCTATCTTCTGCTTCACTATCCAGGCTAGTGTTGGTAAGTGCGCCGCCGGCAATACTAAAACCTGAGGTGATTGGACGCTGAAAAAGTGCATAAACCCCGCCCTCAGCAAGCCCCATGACAGGATAAGCGCCTGTCTGAATCGTCTTATCTGTCATTAGCCCGAAGCTAAAACTCGTTGGAATTCCCAGTTGTTCGAGCGCTGATCCTTGACCGAAGTGCAGCGCCTCACCCTTGTCTCTTTGATAACTCATGCGCCACTCGATATCTGCCAGACTGGGATCTACTGCATTGTAATCTTGCGCCGAAAACGCGTAACTCAGGCCGCGGCCATTATCCATGACATAGTCATTACGGCCCTCGGTCGTTTTCACCCAGTTCTGAAGGATTCCCTGGTAACTCGGCGCATAAGTAGCGAGCGGAATCTGGAAGTCGCGGTCATATTCATCAAAAAAGGAAACACTCTGATTGGTTAAATTTGACAGCGCCGGGGAAACTCTAAGGCTGGAGGTCGCAAGGCTGTATTTTTTCTTTTTCTTTTTGAGGTACTTTGCGCCAAGCGGACCGAGCGCCCTATCTGCGCGCACCATGCCCCAACCATAGATCTCATCTACGCCGGGTTTACCTAAATCCTGTGCTGTGCGAAAAATAATGCTCGTGACCTTGGACGCATTTTTTTTCAAGGCAGGCCAGCGTCCCTGCAGCAAGGCAACTACACCAGTAACTATGGGGGCAGCCATAGAGGTGCCCTGCATGTTGCTGTAACCCCCACTTGCAACCCCAGCGTATATCTCCATCCCTGGAGCCGCAACGGTAAAGTATTTGTACTTATTTCGCGCCAGACAAACTTGAGAGGTTACATTGCAAAACCCATTCTCGCCTGGAGTATTCGAAAAGTAGGCCAGCTCGAGATCTTTGTTAAGTGCTGGAACAAAAATTAAGTTTTTTAATTTATCTCTCGCCTGAAAATTATTTTGAAAAACCAGGTTACGGACATCTTTGTTGTCATTTCCCATAGCCCATACTGTTACAATATTTTTGTTTTGTTTTTCAGCGAACATCCGCATTTCACTGGCTTGTGGAGGCCAAGTCGGAGCTCCATAGCTATGATTAGTAACAGAGACCTTTTTGTAATCGCGAAAATAATCGATGATGTTTCCGCCATAGCAAGTTCGACAATCTTCCGGCAGGAACCCATCAGCATATCCGACGAACCCATCGCTACCAAAAATGGAGTAGGACCAAATAGTCGCGCCCGGAGCGACCCCAACCATGCCGCTAGTACCCCCATCATTGGCGGCAATCGTTGTGGAAACATGAGTGCCATGATCATCAGGTCCACCGCCCAGGGCTGGATTAGGATGGGTATACATGGTGCATCGCCCAGAAAGCTCTGTATGAGAGCACAACGCGCCTTGGTCTAGTACCCCGACATTGACCCTACCGCGCATCCTACGATTGCGATGCATCTCCTCTGTGACGCCAATCGCCGCAAGATGCCATCCGTAAACACCGCCCGCTTGTACTGGGGAATAAGAAGGTGCAATCAGGACAGTTGCCATCGCAACCCCGACCAATGACGCTCGTATCGACATAAATCTTCTGCCCAACATTCTCAATATTCCCAATGCTCTATTTGACCATCAATGAGGATGTGTTGTCACAAATACCTGCACGCTCGACAGCTTACTAGTTAACATGAGATGTTTTATGGCTTGGATTGGTCTTGGTAAATTCAAGATAAGCATCAGTATCAATTTTTAAACAGTTGTTTTTATTGGACAATTTTCTTTATGAGAAAACTATTTTTATAGGAAAACTATTTTTATAGGAAAACTATTTTTATAGGACAACTCATTAATTTTAAAACAGAAACTGCAAACTTTTCTCTTCTCCCTATACTCCCTTAGCTGATGCGACTGGTCGTTTTCGACTCTTATCCAGCAGTCTCCAGCCTTAAACACCTGGCCCACCGTCTTAAGAAGAATCAACACTAAGCGATCTGTGATGCCTGAACGCCTGACCCAGGCTAACACTTTATTCAATGCCAGAAGAACCTATTGGGGAACCCAAGCCCAACAAGCAAAGCAATATAACCCTCTCATTTAACAAAATGAACTTCAGCGCGCGTGCTTAAAAAGCGCTGAGAGCCTTGGATAAATTATGTACAATCAAGCATCTACTACCGTCGCGCTAGCGCTGCAACGCGCAACATAATAACGGACGTTAAACAGCCTTGTGCAGCCGGGGAGGCGCAACAAGCGTGAAAATACTAACTCGTTCTTTTATTGTTGTGCTCTTTTTCGGGTTAATCTTGGAAGAAGTTCAGTCAGCACCCGCCTTCCCGGGGATTACTCAAATAGTTCAACCTAACGGCGCAGTTGTGGCCGTACGACTTAAAGGCGATGAGTGGACTCATTGGGTTGAAACACTGGACGGCTTTTCAATCGCAAAAAGTGAATCTGATTATTGGCAATATGTTCGGTCATATGATGAGGCAACCCCTGTGCTTAGCGGTATCAGAGCAGACCACAGGCCTCCTATGAGCCTGCAGCGCAGGATCAGACCGGCAACAAAACTACCCGGAGCCCTGCGCAACACTAATAGGCGAGCCCAAACCCCACTTAGGGTACCGGGTGGAGATTTCAAAGGTAGCGTGTTATTCATACTCGCTGAGTTCACTAATAGAAAAGGCAAGTACTCTCAGAGAAGTTTCGCAGATTTTATCAAAAATGATATCGCGCATTATTACAAAAAAGCATCTAACAACAAAGTAAAACTCACTCCTGCCAAAGAAACTCACGGCCCAAAAAATAACGGCGTCATAGGGTGGATTAACTTAGGTTACAGACACCCCAATACCCAAGGCGCTAACGCGCGAAATGGGATCCTAACGAGAAGGGCTGTTATCAAGGCAGACCAATATATCGATTTTAAGGCTTATGATAAGAACGACGATGGATACACCGACGCTGATGAACTGGCTGTCATCGTCATTGTCGCGGGCTATGAAGCCGCCACTACAGCAAAAACCCCAAGCGTATGGGGTCATGCCAGCACTATTCCATCACCACCCAAACTTGATGGCGTTATTGTTGGCGCCGGGCGTGGCAACGTCATGGGTTATTCACAATTTGGTGAGATCCAAGTATCTGGAACAGGTGTTGATCATCAAGCTACCATGGGTATCATGGTGCACGAGATCGCCCATCATATATTTGGCCTTCCTGATCTTTACGATAGTGACTACTCCTCGGCTGGAATCGGTGCCTTTTGCGTGATGGCTGCTGGCACTTGGGGTATGGCGTCTACTGATGCCTACGCTGGTCAGACTCCAGTACTGCCAAGCGCCTGGGTACGACACACGATGGGTTGGGTCAAGACCAAAACCATCACAAGAGGTCGCCGGACTATTAGGGCCGCTGGAAGATCGACCTCTGGCGCGAGCACCGTCTACCAGAGTAACGGCACAGGGACCACCCAAGCGGGCGAATATTTCCTAGTCGAATACAGAAATTCCTCGGGCTACGATAAGGGCCTTTGGTCTGCTCTTGGTAATAATACCTTTGGTGGGATTGCCATCTGGCATGTGGATGAAAGCATGTCCAATAACACGGATGACACTCATCGACTGGTCGATCTTGAGGAGGCTGATGGTGATGACTCGGCGGGTTTAGTTACTAACCTCTGGTATTCGGGTAACGGTAGCGTGTTCAGCAAAGCTTCCACACCAGACAGCAAACGCTACGATGGGGCAGGTTCTGGAGTTTGTATAAAAAACTTTTCTGCAGCTGGGAAGAACGCGATCAAGGCAACCTGGGGTTGCTAGGCCTTCGCCCTGTTTTAATCTCGCATTATCAAGAATTTTAATCGCCGCAGTTGTACTTTAAGTAAACACAATAAGGGTACAAACGGCAGCCTGACTGCAGGGCTTTGGCTTTCTGTGCCCCCTCAATACACCGAACAATTTATGACTATTGTTAATAGTTTAAGACTAATCTAGAACGCGCTTTACCTACTCATTTTTGCCCCGGCACTGAAATGTTGTGCACCGATTCTATGTCACAGTTTTTATCCGCTCAGAAACGTCAAAACACCCTCTCCCAACACAAATCGGTGAAACAAGCCAAGCCGCTTTGCTCTACCCTGGTTAGCCATAATCTAAACATTCAAACGATTATTACCCCAACCCCAAGGAGCCCTAAACCGACTACTGCAGCTGCTCCTAGCAGGGCTATCATGCCTACGCGAAAGACAAACACGGCTATTAATGCTGTAACAACCAGCGCTACCGCAATCGGATCAAGAGTCATGGGATCTGGAACTGCTACGCGTAATCCAAAGGCTTCAAATGTTCCCACATCTTTGAACATCACATGCAGCGCAAACCATACTGCCAGGTTAAGAATAACTCCAACAACAGCGGCGGTGATGGCAATGAATGCCGCCGACAGCACCTGGCTTTGCCGAAGTTGTTCTACATAAGGTGCGCCCATGAAAATCCATAAAAAGCAAGGCACAAAAGTCACCCAGGTTGTCAACAAACCGCCTAGGACGCCAGCTACCAATGGTGTCAGACCACCCGCATCGCGGAATGCGCCTAAGAATCCTACAAACTGAGTTACCATAATTAACGGACCTGGAGTAGTTTCAGCGAGGCCAAGCCCGTCCAGCATCTCTCCTGGCTCAAGCCAGCCGTACGTTTCCACAGCCGCCTGCGCTACATAGGCCAATACGGCATAAGCGCCACCAAACGTTACGACTGCCATTTTCGAGAAAAATACTGAAATATCGACAAATACGTTATCCGGGCCAAGAAACAGGGCCAGGCCTATTACAGGCGTGGCCCAAAGCAGTAACAACACGATACTGATACCAAGAACACGACTGGCTCCAGGCCGGGCGTGTTCGGGAACGTCCTCCCCAAGAATAGAACTCTCAGCACTAACTGCCTCTTCACCCGTCGCGGTGGCCCCGCCACCTAGAAAACTTCGCACGCCGTATCGGCCACTTAAGGCGCCAATCACTGCAGCCGCGATGATGATTACCGGAAAAGGTATATCAAAGAAAAAAATACCCATAAAAGATAAACCGGCCAATGTCGCCATCACGCTATTACGCAATGCTTTCTTGCCAATCCTGACTACTGCCTGTAACACGATCGCCAGTACCGCGGCTTTTAGACCAAAGAACATGGCTGCGACGACATCTACCTCGCCATACAGGGCATAAATACAGGTCAGCACCATTACTGCCAACATGCCCGGAAGAACAAATAAAACCCCTGCGACTAATCCACCCCGCCACTGGTGCATCAGCCATCCTAAATATATGGTCAGTTGTTGGGCCTCCGGCCCTGGCAGCAACATGCAAAAATTCAGCGCGTGAAGGAAACGGGCCTCCCCGATCCAGCGCTTTTCCTCAACAACTATGCGGTGCATCACGGCGATCTGCCCAGCTGGGCCACCAAAACTCAGCATCGCAACTCGCAACCAAACGACAGCCGCTTCGCGAAAACTCGGCCACGGCCGTCCATCAGCACCCATCGTGGGCGATTTTGAGGTCACTACATTAGACATCGTGTGGCAATACTCCTATTAACACGCCCATTGGCTATCCGAAATAGACGGTGGCCGCGCTAAAACTAAACCGGCGGCCAATGAGCAAAATTCAGAAAGCTGAGACCAGCAATATAAACGTACCAACACCTGCACAAACTGCGAGCAGGACTCTGCGCCCCAACAGAAAAAAGACCGTAAGCCCGACAACAACTCCAAAGACCCTAAAGGCCAGAGGCGTTTGAGTTAACGGGCCAATTGGCAAAACGATCATCCGGGCGATAAGCCCCCCCAACATTGCGTAAGAAACGCAGGTGACCCATTGAAAAACTGCGCCCTCATGATTGATGCGTGACGCAAACAAAACGCCTAAGCCACGCCAAAGGTAAGTGGCGCCAATTGCACCCAATGTCACTAATCCGATATCGATAGCCTGCACATCAATCATGATTTTTTTCCCGGCCCTGACGCTTTTGCCCTACGAGAAAAGCCAACGTACCTCCCACCACTCCCGTTATCAGTAGATCCAGATCAGGTGCTATCAGATGAAAAAGCACGCCAAGCGGAGCACCAATCAGCAACGCGGTGGACGCACCGCGACCTTGAGCGCCTGCCAACAAAATGGCAAAGAACAACGGATTCAGGAAAATGAGTCCGAGCGCGATTGGTCGTGGCAACAGGCCAACCCCTAAGAATCCGATAGCAGTGCCCAGCAACCCTGATGCCATACAAATAGATGCAAATACAATGTAATAACGCTGCCGCAATTCAGGTGAGATTGTCGGAAAACGCCTCAGTCCTGCAGCCCAGGAGTTGATCGATAACATCTGAACCAGAACAAACATCCATCCAGGGCGCGTAGCGCTGGACCGTATCAGCGGGACAAAGGATACGACCATTGGTAAGAAGCGCGCGTTGGCCAAAGCCACAGCAAGAATGACAAAAAAGGCTGAAGCACCCGCCGCATGCACCTCTACCAGGGTCAACTGTCCTGGCAACCCCCAAATCCCAGCGGTCGCAGCCAGTGCCACTGTAAAGGGCAATCCACTTTCGTGAACTAACGAGCCAAATCCGATCATGCTCGCAAGTAAAGTCAATGCGGGAAAACCAATCGCGTCTTTAACGGCAAGACGGGTAACCTCGCCAGATTGGTTAAGCATAAATTGGGCTAAGGTTCAAAGTGGGACTATGGTTCGGGATTCTTATGTCAACCATTTCTATTTCGTATCAAATGGCCGGCTCAATTGGACGGTTTGCTTTGAATTGGAGGATTTCTTTTTCAAACCCTCGTAAGTGTCTGATTTATGGCAGGCCATGCAGGGTTCGAACCTGCGACCACCTGATTAAAAGTCCGAAAGACATTTTTTCGTTTATCTTATTTTTCAATATCTTAGCATACGGCCCGCCATCGGTTGTGTGCTGATAAGTGTTGGGGAATGTAGATGAATGTAGATACACGACGCCCAAGCGCCGCCTAGTGGTCAAACAGTCAGCGTCAATGATCGGTCAATTATTTAGATCAGTACAGAGTCTTCATTTCGCTCCGTATCTTTAAAGTAAATCTCTCCATCATGCGCGTCCCGTATTCCGCAATGTATTGATCATTGATGCCGCATAAGTGTTTTCGTCCGAGGCAATTGGTTCATTGGGCTCTGTACTAAAAGGTTTCACGCTCCCGAATAAGTTTGGCTCAAGGAAGAAGACCATTGAATGCCGGGTTTTGCCAGTGCTATAAACGCGGTGTGGCGTCGCGTGCATTCGCCCTGCGGTTTGGGTATCTAGCGCCTCCCCAAGGTGGACAGAAAAACCTTTGCGTATATTCGGAATGCCGAGCCACTCACCATCAGGCGTTTGAATCTGCAACCCCGGCTCATCTTGCCATTGGAATGTCAGACCGCAATTATCGGTGTGCTCACTGGCGACCAAGGGGACTTCACATCCATCGACGACTCGCATGGCGCCTTTCTCTCCTAGAATTTCAATATGGTCGGGTCGCTTTGGGTACTTAAGGAATCGCAGTGTGGAACTGCTGGTTTCAAATCGACCAGCTGCCGCGAACTCGTCGACACCCAAATAACGTGCGATAGATCGGATAATCAATATCCCAAGAGATTCCATTTGTTGAAAGTGTTCGATGACTTCTTTGCGCCAACCGCGTTCCGGTTCTTGTGAAGGCCAGGCGTTTTTATTAATAAGCATTTCAATGCCGTCAATATCTGGGCCAGGGGCTATATCTTCAGGCCCTAAGTCGAATTGTTCCCCGTAGGCAAATCCACCTTTGTTGCGATTCAGATAACCACGGACTGTTAATTTACTATCAGAGCGCATTTCGCGTTTTGCAATTTCATAGAGTACCGACTCTGGCAAATCAAACACTTTGAAGAAATTTTCCACTATCGCATCTTTTTGCTGCATAAGTGGCGGCAACCCTGTCACAACAAACCCACCTCTTGCCTGGCAAGCTTCTCCAATCATCTGATCGACGACTCTCCATAGTTCAGAATTACTACTCGTAAGAGGGGATATATCAATGACTGGCGTCATTTTCTGTTTATCAGGCATTAGAACAGGATCCTTTTGCTTACCCCCCTACTCTACAGCTTCAGTGAGACTTGGGAATGGCTCCACCCTACTCCTTACAGTGCCGCTGAAACCCATAACTTGCTGGACAAGGCTAAGAAGGCTGAGAAGGCTGAGAAGGCTGAGAAGGCTGAGAAGGCTGAGAAGGCTGTCGAGTGGTATTCGGTTAAACCGAAGTTGGCGGTTCATTCGGCCGCCAAATCCCCACCCAGTGGGTGGGAAAAATCAGTTGGTATTGGTTAGAGCAACTGTAAATGTTTGTTAGGGAGGGTAAATATGGCAGGCCGTGCAGGGATCAAACCTGCGACCACCTGATTAAAAGTCAGATGGCCTAACTTACCCAAAGATTACTATTACAGAGTAAGTGCAAAACCATTCCCCAATTCGTTTTAGAGTTTACAGTAAGTTTCTCCTGAATCTCAGGAGTTTTCCGACTTTCTATTGGGGATCAATGGAGCAACGTTGGTAACGTTACTGCAATAGAACTTCTTAGTTGTTGCAGTCGACGAACAGTCGAGCCGTTCTGATGTAATCTCTCACTCATCTTGAGAGCCAACAAGGTTTCTGATTGAACGCTCAGAGAATCGTTTCTCCTTCAGTAGTTTGGGTTGCCATCTTTGCCACGGAGATTCAAATCCAGAGCCATGTTGTCAGAATCGGGTCGATGATCGTGACAAGGTCATTTTTTAGTTTTGACCAAACGCTTACCCTGTATCAGAGTTTTCCGGTCTGGGCGTAAATTAAATCGTGCGAAGCATCATGGGTCTTAGCAATAATCGGATTGAAGGCGCTGCGGAACAGCGTTGCGTCCATGTCGTCGGCGATCTGTTCTAGCCGCCCCTTGAGGATCGCGAGTGTTACCGGATCAATCATTTGTTTCCTCGAAAGCTTTGGAATCGTAGCCAGCCCCCAGCGCCAGCATGTCGTTAGTATTTAGCAGTTCGTTGAGGTGGTCGAAATCCAGCATCTGACCCCGAAATGGCAGTGTCCAGCCATGTTCGCTCAGGCTGGCCAGATAGGCCTGCGCAGTGTGGGCCATCACGCGCACCATACCGCCGGGAAATATAACCAATGAAAAACCTAAAGCTTCAAGTTCTGAAGCAGTTTTATGGGGCGTTTTACCGCCTTCAACCATATTTGCCAACAAAGGAATACGGTCGCTGAACTGTTTGGAGATGGCATACATCTGGTCTTGTGTTTGCGGGGCCTCGATAAAAAGCACATCAGCGCCGGCTTCCAGGTAGTGCTCGGCACGCTCGATTGCAGAGGCAAAGCCTTCAGTGGCAATACTATCGGTACGTGCGATGATCAGTGTCTCGGTGCTACACCGTGCATCCAGTGCAGCCTTGATCTTGCCCACCATTTCTCCAGTAGACACCAACGTCTTGCCGGCCAGGTGTCCACATCGTTTGGGCAAAGTTTGATCTTCTAACTGGATGGCCGCCGCCCCAATATTTTCGAACAGACGTACCGTGCGTATGACGTTAAGGGCGTTACCGAATCCGGTGTCGGCATCGACGATGATAGGAAGACTGGAGCGTTCGGTAATCGCCGATAACACATCTGCGACTTCGCTCATGCTGACCAGGCCGATGTCTGGCTGTCCAAAGCGGGTATAGGCGATGGAGGCCCCAGAAAGATAGGCAGAATGAAACCCAGCCTGCTCTACCAGCACCGCACCCAGAGCATCATATATACCCGGCGCCACAACAATACCGTCGTCGGATAACTGTTTTTCAAGATTTAGGTGTTTGGTCATTATTCAATGCTCTTTATTTGTAGAGTGCGTCAGTTTCTTTTTTGAGGTGTAGAACAAGCCTGCCATCATGCACCATGGCAAGATCGACCGAACAGGTGACGATCTCTCCTGGAGCAACTTTATGCCGGCCCACGGCACGTGGCAATAATCTTTTCTGCGAGTGTTGCAGGCATGATGACTTAAAGTTCCAAACAGGGTTTTTCGTTCAGAGTTGTCTCAGCGGTTTCGGTTCCTTCATCATGGTCCGCACAATACCAATATCTGCTGCACGCCAACCAATAACCTGCCCCCGAATCAGGAATAGCAATTTGCTTTTGGCAGGTACGACGCCTTTAGCGGGGAGCATCGTTGTCACAACGCTATTTACAAAACGGGCAACACGCGAGCTGAACTGATCTTGCTGGTTTTATGGCCGATCGTGTCAACTGTCTAGAAACTTGTTAAAAATGTTTCTCATCAGCCTTGAAATATTATTGTCGAAATCGTTGTAAGGCAGGCTACCGCAGAAAGTGATTGAACCAGTTGAGAACACTGCACCACCTGAAGGTGTTTCAAAGTACAGCATGTCAGCGCGAATCAGTTCCTCGTTCGGTACTCCTGGCCAGTTGGTGATATGAGTGAGTTGCTCTTCAGGAACCAGAACGAAAGTATCATTATGATTCTCGGACGAGGCGATCACCACAGCGTTTTCGGGTGAGCCCAGGTAACGATCATAGCGATCGAGTTCGAATCCAGCTGCGCCACCGCCACTGAAGCCAAAATCGCCAATCAGTTCATCGGTTATGCCTTCGAACATCCAGCTGAAACGTTGATCGTAGCTGTCGGGAGTACGGCGATAGTAGGAACCGAAAAACTGGCCTTGAGACGAGAATCCTACACCCGCTAGGGCTTGCGGTGGTCGTCCGTTGCGACGCCACAAGCCACCATATTGACCATCAAAAGCGTTGTAGTACTCGCCGGGTTCCGCTGCCCAAGCCCGTATGCCACCTTCGGCTCTGCGGATTTCGATGAGCGAACTGTTCTCGGGGTGGATCGCAACACGCCAATAAAACCCATTCCCGCCCAGATAGGCGAGGTGACCGCCCTGGTCGCGGTACTGCTGCAACGCATCGAGTGTCTGGGTCGTGTGGTACTCAGGATGAGATCCTGTCGTCACCGCAGCATATCCACTCAGTACAGCCACACCTTCGTCATGCAACTCCTTGTCGGTAATAACATCGTAGGCATACCCCTGATTTTCCAGCCAGGCTGTCAGGTGGCTGTCGGCCTGAAAATGGCGCAATCCTGAACACGCGTTTGCACCGAATGTGAGATAGCCAGGCCTCAGATTAAAC